>MDTC01176787.1_pt1 | contig 10153 bp, 8 predicted proteins | sample 811181 | NCBI WGS metagenome assembly MDTC01 (sample SAMN05326644, study PRJNA326480) | marine metagenome | isolation source: seawater | place: Pacific Ocean: North | collected 2011
CTCCGCCACTATATCCTAACTATCCCTGTTACCGGTATTTCTGTCTATATTCCTGCGTAATTTCAGGGGTTTACAACAGCGTTGTGCGACTGATGCCCGACATCAGCTCTCATTTCAGCGATAATTACCGCTAAACCTCAGACGTTGATTCACCGAGGGTGGGTTTTGAAGATAGCAGATATTAAAAATGAAAGTTGTCTATGCACTATCTCACATGTTTAGTAACACCGCCATTCAACTTTATTTTATATATTAAAAACAGTATCTCCTGTAAAAATGTTAGATATTACCCCCACATTTGCCCCCACAAATCTTGATTTATTTGCGTGAATATGGCACACATGTGTCCGCGCTCCACACCGTAGCCTGGGTGTATTTGGTGGGTAAAATAGCTATTTTAGACGGTTCGATTCCTCCCGGTGCGCCATTTTCCTTACTTTTCTGAATAAATTCAATGATAACAGTGGGTTTGGCCATTTGTCAGGAAAGCTTTTGGGACCACTTGGTCAATTTCTGCGAGAAAGCGTCAGAATTGGTTGGTGTTTCCACAAGACGAGAAGTCAGCAACCCTATCGACATGGCAGTGGTGAATCGTCCCTTCGTCAATTATTTTCTTACATAGCTCAAACTGATTGCGAGATGAATAAAGAATAAGCATTTCGAACTGATTTCCAGCAAAGCTTTTAATTCTTTGCAACTCCATTTCATAACTGTAATCCGAAGCGGCAAGCGCATTAGTTTCTACCTCATCAAAACTTGGAATTGTTGGAAAGTTGCATATACCATGAAATTCAGCCGCAAGCAGTAAGGCTGAAAATTCTTTCCAGTCAATAAAAGGGTCTAGGGCAAATACAGCACAATAGCAGTTTTTTGGCGCACAATCTCTGGTGGTCTTTAGATATTCCATAGTAATTTGATTGGTGTTGCAAAGCGGAAATGTTGTTATGTCTTTCGCCAAAGCGCTAGGAAAGAGTGCCAGGGCAGGTGCAAAAATATGGTCTCTATCTTCATGCTCTAAGACAGTTTTAAGTTCTACCGAAAATTGAACTGCGCTATCTGACATTTTTTCATATTACCCAAAAATTCCCACTGTTACAAGTAATTGCTTGGTTCTGCGCGCGATTAGTATGTAAATGTTTATAAGTTCTAAAGAAAGTTTATTTCAAAACTATGAGTTTTTATGATCAAAAAATTGTCCTAGTCAGTACTTTGGATACAAAGGGTGAAGAGTCCGCATACCTGAAAAAACGTTTGGAAAAAGCAGGACGTAGGGTCTGCGTGATTGATATCGGAACAGCAGGTACGCCGGCGTTCCACGCAGACATAACGAGAGAAACCGTATTGGAACAGACAACTTTAACAAAGCAATCTGCTGGGGTATCAGTGGTTCCAGGGTCTATCACAGCCGGGCTAGAGATAATTCTGCGGGACTTGTTTGATCGTGATGATATTTCAGCCGTTGTGGGCATAGGCGGTGGCAAGGGCGCAAGTGTTTTTCATCATGCAACCGTGGGTTTGCCCTATGGCTTTCCCAAATTATTGATTACCAGTGCTCGCCCAGCGATGCTGGCAGAAATTGCCATGACCACCGATACAATACTTTTGCCAACCCTTGTAGATTTATTCGGCGTTAATAAGTTCATACGAGCGGTCTTGGATAATGCAGCTTTAATGTTGTCCGGCCTTAATTGGATTGCTGAAAAAGAAATAGCTGTTAAGACCGTTGCAGTGACTGCCTTTGGCGTAACCACGCCAGCCGTTCGAGCAATCAAGTCAAACCTTGAGCAGGCTGGCATAGCTGTCATCGTTTTTCCCGCAAATGGTGCTGGGGGGCGCACGATGGAAGCATTGATTGCGCGGGGCGCCTTTGACGGTATCGTTGATTTGACTACGACTGAAATGGCTGACCTATTGCTCGGTGGTACAGCGAGCGCAGGCGAGGAGCGATTAAAAGCCGCCAGTGCTATTGGTATTCCCCAGGTTATCGCACCGGGAGCCATTGATATGGTTAACTTCGGGCCACCTGAGACAGTGCCTGACACATTTTCTGATCGGACCAAGTACCAGCACACACCTTTGACTACATTGGTGCGAACAACCCCTGCCGATACAGCGCAGATCGCAAAAATGACTTCCGAAAGGCTCAACTTGGCCTCGGGTGCCGTAGTTGTTTTCTGGCCTGGGGGAGGCGTGTCCGACTATGATAGGCCCGGTCAGGATTTTTATGATCCCGCTGCCAATACTGCTTGGTTACATGAGATGAAGCGTTCGCTTAATACAACGGTCAGCCTTATTGAGACCGACTATCACATCAATCATCCCAACTTCGCAGCACTATGTTCCGAATGGATGATCACGCAATTGGAGATGAGAACATGAAGAATTTATCAAGACAAGAAATCCTTGACCGCTTGCATGCGGAAACAGCGGCAAACCGTCCAATTCTCGGCGCGGGTACAAGTTGTGGTCTAATTGCAAAGTGTGCGGCACTCGGCGGCGCGGACTTGCTAATTGTCTATAGTACTGGCAGATCACGGTTAATGGGTCTTCCTACAAGCCGAATTGGAGACTCCAATGCGAACACAATGGATATGGCCGGTGAAATACGTAATGTGGTCTATGATACGCCAGTAATTGGAGGTATCGAGGCGTGGGATCCACTCCGCATGGACTTAGACATTTTGCTTGGCGATTTTCAGGCCGTTGGATTTTCCGGTATAATCAATTATCCAACAATTTCGACTATGGGTGAAACTTGGCGCGCGAGGCGGAGTAAGGTAGGGCTTGGCTGGGAACGTGAAGTCGAATTGATTGAGCGGGCGGTTGCACGCAATATATTCACAATGGCCTATGTCGCAACTGTTCAGGACGCGCTTGATATGGCGAGCAAAGGGGTTGATTGTCTTGTTCCTCATGTTGGCGCCACGGGGGGCGGTTTGGTCGGCCATGAGACAGATAGTACCTTGGACGATGAGATATCAAATATATCTCAGATGATTGAAGCAGTTTCCGCATTAGGCTTAAACCCAATATTTCTATGCCATGGCGGCAAAATCACTGAACCCTCAGATACGCGTCGTGTTTACGAGGAGACGCAATGCGTTGGATTTGTTGGGGCATCTTCCATCGAACGCATTCCTATAGAGCGCGCTGTAAAATCGATTGCTGAAGACTTCAAATCCATCACATTTTCTAAAGAGTAATTATAATGAGTACTGAAAAGACCGTTGACTTCTTAATTATTGGTAGTGGCGCTGCGGGCGTCTGTGCCGCGCTTTATGCAGCTGCAAGAGGAAAATCGGTAATGCTATGTGAAAAGGCATCTAAAATTGGTGGCACTACGGCGCTTTCCAATGGCATGATCTGGGTGCCGTGTTCCGACCATGCCAAAAAAGCCGGTATTGATGACACGCTTGATAATGCTCGTATGTATTTGCGCGGCGAGTTGGGTAATTACTATGATGAAGTAAAAATTGATACCTATCTGGAACGTGGTCCCGAAGCGGTTCGCACGATCGAGAATATATCGGAAATCAAGTTTGTTCTTGCCGGCGCGCCGGATTACCATTCCTCGCGCCAAGGCGGTGTAGACAAAGGCCGCGCATTAAGCCCAGCACCATATGACGGCCGCCAACTTGGTAAGGATTTTGATTTAATAGCCGATCCAATTCGAGTAGTTCTGGGCGGAATGATGATCACCTCAAGTGAAATCAAACATTTCCTTAATCCCTTAAAATCCACAAGTGCTCTTATTCATGTCCTGCGAAGGGTTGGCCGATTTGCCAAAGATCGTTTAAAATATTCGCGCGGTACGGAATTCAGTGGCGGAAATGCACTGCTTGCGGCTGCAGTAAATAGCCTGCGCAAGAGTGGTGTTGATCTGCGAAATAATAGCCCAATGAAAGGGCTAATCGTTGAAAATGGGCGTGCCATTGGGGCGACTGTGGTTATAGGTGGCAGTGAAATGCGGGTCTTGGCGACGGGCGGAGTAATCCTTGCTACTGGTGGGTTTGCCGCCAACGAGGATTTGCGCGCTGAAATTGGCGCAAAGCATCGCCATGATGTTACATTATGTGCACCTGAAGTGCAGGGTGACGGGATCAATGCCGCAAGCCAAGTTGGTGGAGCAATTGATAAAAATGTCGCAAGTCCAGGTTTCTGGACGCCAGTGTCGCGGTTGAAGAATAAGGATGGTTCAGCCACCATTGTGCCCTATGGGTGGCTTGATCGGGGGCGTCCGGGAGTTATCGCTGTGGGCCCAAATGGTAAACGATTTGTGAACGAATCTAACTCGTACCACGACGTATGTATCGGACTTTTTCAAAATGGATACCCAAACGATGAGCGCTTCTTCTTTATCTGCGAAGAAGCCTTCGTGAAGAAACGTGGAATGGGCGATATTCTTCCATGGCCTTGGACGCCTAGTTTGAAAAGCTACATCCGCCGAGGATATATTCAGTGCGGTAAAACTCTCAATGAACTTGCAGCTCAGATCGAAATCGAACCAGAAGCATTGGCCAAGACTGTGGAGGAACACAATAAGAATGCTGAAACGGGTGTTGACGCTGAATTCGGACGGGGTGAATCAACCTTTAACAAAGCCTTAGGCGATGCCACATTGGGCCTAAAGAATCCGAACCTTGGCCCTATCAAAAATGGCCCCTTCATCGCGCTTCGGATTATACCAGGGACACTTGGCACGGCTGCTGGTTTAAAAACAGACGCAAAGGCGCGTGTTCTTAGGCAGGATGGCAGTGCTGTCGAAGGGCTCTATGCTTGCGGAAATGATGCTACATCGATTATGGCAGGCATTTACCCAGGGGCTGGTATTACTATAGGCCCAGCAATCGTCTCGGCCTTTCTCGCTGTAGAACATGCAACCAGCAAGCTCAAAAAATAATATGTCTGATGCCTCTGGTACCGTCAGGTCAAGATATCGTATTTTTTGATCCGATTATATAGAGTTTTGCGTGTAATTCCGAGGTATTCAGCAGTTTTTGTACGACTGAGATTGTTCAAAAGCAGCGCCTTAACAACACGGTCTCTTTGGGAAATTTTCATTGATCCTACTGTCCGCGTGTCGGCGCCAAGATGTTCAATCAGTCTGGATTGGTTAAAAGAAGTATCTTTTTCTTCAACAAGCCACTTGACAGCTTGTCGGAGTTCGTTGAGGTTTCCTGGCCAATTATGTCGAATAAGAATACGAATTATGGAAGGTGGAAGTTCTCTTGGTTCATCAGTCATCTCAGAGATCATGTTTTTAACTAGCATCGGAATGTCTTCAATGCGATCGCGCAGGGGGGGTACTTCAATCGCCTTTTCTTTAGCTATGAGTCGCAAATTTTGCGCCAACTGCTGCTCTAGGATATTTTCGTTACCCAAGATTAGGACGATCCGCGCACCCGAATGCCGTTCTAAATCGCTACCATTACAGCAGTATTTCCCACTAAGGATGACCTCGGCTATACGGTTTTGATCTTCTTCTTGGAGATGTTCTACTCCCACCAGCGTTAAAATATCTGACTCATTAGCAAGTTCGAGTATGCCAACCCTGCGACGTACCCCTGGACTGCGAGATTTTCCAAAAAAATCATCCGAGGATAATTGTGGCTCAGACAAGTCGAGTTTCCAACGTTTGCCATTCGTCTTTTGGATGGATCGAACCACTGCCATCTTAGCAACTTTGTGCCGGCCTGTTGCGGTTTCGCCTTTCAAAATTAAATGGCTTCCGTCTGAGATTATCGCTTCAACCTGATCAAGCATTCGGTCCATAGCATCCGCAAGGCAAACGAGGTCATATCGTTTGCCATACTGTCGTAATCGACGCTCCAAACGTTCAACCCTATTCTGCAGGACTTCGATTTCGCGAAAAGAGGCAACGGAATTTACCAAGGATTTCTCAAGAGGTGCTCGATCAAGTGCAGAGCCGCCAATGAACCCTTCGATACCCGCCTTTCGGCAAAGTTTATCCAGTTCAGCACCTCCTGTGATCGGCCCTCCGCCAAGATAAATCTTCAAATTTTTCTTGTGTTTGCGAACACTGTCAACGATTTCTTTGGCTGATAGTGCGAGACGGTCTAAAGTCTCATCGTTTATCGATTTATCGCGACTGTGCGGGTTTAGGCCAAAATTGATGCACAGAGTGGTTATTCCGGCTGAAGCCATTCTATTGGCTTCGTCCCGGTTACGGACATATCCGATTGTTTCCAGTCCTTTGGCTTTTGCCGCAGCCAGAAAATTGATTTCGCGCCTATACCCCAAACCGTGAGCCTCAAGGATTTCCGCGCGTTTTCCAAAGTGGAAAACTGCTGGGAAATTAGTAACCCCGCTTAATTTAAGTGTGTCTAGCCGTTCCAAAAGGGCTTCCACTTCAAGGCGTGGATCGAAAAGCGGCAAGCCTACATAAACAGGTAGATTGACACGCGGCACCAATTCCTTGGCGGCAAAATCCAACGTCAGATCAACTGCATCGTATATGGGTAGAAGGGAAGCCGGCGATGGGATGCCCATAGACCTCATTTTTCCTGCCCCCAAAGCGAGAATAAAGTCCGCACCGGCGGCTTCTGCCGCATGCGCGGCCATTCCTGATCCGACTGCTGCACCAACCCAGAACCTATTATTTTTTTGCTTCAATTTATAAAATTTTCCCAAAATTACCCGCTCTCATCAATATTATGGTCTGCGTTGGCCGTCTAGTGGTTAATATGAAATTAGTTGCAGAGACGCGAGAACCGCGCCAAAAATTTGAAAATTTGCAATATGAATAGGGAGAAAAGAATGAAAACGATAACCAAACTGACTATGGCCTCTACAATCGGGGCACTAATGGGGACAGCGGCGTATGCCGAAGACTTTAACTGGCGTCAATTTGAAGGAACTGAGATCACTTGGGCCTATGATATCCACCCTTATGCGGATGCTGTTGTCGCTTATCTTGATGAATTTGAAGAACTTACTGGCATCAAGGTCACCGCAGAGCTATACCCAGATGATACATACTGGGGAAAACTAAATATCCAGCTTTCAACCGGCTCTCCAGATTGGGACGTAGTCGGTACCGGCATTCAGCCAGCTTGGGATGTTACGCCGGCAGGACAATTAGCAGGTTTGCGTGGGCTTATCGAAGACCCGAACATGACCAGCCCCTCCTATGACTATGAAGACTTTTTTCCGGCACTGCGAGCAGCTTGGACATGGGATGTGGCGGAAGAAGAAATTATCGCTAATCCTGATGGAGAGATTTGGGGAATTCCTCATGCATTTGAAAACATGCAGTTGATGTACCGAACTGATATTCTTGAGCGCCTTGGTGTTGAGCCGCCAAGTACACTTCCCGAATTGACCATAGCCTGTGAGCAAATCAGAGCTGCCGACCCCAACATGACGCCAATGGCTGTTCGTGGTGTCAGATTCTGGTCATCAATTCACACTGCACCAATTTCTATCGCCCAATCATATGGGGTGAGAGACTTTGTTGGCACTGGTGACGCTATGGATACTGCTTTAGACTCTGCCGAATCGATCCGTTTCCACAAGGACTACGTTGCCATGATCCAGGCGTGTGCGCCGGATAGTTGGGCTAATGATAACTGGTATCAAGTTGTTGATGGGCTTTCGACCGGTACAACTGCAATGGCCGTAGACGCCAACATGTTTGGTTTCTGGAACAACATTGAAGGTTCATCAGATGCAGCTGGTAAAATCGCGTTTGCGCCACCTCTCACTGCTCCAGACAATGATGAGTTTGCCTCCAATATTTGGATTTGGTCGCTGGCAATAAATGGTGCATCCGAAAAAAAAGGTGCAGCATGGTATTTCATGCAGTGGGCCACGTCTAAAGAGATGAACGTGCGCGGTGCGACGGATGGTAAGCTCGTGAACCCACCACGGTCGTCTGCTTGGCAGGCACAGGAGTGGATCGAATATGCGAATCAACCAGAGTTCAACAACTTCTATGATACTTTCAATACCGTTCAGGAAAAGACATCTCTATTGTTTACTCCACGTTATGGTTTTGGTGCCGCAATGAATGCTTGGGCAGTTGCAATGCAAGAAATGGTTGGTGGCGCAGATGTAGAAGAGAGTTTGTCCAACCTCGCTGAAGAAATTCGCGACGAGCTTTAAATAGTACTCCCAATAATACTATAACTAAAACTACCGGCGACCTAGCGTTGCCGGTTTTTTTTGAAGTCAAATTCTAAGGTACGGCTTATGGCACGCAATAAGGTAAAGTCTGGCAACATGTTTCTGTTGATTACATTGCTACCAGCGATACTCATTCTGGGAGGTTTTATTGTTTTGTTCTTATGGGGCTTTTATCAGTCGCTGACGGACATGAGATTTGGCCGCTCGCGTGTCGATTTCGAAGGAATAGAAAACTATGCGCGTCTGGTTGGCCGAAGTCGATTTTGGGAATCAGTTTCAGCCACAGCTATTTACGCATTCTCAGCTGTAATTTGCGAATCGATCCTTGGTCTTGCTATTGCTAAACTGTTCAATACCAAAGCAGTGCTTGCGCAATGGCTAAGGCCAGCAATTTTATTGCCGTTGGTATTGCCTCCACTCTCCGTCGCCCTGATGTGGACGACTATGATGAACCCTGAGACTGGGGTCATGAATTATTTTCTTAGTTTTGTCGGCATTGAAAACTTTCCATGGACGGCCAAGGCCGAGACGGCGATGTTTGCGATCGTTTTCATTGACGTTTGGACTTTTACGCCATTTTTCGCTCTTATCATATTTGCTGGGCTTCGTGGTATCACACCCGACATTATCGAAGGTGCACGCATGAATGGTGCTAAGGCCTGGGGTATTTTCTGGCGCGTCGAATTACCGATGGTATTGCCTTACATTCTGCTTGCGGCACTGTTTAGGATCATCGACTCGCTCAACCAGTTCGATATTATCTTTGGAACAACACAAGGCGGACCTGGCAACGCCACGGATGTGCTGTCCGTTTCGGCCTATTTTACGGCCTTTCAGAATCTATATTTTGGTAGGGGCGCAGCTATTATGATCGTGAATTGGTTAATGGTTTTGCTTACTGCAATGGTAGTTGTGAAGCTTTGGCAATACACGCGGAAGAGGGTTGGTGGATATGCATAGCCGTTCAATATCTTTGCTTCTAAACGTTCTTGTTTTGATAGTGGTCTTTGTATTGGCTTTTCCTATTGTATGGATTTTGATGAATTCTTTCAAACAGGCCGCGGATGTGAATTCTTATCCGCCAGCCTTTTTTTTCCGGCCTACACTGGAAAACTACAAGGTTCTATTTGACATAGCCGAAGCGGGTGCAACCAATTACGGCACAATAAAGATCCAGTTCCTTAAGCCAGTCACTAGCAGCGTCATCATTTCGGTTGGGGCGGTATTGTTGTCGCTCATCGCGGGCGTCCCCGCTGGCTATGCGCTGGCGCGTTACAATTTTCAAGGCAAGGAAGATCTCGCCTTCTTTATCCTTGGCTTTCGGTTTGCTCCAGTTTTACTTGTGATCATCCCGATGTTTCAGTTCTTTCAGGCGGTTGGCCTTTATGACAGCTACCTGGGTATGATTTGGGTCTATCAGCTAATAACGCTTCCTATGATCATCTGGCTCAGTCGATCGTATGTTGAAGATATCCCATTGGAAATCGAAGAAGCTGCGGCCATATGTGGAGCGAAACGCTCTCAAATCATAATAAAAGTTGTGTTACCATTGCTACGGCCTGGCCTGGTTGGAGCTTCGTTGCTGGTCTTTCTTCTAGCTTGGCACAATTTTGCACTTGGTTTGATACTTACTGCTAAGAACACACCTGTAACAGTAGCGCTGCTAAAGCTCCTTAACCCCGGGGTCAATTTCTATCCTGTGGTGTCAGCTGGCCTAGTGGTTTCGATGATTGTCCCAATCTGTCTAATCCTTCTCGGGCAACGGCATCTGGAGCGTGGTTTGACATTTGGAGCTTTAAAATGAGTCGACCTCTGATTTTTATTGGAACAACCAATCTGGATATCGTTTTCTATGCTGAACAGCTACCTGTTCCTGGTCAGAGTTTGATTGGGACTGTCGAGGAATTTGGTGGTGGCAAGGGCGCAAATCAGGTAGTTGCAGCAGCGCAGCTTGGTGGCAACCCCCTATTTGCAACAATGTTTGGTGAAGACGATGCCGCCCATAGTA
>MDTC01133550.1_pt1 | contig 10152 bp, 14 predicted proteins | sample 811181 | NCBI WGS metagenome assembly MDTC01 (sample SAMN05326644, study PRJNA326480) | marine metagenome | isolation source: seawater | place: Pacific Ocean: North | collected 2011
CTTCAGCCAGTTTCGCAACTTTATCAGGCACATCAAATTGCCATACTTTACCTTTACCATTTGCTTTCATTACCGCAGTAAGTCTTGTGTTACCACCTACAAGTTCTAAATGTCCGTCGCTGTAACTTGCTACGATCGGTAATTCAATGGAGCCTTTTTCTAATTGCTTTAAAGCTCTGTCTTGTTTATTTTTATCCAAGTTATCAAAGTCTTTAACATTAACAGCATCAGTATTACTCATCTTCTGAACTGTTTTAGTATTGTATTCAACTACTTTACCTTTATTAACAAGTTCAATCCATTTATCCTTACCTATCTTTTTAAATTCTTCATAACGTGTTGCTTCGTCCCATTCATGATCAAGATTAGGCTTTGTATACTTTATATCCTTTTCAGACTCTGCCATGCCAAGATTAAACAGCACATTTGTCTTTGAGCCTTTTGTTTTCTTTGAATGTTGTTTAGGTTTGCCCTTGCCCAGTCCAAGTTTTTTAACGTTCATGTATTCGCCTCCAACAGGAACGTCCTTGGTAGCATTTTGCTTGGTTACAATGCCAACGCCTGCGGCTTCTTCTGTACGAAGATAATGTTTAAAACTACCTTGTTTTGGTACTTTGTTTTCAATATCTTTTATGTTATAGAACTTCATTTCTTACGTCCTCTAAATCCTTGAGGATATTCTTGACCCTTCCAATAGGGACGACTAAACCATAGCTTAAACCAGTTTAAATCTCCTGGTCGTAAATTTTTTTCACGTTCTATTCTTTTCTTCTCTGTTCCTGTGTGAGAAATATTTTCATGATACGGTGTGTATCCTTGGAATTCATTTATGCCAGCCAGCTTTTTTAGATCCTTCAAATCCATGATTACCTCTTATCGAATTTTTTGATAGAGTGTTTTATATTTAAATTTTTAAATAGGTTGGACGTTGTTTGTACTGATGTAAAAGCCTTCTTCATTCTGTCATGGTGATCAGGATTAGTGTCCCATACTCTTAAAAACTTCTTTGCACTGTCTGGAGATATGTATAAAAGGTTGCCTGAAAATGCTGTTCCTGGTCTATAAAAACTTAAAAAGTGTTCCTTTCCGTCTACTCTATCTGCTATCCAAGTCATAACTTTAATTTTGTTAGGATCTTGTAACAGTGGATGCTTGTTATCAACTTTCGCTCCTAGCTTGAAAAGGTTAAGTTCATTTACATTTTCTTCCACAGGATCAATACCCATAGCACCTTGTAAAGTTTTTAACAAAATATCCGCTTTTGGTTTGGCTTTGTCTGTTATTCCTGCTGTAAATTTATCCTTATCATTGTTTTGAGCAAAACTTCTTAGTTTGGTAGCACTCATTCCTGCCGCACCATCATCGTCAGCATCTCTTTCTAATCTAATGTAATTGATCTTTTCAAATTTAAAAGGAAATTCGATAGGGCCTTTTTTGCCTTCAAATTTTCCGTTATAGTCTTTAAGGATATTGTATAACTTAGGTTCACCTTCTAGAAATGTTATTTCTTCATATCCTAATTTATATAATTGGTGAGCCGCTGTTGCTATGTTTTTTGCTAATTTTATTGTAATACCGTCGAAACTGCTTTGTGCCCATTGTAACTTTTGCACTGGATCTAAAGGATCGTTAGGAAGTTTGGCTGGTCTATCTGTCAAGAATAAAAAAGGATCGCCATCTTGTTCTTTGATAGAATCAACAAGTCTAGCATGACCAATAGTAGCTGGATTCAATCTTCCCAAAGCAAAAACTGCTTTTTTACCTGTTGCTTCAAATAGGTTTCGTAGGAGCATCTAACTCTTCCTTAGGGTTTTTCTCATGATCCATTACTCTATCTTTTAACTGCTTAACTTCTTCTGGTGATAAAAGATCCGTAGGAGTTTTATTGATATCATATTTAATTACATAATGATTCAATCCTTTATGTATCATAGGATCAAGATGTCCTTGGATAACATCTTCATTTCTTTCGCTACGTATTTTTTCCATACACGGTAGATAATGTTTTCTATAGAACATATCGTCGTTCAGCATGTGAAAATGGACATCGTCTAAAACATCATATGGAAGCTCGTCTTTTATATCTTTATAAAACTCGTTTATTTTCATTTACCATTTCCTACATGACCAGTATCTAGCTTTTGTTCTAGGTCCTGGATTGTCACAGTTGTGCCTAGCACGGAATGATCTTCTACGTGCTGGATTTGATTTTTTAATCTTCATATTTGGATCACCAAAGTTTACTTTTTTAATATTTTTTGTTTTTGGATCACGCACATATACTTTGAACTTTTTAACATCGCCTCTCATAGGCTTTCCAAGTTTTACTTTACGTCCTTGGTACTCTGCTTCGTCCATGATTTCATCTTCGTTGTACCACATGTCACCATAGTTGTTATAAAAATCATCTCCGTCATATGTTTCTTCGTCTAAACTAATACCAGCAAGATCTTTGATTCTATCAACTTCTGTAGTTTTTTTGTTTTTTTCTGCTTTGCTGTACTTGTCCTTAATACGCCCTAACTCTTCCTGGCTAGCACCTTCTCGCCCAGCTTTAGCCGCTCTTTTCATGTATTCCTTACCGTGTTTTTTAACACCCGTGTAATACTGTAAACCGCTTTCTTCTAGATAATCTTTAAATGTTTTAGACATAATTTAGTCCTTTATACTATAATATAAAGTATTTATCAATATAAGTCAACTCTAGAAGCAACTCGAAACCTCACAAGTATAAATAGAACCTAAAAAGGATCAGCTTATGTTACAGCACAAGCATCTGATTGTTAGATCAGAAGTGAATAATCCACCCACTAAAGAGGATCAAATAGTAGGCTGGGCAAAACAGTTAATAGAATCAATTGGAATGAAGATCATGATGGGACCGTATGCGAAGTACTGTCATATGGAAGGCAATAGAGGTATTACCTGCGTAACAATTATTGAAACAAGCCATGTAGCAATACATGTTTGGGACGAAGACAGTCCAAGTCTTATACAACTAGATGTTTACACTTGTGGAAGTTTAGATAAAAAGATTGTTTTTGATGCTTTGAGACAGTTTGATCCTGTTCGAGTTGAATTTAAGTATCTTGATAGGGAAAGAGAACTTATAGAAGTTGCTTAGATGTTGCCAGTTAATAGCTGTGGAGTACCTTTACTTCTATCATCAAAAAAGTCCATTCCGCCACTTGTTTTTAAAACGCCCTTTTCAAGAGCTTTTTTCATGTCATCTGCTGTGTCTATTGTCACATAATTTCCATTATCGGTATTAAAAATCATTATGTAATCGTGACCTTCTTTTGCTTTATAATAAGCATGTCCCATTGCTACAAATTCTCTCATTGTAGTTGCGTAATCAACATTTCCTTGTTTATCGATACTATTTGCTATAAAATCTTTTCCTAAATTTTCTGGCATGTCAGGATAAAAACCTTTTGCCATAGCCTCTAAAAACTTGGTCTTTATATCAGCATCTACTTTATCTTTATATTGATCTATTAGCAAGTTGAAATTATCAAAACCTATTTTATTAAAGTTTAGACTTTTATATTTTTTGCCTGCTTCTCTGCCGTTCCATCCAAATTCGTCAAAGGCTTCTTGCGGTAAACCTGCTTTCATCAGTATTCTATGTATATACTGTCTTGCTCCAGTGCCGCCATTATATCCACTTGTAGCATATAATCGACCACCACTTCGGTTCTTTTGACCTTTAGCATTTATGCTTGTTCCGTCTGCTTTAACTTCAACACCTTTTCCGTTAACTAAAATAAGATCACTTTTATCAGCTAAATCTACACCCTTACCTGTTAATGCTAACAAAAATTCACCTGGCCCTTGATCCGGACCATATCCCATTTTTCCACGAAGCTCTAACGCAATAGGTTTAGAAATTTGTCTAGCAACATTTCCAGTCAATTTATTGTAAATGTTACCTGTCTTTTCTGTGACTATAGAATTGCCATCAAAGAATCCTTCGCCTGAACTTAAATGTTTTAAAAATTCTTCTTTATCCTCAAAAGGTGCATTCAAATCTAAAATTAATTGGCCTAATTTTTTCTCTAAATTTCCTTTCACACCCTGCGAAATATTTGCTTCAATTGCCGCATGTGATAATTCAAAGATTTCATTTTTCCTTAAAAAACTTAACAATGCTTGTAAATCTTTTTCGTCAGCTACTTGATTTACTAATGTCATTGCTTCTTGTTTTAATGTATTAAAATTTTCTTTGACAGGTTCTTTATCAGTTTGTACATCTGAGTTGTTAGTATTTGTTTTTTGTGGATTTTGACCGGGTGTAATTTTAGGGTCTTGTGGTTTCTTTTTAATTTTGTTTCTTAGGAATTCAACCGCTTTAGAAATGACACCTGGATTAGAAGCAGAATGTAATAGGTCAACAACTTCTTTCTCCAATTTTTTATTGGCGGATTCTCTAATTTCACAATAACGCATCTATACACTCACTTCAATGTCAAAATCGTTGTAACCTAAATCGAAAAGTTTATGGGCAATTTTTTCTGCTACTTTATTTGACTCTGATTCATCTAGTTGAACATGTGTTTCAACTGTAAGAACTGTTTTACCATCGTCTGTATCATAAAGCTCGTAGCCTGTTTCTTCTTCCAGTAAGGCATTTGATGCTGATGTTGCTACTTCAGAGACAACTATGTCGTCTACTTCTTGTTTTGTGTCAAATACTATGTTTATAAAATTTTCCATATACTCTTCCTAATGGTTCATTCTTATGTTATTTATTGTTCCGTCAGTGTATACAACCTTCGCTCTAATATAAACAAAATTACCAGTAAAGTTAGAGTATATAACTTCTGTGGCAGTAGCTTTTGTTATAGAAGTAACATCAAACCAATCAGAATCTGTAGGAGTAGTTGCTAATGTTGCTTGGATGGTAATTGTACCTGTAAAGCCTGTATAATCATATTGAACAGTATGTACACCATCCGCACTTCCATAATAACCGTCACCGCGGAAGTTATTGCCTGTAACAGTCTCAGTTGTACTGTCTCCAGGATGTGTTGTTGATGGTAAAATTATTTCACTAGTGCTTGGCATGCATGTATTTATGCCAATTGGTCTTCACTCACATATTTGATGACTTTGGTAATTCCTGTGCCAGCCGCAATTTTTGCTAACATAAGATACTTTTCTGATTTAACACGAAAGTAAAAACCTTGTGTCCAATGATGTTTTTGTATTGCCTCAATAGCTCTTTTTCCAATCTTGACATGTTTTGTGTTGCTTTTACAAAAGTCAGCAAATTTAGGATCAACTTGTTTTGCTAAAAAGGCTTTGTAACACCATTCTATAGGCTTGTCTGTAATCACTGTGTTTACATTATTGTTGAGCAAAAATTCTGCTACAGTATCATTTGCGGGTTGATAAAATTGAACTGCTCCTATTTTATCTGCTAGTTCTAATAACCATTCAGATTCGTTGGAATATATGTCTAGGTTATTTCCTTCACATCTTACTGATGCTTCGTCTTTATATTTTGATAAAAAAGAAAATATTACAACATTATCCATAAACGTTTCTAATGTAACATTTTTCTTATATGAAGGCCTCCAAAAAGGACTAGGAATATTCTGTTGTGTTTCAGCATGGGATTGCATATCGTCAATCTTTTGCTTGGCATGGCTTAGATTCATGCCTCTAAATATTGCGCCTATTTCGTTTTTAATTCTAAGTTTATAAAGATACTTGTTATAAAAAAGACTTGTAGTATTATGTTTCTGTAACATGAGCTATTTCTTCTTTTACAGAGGTTAAGGTAATACTGCTATCAGCTACATCTATTTTCACAGTACCACCATCTTTAAGTTCACCAAATAAAAGCATTTTACTTAGTGGACGTTTAATGTTTTTGTCTATATAACGTTGCATAGGTCTAGCACCCATCTTGCTATCAAATCCATTGTCAACAAGATGATCCAAAGCAGAGTCAGTAATCTCACACTTGACATTTCTTTCGGTCAACATATTCCTTAGCTCTACTAAGAACTTACCAACTATTTTAAGCATAATAGGTTTGTCTAGTTTTCCAAATACTACAACACCATCAAGTCTGTTTCTAAATTCTGGAGCAAAAAATCTTTTGAATTCTTCATCTCCATAATCCATGTCAAGTTCTTGATTGAAACCTATAGTGTTTTTCTCAGCCTGTTCGGCACCTAAGTTTGTTGTTAAAATTAAGATACAATTTCTAGCATCTGCTTCTTTACCGTCACTGCCTGTTACCTTACCGTTATCCATAAGCTGAAGTAAAATCTGTGAAATATCTGGGTGTGCTTTTTCAACTTCGTCAAGCAATAACACACAATTAGGATGTTCTTGTAATTTGTTGATAAGTTGACCAGAATGTTCATCATGTCCTACGTATCCTGGAGGTGATCCTATGAGTTTTGATACACTATGTTTTTCTTGATACTCACTCATATCAAATCTAGCAAGATTTATGCTAAGATGTTTTGCTAATTGTTTAGCCAGTTCTGTTTTACCAACACCTGTAGGACCCATGAATACAAAGGAACCAATTGGCTTATCTTCAGACTTCAATCCTGCTTGAGCAACTAGAATTTTATCCACTATTTCGTCAATAGCATTATCTTGTCCATAAACGTTAAGTTTCAAATTCTTGTTAAGTTGGTTTAAGTTATTAGTTTCTTTTTGTTGAATTTGTTCTGGTGGTAAATTTACCACTTTTGCTAATTCAAATTTAATCTCTTCAGGACTTACAATTTTTTCTTCAACTTCTTCATCCTTCAGATTGAACCTTGAACATGCCAAATCAATCAAATCTATTGCTTTATCAGGAAGTTTCTTATCTGTCATGTACTTTACACTCAACTTGATCGACTCTTCAATCGCTTCGTCAGTAATAAGAACATCATGAAACTCTTCATAGTATTTTTTGATGCCTTTCAGTATATCATTAGATGTTTGCTTATCTGGTTCATCAACACTTACTCTTTGAAATCTACGCATCAATGCTCTATCTTTTTCAAAATACTTTCTGTATTCGTCCCATGTGGTTGAAGCAACAACTTTAATATCACCTTTACCTAACGCCGGCTTCAACATGTTTGCTAAATCATTTGAACTGTTTCCGCCTCCAGCTCCAGCTCCATTCATCATGTGTGCTTCATCTATGAACACTATTGTTTTGCCTTGCTTCTTTATAGCCGACATAACTAGTTTGAATCTTTCTTCAAAGTCTCCTCTGTATTTAGAACCAGCTAACATGGATCCAATGTCTAAATTGTATACACTATAGTCTTCTAAAAATTTTGGTACAACTTTATTAACAATTCTATATGCCAAACCTTCAGCAATAGCAGTCTTACCCACACCAGGATCTCCAACAAGTAAAACATTATTTTTTAACCTTCTACCTAGGCTTAAACAAATAGTTTCAAGTTCTTCTTGTCTACCTATTACAGGATCAATCTTTCCTTGCGAAACTTTGGCATTTAGGTTTGTTGTAAATGCTTTTAAAGCTCTTTGAGCATGTCCAGCAATTTCTTCATCTTCCAATGATGTGACGTACTCCGCATTAATGTATTCATTGAATTTTTCTTTGTTTACACCGTTTGAAGTAGCAACATACGTACTGAATGCTTTCTTTTCATTTAGCATTGATAAAAATACGTCGGTGATATCAATATGCTGTCTTCCACTAAACAAAACTTGTGTAAAGGCTCTATTCATTACCCTTTCAACAGTTTGTGTTTTTTTAGGTTTGAATGGCTTATCATGATCTACTTTAATCTCTTCTAATTTATTTTGTAAAAAGTCATGTAACTCATCTTTCATTTTAGATACGTCTATACCATAGCCGTCCAAAATTTTCATAAAATTATCACTACAACACATGGCAAAAAACAGATGCTCTAGTGTAACATATTCATGTTTCAGCTTTTTAGCATCGTCTATTGCTTTTTCAAAAACAACCTGTAATTCTTCAGATGGTTCTACCATTGGATATTCGCTCCTAAATTTTTATTTATTATACATATTTTGCGTACTTTTGTCAACTAATTTTTTCTCCTAATTTGCTCAATTAAACTTATGTCGTCACTGTCAAGATTTTTTGGTACTGTTCCTATTATCCTTACATGTATATTGCCTTGGTGTCCTGTCCTGCGATTAGGTAAACCTTTGCCTGTAACATTGAAAACTGTATTTGGTTGTGTGCCTTTTGGTAAAGTGAGTTTTATGTTTCTGCCTTCTGGAGTAATTATATTTACTAAAGTTCCTGTCATCAAGTCTAAAACTGAAACCTTCTTTTCTGTCATAATGTCCATTCCGTTCACTTGCCAGTCTCTTTCGCCAGTAACTTGTATTTGAACATACAGATCACCAGGCGGAATACCGTTGATATCTCTTTGTCCCATACCACCGTATTTGATTTTATCACCTGATACGACACCTGGGGGAACTTTTATATCTACAGTCTGTTCTTGTCCATTATTAAGCCTGTATGTTGCAATAACATTTTTACCTTTGTATACTTCACCTAATGTAATTTTACATCCTATTGTTATGTCTTGATTCGCCATAGGTCTTTGTCCAAAACCACCAAATCCAAATTGGCTCATTATATCATTTATATTGATATTACCTTGGAAACCATCTGTGGTAAAATGAAAATTTTGAAATCCAGGACCACCCTGAGGTTGCGGATCAACAGTCCCAAATTGATCATACATTTGTCTTTTTTGTGGGTCTGATAAGTTTTGATATGCTTCGTTGATTTGTTTAAATTTTTCTGGATCACCTCCTTTGTCAGGATGATACTCCATAGCTTTTTTTTTGAAAGCCGACTTTAACTCTTTTTCTGAAGCATTTTTTGAAACACCAAGCAGTTGATAATAGTCCATACAACTACTTATTTAGGAGTTTACTTCTTAGAACGTGATCCGGTATATAGTCCAAACCATGCCGCACCAGCACCAACAACAATTGAAACAAGTCCTGATTGTTCCATGCTCGGTGCTTCTAAGGCCATGTACCAAATTACAACTTTATATAACAAAAATATATATGTTGAAATAAAAATACGTGGAAATATTCTCCAGCTGTCTACTGCTCTTGCCATGTGAATTATTTTAGAATAAGGATTTGGTCCTAAATCTTTTACACTCGTATCTACTTCAAGATCTAATTTTACCTTTTTACTTATACCTTCTTCACTTGCTGGAACAGAAACTTCTGCGTCTGGCTTTCTAACTTCTTTGACAACAGGTTCTTCTTTAGCAACCAAATCTTCAGGTTTCTTCCTTGGCATTACTTTCTCCCTCTTAGTTTATCAATTTCTTTTTTATTTTCTTCTATACTATCTCTATTTTTGCCTATTTTAGAATCTTGAGCTTTATCTATAAGCTCTTGCATTCTAAGGCCTCTCTCGATATCTGAATCAAGATGTAAATCTTTATTAATAATTTTTTCTAATTTGAGTGTTCCTATGCGATCGTTTGCTACATATCGCCAAGTATATCCTCTGGATCCGTAGCATCCAAAAACAGTTTCACGTAATCCTATCTTTACTATTATGGATTGTTCTCCGTCTAGTAATACTTCATCACCTTCATTAAATGCTGGATTAAATCTAAATTTTAATCCTTGCATAAAATTTGTTGCGAAATCTTTGAACCAGAAAGCGGCAGAAATACTAATAAGGATAGCAATCCAGGGTAGTAACATGCTTGCCATATCCAAGCCCAACTTATCAAACGCTTCCATCTATTTCTCCAATCTCTTGATTCGTGCTTCCAATTCATCAATCTTTTTAGTCACATGTGGATATTTTTTTCTCCAAGCATCTTCTGGTTGTTGTAACCAAGTCCAACCCCAACGTTCTACTAGATAATCAATTATAAGATCAAATTTGGCATATAACCATAATCCAAGTCTAGTGCTTTTAAAATATGTTGAAAATGCTAAACCAAATAGAGAACCTATAAGAGCTGTGTAAATCCACAGTCTGTCAGAGGCCATTCTACCGATCATATCCCATACTATTTCCATCAATAGTATTTATCGGCAATTACACCTACTTTTTGGTTGTGTTATCTGGAGTATCAGCCTTTACAGCATTTTCGTAATATACGATTATTTCTGTTTGTTGTTCTAAGTATC
>MDTC01162159.1_pt1 | contig 10152 bp, 7 predicted proteins | sample 811181 | NCBI WGS metagenome assembly MDTC01 (sample SAMN05326644, study PRJNA326480) | marine metagenome | isolation source: seawater | place: Pacific Ocean: North | collected 2011
CCTCACTTTTTAGCTGGCAAATTCGAAAAGGAAATACTTCAATTAATATCTTAACGAGTGCTTCGTAGGAAGGAAACACAAAGTTGAATTCCTGTCCCATTAATGAACATAATCGAATTGCAATTGATTCAGCTTCCAACATTCGATTAACATGAATTCCAGATCGATTACATCTTTCAAAGTCGAATTCATTTTCCTTTGCAAAATTGTAGGCCTCTAATAACCCCCATAAATCAGAGGAAATTTTTTCCTTCATTCTTGTTTGTGATCGTAAACAAAATTCATGAAGGTTCTCATTTTGAACCGTCTTTCTACTTTCGGAAATCGCCAGAATTAATGCAAGTGCTGATAAACAATCCTTTTTTTGGCCCTTGCTCAATGAAATGCTCAATCTTGGATGCATAGGAATGCGGGCAATTTTATAACCTTCACTTTGAATCTGACCTACCTCATTAACTAGACCTAAGGATTGTAATGTTTTTTCAGCATTACGAATTGATGATAGTTTAGGCTCTTCAAACCATTCTAAATCCTCAATTGATAGACCAGCACCTTTTAAATTCAATTGAATTTCTGATAGATCAATTCTAAAGATTTCTGCGGAATCGTAGTCATCCATCATTTCCTGTTCCTGCTTACTCCACATTCTGATACAAAATCCCGGGGAGTTTCTTCCTGACCTTCCGGCTCGTTGATCAGCGGAGCTTTTGCTAATTTGAGTGCTTAATAAGGTATTCACACCACGAGTTTGATCAAAGCATGATTTCTTTGCCTTACCCGAGTCGATTACGCTCTTTATTCCATCAATAGTTATTGAAGTTTCGGCTAAATTCGTGCTGACTATTATTCTTCTTTTCTGAGATTTACCGATCACTCTTTCTTGTTCTTTAATAGACATTTCACCAAATAATGGGAACACAAGAATTCCATTTGACCAAGACAACTTATGTATTTCCCTCACCAATCTATGAATCGAGGCAGAACCGTCCATGAAAACAAGGACATCACCGTCTCTTTGATCTAGTAAGCGCTTGAGAACTTCAAGTATTTCCTGAAGCAAATTTTTATTCGCTTTTCGGTATGCAATTTCAACCGGATAACTTCTAGATCCAAATTCAATTGAATTGCACGAAGGAAGGTAGTCTTTTATTTTTTCTGTATCTAATGTTGCGGATGTAACAACTATTTTTAACGAAGGTCTATCAGTTATTATAAGCCTCCGAACAATTGCCAAGGAAGCATCCATTTGAATACTTCTTTCATGAAATTCATCGAAAATTACGCAACCAACCCGCGAAAGAGTTGGATCCGAAAGGAGTATTCTTAGTAGAATTCCATCGGTTATATAAATTACTTTGGAAAGTTCAGAGGTTTTATTCTCAAACCTTACCTGGTAACCAATTTCCTCACCCAGTTTTGTCCCTCTAATTGTAGAAACGGTTCTGGCCAAGAAACGGGCAGCGATGCGTCTAGGTTGTACGACAAGGATTTGGCCAGAAACTAGGTTTTTTTGTGAGATCATCAGTGGAAGTCCGATTGATTTCCCTGATCCCGTGGGAGATTTTACCGCTACACAATTATAATCCTTCCAAATATTCTGAAATTGATCGAATTGATTGACGACTGGGAGATTATTGATTTTAATCACACATTCATTATGGAAACCTTAGTCGATCCATTCAATGTTGGAAATTTTAAGTGCTACGATTTATGATTACTCAAGGTTAATCTTTCTTGCCTCTGTCTTCGGTAACTTAGGGAGCACAATTTCTAAAATTCCATGATTCAAACTTGCTTTAATTTTTGTTGTGTCACTTTGGGCGGGACAAAGAATTTTTCTCGAGACTGAGTTTGGGGAGTAATTTTGAGATTCCGAGGTAATATCCTTGCCCACAAGAACTGTAATTTCTAAGCCGTCTAATGAGAGTAGTACCTCATCCTTTTTAATTCCTGGGATTATCCATTGATAAATCCATTGGCTTTCTTGCTCTTCAACCTTTATTTCCTCCGAGAAGTAATTTGCTTTTCTGAATAAGGAGTCATTGACCAAAGGTGTTTGACCATGTGACTGGTAAATCGAAGATAGAAACAGTTCAGGTAATAATGAAACGGGATTCTTGTGTTGTTGATTATATATTCTCATACTTTTTTTGGTTTTAATTTAATAATGCACATCTTCACGCAACTATCATTCCAACTTTTTAGCATTGATAATCAAAGTTTTACATAATCATGTGCATTGCAAGTGGGTCTAATTGACGCACGGAATTATTTAAGTTGGTTTAAAAGTGCCATATTGCCTCTTTGGGCTAGAATAAAGACTTGTACTCTTCAAGCATTCTTCGAGCAATGGAGTCCCCTTTTTGGGCTGCTACGGAAAGCCACTCTTTGGCAGAGCCAACATCCTTATCAGTTCCCTTGCCAGTTAATTTCATGAGTCCGACAAATCGGGCGGCCTCTGAATTTCCACCTTGAGCAAGTGGCATAAAAAGACCGAAGGCTCGTTTGTAATTCTTCACCACTCCTACTCCAGTGAAATATTTTCTCGCTGATTCTAAGAGTTTAACATCGGAGATCGTAGTGCCTGACATAGGGAGTGCGGAAGCGGAAACAGTATTTGAAACTAACTCCCCGCCATCTCGTTTCTTAAGGTAAGTAATGGCCGGTTGATGACCTTGACTTGCCGCAGCCTTAAGAAAACCAACTCCTTCAGCAGTATTTTTTTGAATCCCATCTTTTCCTTCCAGTAGCATGACTCCCAAAGTATACTGTGCTTCGGAAAAGTTTTGTCTTACTGCTACACGCAACCATTGTGAAGCTTTCTTTGTATCTTGCTTCACTCCATCACCATTGTAATAAGCCATGGCAAGATTGAATCGGGCAGTGAGTGATTTTTGAGTCACCGCTTTTGAGAGTAAAGATATACCTTCTTTGTGGTCTTGCTCAAGTAAGCCTGGCAGACCCTTTAAGTATAAGGCACCTATTGTTGCTTGTGCCTGCGGATAACCAAGTTGTGCTGATTTTTTAAAAAAGTCTAGGGCCCGCCTTACATTGGTTGGAATAACTTGAAAATCGATTTCACCCATGCAGTACATTGCAACAGGATCTCCGTCTGAAGCCCTTCGCTGTAATAAAAGTGCTGCATCTTGATAGTACTGGGTCGCTTCTTCAAAACGACCCTTCAGCATAGCAAGATTTGCCAGGTTGTAGGCTCCAAAAGGGTGGCCATTCTTCGAGGATGCGAGAGACCATTCTTTTGAGAGACCAATGTTCACTGCACATCCGGCTTCGCCGGATCGTAAAAAAATTCCTAAAATACCTTGGAAATAAGGAGAGCCGAGCCTTGCTTTGTCAACAATCTGCTCGTAAGTGGTTGAAGAAGTCCATTTTTCACCTTTCACTAAGACGCTATTGTTTCCATGAAGACCAAAAACTGAAAGAATAGTAATTGAGAATATAATGAACTTGCCCAGATAAGAAGAGTAGGGAATCATATCTATCCAATACCTTTACTTGGATAACCTTCCAAGCTTGAAAAATAGGTTGAAACTGAAGATTTTTTTTATGTGCTCATTTTTTAGACTTTCATCGATTAGTTGTCTTCTTTTGTTTGCATTATTGATTTCTCCTTTCAGCTTTTCCAGGGACTACACCTTGGCAGACCATCAGTTAGCCAAGATTATAGATCGACAACTCAGTTTTTTTAGTCTCGCCAATAAGGTAACAGAAAAAGAGTTAACCCGAAAAGCGCAGGATATAGTAGCTTCCTATGAAGCATACATCTCAGAAAATCCAAAAGATGCACATGCTTTAATTTTGTTTGGTAAGTTCCTTCATAAAGTCGGTCAAAGCAAACACGCAGTTGATTGCTTTTTGGAAGCTGATTCAATCAATCCTAAACACGCGGTCGTCAAACAACAGTTAGCCAATCATTTAATCGAACAAGGACGCCCGGTGGATGCTTTTCCTTTCCTATTGATGACCTTACAATATGATCCAAATGTTTCTGCCTATCACTACCAAATGGGTAATTTTCTTTTTATGTTCAAACCGGATCTTGTTGATGCTGGAATTCTTACGGAGGAATCACTAAATTCCTTCATGTTTAAATCCTTCAAGGAAGCCTTCCTTTTGTCACCAAATAATTTTGACTATGGTTTGCGGCATGCCCAAAGTTTTTTTGATTCTCCCAATGAAAGTAGTCACGATGCACTAAACGCTTGGAATAATCTTTGGGATAAATTTCCAGATCGTTCAAAAGCTGAAAAAGATTACATAAAACTTTGCAAAGCAAGCGTTCTTTTGGAATTGAACCGTAAAAGCGTTGCCAAGAAATTAATTGATTCCGTCTCCACTTCTTCCCTTGAGAAAACAAAGGTTTCTCTTCTTCAACAAGTGAAGAAAAAAAATCCTGAGAAAATAAATAATTCGTTGATTAAACAATTGAAAAAAGATTCCTCCAAAACCGGAATGTTTTTTAGGTTCCCAGATGATTCCCACTTAAAAAGAATGCGGGAATTAACATCCCGTCTCCACGAAGAAAAACTGCTCTCAACTCTCAATACTGATGTGATCAGTGCTTCAGTTGATTCCAAAGGCAAAATCACGCTGAAATTTAGCCGTACAAGTGATTCTCCTTTTATCAAAAATCAAAATTAGTATTTAAAACTAATACCTTGAGGCTATTCGGGCTACTTGAGTACATTCATATTTTTAATTATGGAAATTATAACTATTGAAAAAGTTACCCTTTTTGTCGTTTTAATTGCAAGTTTGAGCGTTCACGAATGGGCACATGCGTTGAGCGCTGACCTACTCGGTGATCCTCTCCCTCGCTCGGAAGGAAGAGTCACACTAGACCCAAGAGCACACATTGACCTCTGGGGAACCATACTAATTCCAATTATTATGATTTTTTTCAATCCTGGAATAGCGATAATAGGGTGGGGGAAACCAGTTAACATATCACTGCCAAATCCTAAAAGTAAGGTGAGAGACGACATTCTGATAACCTTGGCAGGTCCGTTTTCAAATGTTGCAATTGCATTTACGGTCACCGTTATTTTTGGACTTTGGGACAGAATTGTCGGTGTCTCAGACTCCTCCTTTGATCTTCTTTTTTTAATTGTCCAACTAAATTGTCTACTTTTCTTTTTTAATCTTATTCCTATCCCACCCCTAGATGGTTCACATATTTTAAAAAGACTGATAAAAATGAAGGAAGAAACCTATCGTAATTTATCAAAATACAGTATTATTATCCTCCTTGTTCTTGTGAATATTGAGTCATTCTCTTTAATTCTCTTTGAATTTCTAAATTATTCGAACTCTTTCTTTTATTACATTTTTGCAAAAATAGCGGGAACTTAAATAAATTTATCATGCGCAAAATCGGAACATTACCAGTTGAAAAAGACGCCCTGCGCTTTTGGAGTTACTTACAAGAACAAGAGATACTATCTTCCCTAGAAGAAGAGGATGAAGACTCGGGCTGGTCTATTTGGATAGCGGACGAAGATAAATTAGAGAGTGCCAAGAAAAAGTTTAATGACTTTTTAGCGGACTCAGAAAATGAAAAGTTTAACTCCACTTCTCCACTTAAAAAAAGTGACCTGAAAAAAGACCAATCTGGAGGGCCAAAAACAAAAGGATATAAAGAATACAACTTAGGAAAACAATGGCGAAAAGCGGAGAATAGTCTGGGAATTGTTACATTGGGACTGATAGTCTTGAGCGTTGCTGCATTTGTCATAACAGGTTTTGGCAAAAATAGGGAAATAATTTCGCTTTTGCAGATCAGTTCAGCAGGACTTTTCACCAAGCCTTGGGGTTTAATCACTCCCATTTTCATCCATTATGGAGTTTTTCACATATTGTTCAACATGTACTGGTTGTACGACCTTGGGAACCAAATCGAAAAAAAGAAAGGTTTTAAATTCTTTATTACTTTTGTGCTCTTACTTGCATTATTTTCAAATCTAATGCAATTCATTATCACTAGTTCAACCGGGTTCGGTGGTATGTCGGGAGTTGTGTATGGCTTATTTGGATACATTTGGATCAAATCTAAACTTGATCCCGCTGAAAACTTTCACCTGGACGATTCAGCAATCATCATGTTATTCGGGTGCTTAATACTCGGTTACACTGGATTTTTCGAGAAATTCTTTGCTATTGGAATTGCAAATACTGTCCACGCAGCCGGTTTAGTTCTTGGATTGGCTTGGGGCTATGGTTCAGCGTTGAGATGGAATCGAGGGAAAAAATAAGGGGTTTCTTCTACTATACTTTAATTAACTCATAAATTGCCAGACCGGCCCGAAGATTAGGCCAAATACTGCATTTTTTCACCCAATCACCCCGGTGAAAAACTTTTCTTCCCATTTTGAAAATTTGGTCTTTTTGCATCGATTTAACACAAAATTGCTCGAAATCTTTGATTGCAAAATGATTTCTTAAACTACTTGCTTCCCAGCGGTCGGGATAAACTTCATTTTGTACCCTTGCTCCTCGGCTCAAAAATTGAAGCCGGTTTTTCCAATAACCATGATTTACAAAACTAACCGCAACTCTTCTACCCACTCTCAACGCATCAAGAAGAACTTGTCCAGGTTCCTCAAGCTCCTCGACCATTCGTGAAAATATGACCCAGTCAAAAGAATCATCTTTGAGATCTTTCAATGCTTTGCGTATGTCTTCTTGGTAGACGGCAACTTCTCTGGAAATGCATGAGGTTGATTTTTCTCCACTGAAATCTACTCCTAAACCCTTGATGTTTTTTGAATTCCTAAGGTGCTCTAATAATATTCCCCGCCCGCAGCCAAGGTCCAAAACTCGTTCATTCGGTTTTACCCATTCATCAATCACTTTAAAATCCGCCTCTTTCTTAACTTCGTATTTGTTGCTAAGAGTTCTAAATCCAGCCTTGTTTTGCATTAAGCGTTCGCCTTCATCCATTCCTTGGAGAAAAACCCGGACCGCTCTTAGAAAATTAGGAGAATCGATTAAAAAAGAATCATGTCCAAGTTTATGGTCAATCTCAAGGTACGAGGCTTCTTTTCCCAAACGGTGAAGGGATTTCACAATCAATTTATTTTGCTCAGGTGTGTATAACCAGTCACTTGAAAAAGAGATCACTAGAACTTTTGATTCGACCTCTTTTAAACTTTCATGAAGACCATATTCTCCAACCAAGTCGAAACGATCAAGCCCTTTTGTAAGCTTTAGGTAGGTATTTGCGTCAAATCTTTTGATGAATTTTTGGCCTTGATGATCGAGGTAGCTTTCTACGCTAAATTCAAAGCCCTCTGCAACCTGAGCCCTAGTTTCCCGACCAAACTTTTCCTCCATTCCTTCATCGGAAAGGTAGGTAATATGGGCCATCATGCGAGCAACCGCCAAGCCTACTCCTGGGCCTTTATCAATCGTGTAAGATCCATTCTTCCAGTTCGGATCTCCTTGGATTGCTCGTCTGCCAACTTCATTAAATGCAATTGTTTGAGCACTATGTCTAGCTGTAGCAGCAATGATCAAAGACTTTCGAACAAACCTTGGGTAATCTACAATCCACTGAAGTGCTTGCATCCCCCCCATGCTTCCACCCACAACTGCAAAAATTTCCTTAACTTGAAGATGCTCAAGTAGTTTTTTTTGGGCCTTCACCATGTCCTTAATCGTATAATCTGGAAAATCCATTCCGTAGGAATCTCCGGGTTGAGAAGGTTTAGGACTGGATGGACCTGTGGAACCCTGGCAGCCCCCAAGGCAATTTGAACAGATTACATAGAACTTACTGGTATCAATCGGTTTGCCCGGTCCAATAATATGATTCCACCAACCCGGTTTCTTGTCTTCAGAGCTGTAAATTCCAGCGGCATGATGATCTCCGGTTAATGCGTGACAAATTAGAACTACATTATCTTTGGAATCATTCAAACGACCATAACTTTCATAAGCCAAATGAAAGTTTTCCAATGCTCCTCCACTTACTGTGAATTGTTCTTTGTGTTCGAATATCCTTGGAACAACCAGCCCCACTTGGTCGGGATCATTAAGTAAGTCGATAGATTTTTTTTTTGCTGTCATATTCGTTGAACTGCCGGGCAGATCTTGAAACGAATTTTATCAATCAATAGAGTTTAGCAAAGTTTCATTAATGTCATAATTTCCATGCACTGCTTTTACATCTTCCAGATCCTCTAAATTTTCAACCAACTTAAGGACTTTTTTTGCCGAGTCTATATCAGTAATTGATACAAGGTTGTTGGGAAGATAAGCAATTTCAGAGGAATCAGGGGAGATTCCTGCCTGTCCTAAAGCGTCTGCGAGAAGATCATACTGACTGGTTCCGCAAATAATTTCGTAGTGATCTTGTTCAGCAATAAAATCATCAGCATCATTCTCAAGTGCTAGCTCGGTCAGAGAATCCTCATCTATTTTCTCCCGAGCAATGAGAAACTGGCCCATGCGTTTGAAATTAAATGCCAGTGCGCCTGCACCAGCCAGATTGCCTCCTCCCTTCGAAAAAGTGCTTCTCACTTCCGAAGCAGATCGATTTTTATTATCTGTCGTAACTTCTACGATCAGGCCAACTCCGCCCACCGCATACCCTTCATAGAGTAACTCCTCAATTATTACTCCACCCAGTTCACCAGTTCCTTTCTTGATTGCACGATCGATATTATCGGAAGGCATGTTCGATTGCTTGGCCTTTGCAATAAGAGTTCGAAGACGGGGATTAAATTCTGAGTCCTTACCACCGTCTCTTGCCGCAAGTGTGATTTCCTTGCTTATGACGCTGAAGATTTTTCCCCTCTTGGCATCAACGGCTGCCTTGTGCCTTTTAGTGGTTGCCCATTTACTATGTCCCGACATCTGTTAATTAAGAGAAAAATGGATCAAATCCTTTGTCAAGATTGCTTCTCTCCAAGTTCACGCAAAAAATTGTAGGCTTGTTGAAGCCGATCTTTTTTGTCCATGGCAATCCTTCGTTTAGCAGCAGACATTTGTGATAATTTTTCCTCGCTGTAGTTGAGCAAACGTTCGGAATATTTCTTCTCCAATAATTTTAAGTCAATTTTTCCTTTTGCCCTAAGTCCCATTAAATTTTTATACTTTCGCTCTTCTTCGGAAATTTCATGTTTTAAATCATCCGATTCTTCGTTTTCTAAAGAACCGCTATTTAGTTTTTGATTTCCAGTTCCGGCGATTGCTTGCTCAGGTGTTTTAGTTTTGGTCACCAAAGTCTGTAAAATCGTCATTAGATTCTGAATTGTCCAGTAAAGAACCAAGGCAGAGGAGAAAAAATAAAGGAATACCAAAAACATAAATGGCATAAAGCGCATCATTTTAACATTGAGCCTTTGAGCTTCTGACATTTCGGGACCCATTTGCATGGGGTTTAATTTCATCTGAAACCACTGAGTAACAACCATAAGAATTGGCAATAAATTCAAAGAAAAACCCTGTACTACACTTATACTGTCTTGTTCAGATAAGTCTTCCGCCCAGAGGAATCCTTGTCCGTAAAGCTCGGCAGCAGAACGCAACATCCAAAACATACCTAGAAATATTGGGATTTGAATAAGAATGGGCCAACATCCAGCAAAAGGATTTACTTTATGTTCCTTGTAAAACTTCATCATCTCCTGATTAAGTTTCTGAGAATTGCCTTTATGTTTTTCTCTTAACTTAGACATTGGTTCTTGCAGGGACTGCATTTTCTTTTGTGAACGAGTTGCTTGAGCAGTCAGTGGCCAAAGAACTAATTTCACAAGAATTGTAAGGACTATTATGGCTAGCCCATAACTACCTAACAGACCAAATAGTTTATTGAGTATCCAATTGAATGGCTCTGAAATCCACCAAAAGATTCCAAATTGCATTACTTTCTTTTGCTCTCCTCCAAGAGCCGAAAGTCCCATGTAATCTTTTGGTCCTCCGTATACCTCAAAACTAAATTCTTTCGTTTCAAGGGGCTGAAAAATCCCTACTGGAAATGAGATCGACCCCTCCACACCCAACACTTCCTCACCAATGTCGGAATTTTGAATTTGAACTGAATTTCCGCTTACCTGAACATTTCTCAGCTCTGCTTCTGGTCGAATCAAATTGACAAAAAATTGATTGTTTACGCATGCCCATTTTGCCTGC
>MDTC01271577.1_pt1 | contig 10152 bp, 9 predicted proteins | sample 811181 | NCBI WGS metagenome assembly MDTC01 (sample SAMN05326644, study PRJNA326480) | marine metagenome | isolation source: seawater | place: Pacific Ocean: North | collected 2011
CGGGGTGGAGCAGTCTGGTAGCTCGTCAGGCTCATAACCTGAAGGTCGTAGGTTCAAATCCTACCCCCGCAACCAATTAAAGAAAAATATTATTATCATTACTAAATGAAAATAGCGATTTTAGGTTCAGGATGGTACGGATGCCATATTGCAAACATCCTCAGACACAAAGATATTGAATTTATTATAATTGACAAGAATAGTGAAATATTTGATGGATCATCGCGAAGAGGGCAAAATAGATTACACTTGGGTTTTCACTACCCCAGATGTGCAGCAACAATAAAGCAAACTATTTACGGATTTGACAAATTTATTCATCAGTACGGATTTCTTACCAAAGAAGTAAATGAGAATTTATATTTAATTAGTAAAAGTGAGTCTTATTTAAATTATGACTTATACAAGAATATTATGATAACCTCAGGACTTGAGTTTCTTGAAGTTACAAATCAATACAAAGATATTTTTACTAATTGTAGTGGAGTGATAAGGGTTCAAGAAAAGCAAATTCTTACAGAAAAGGCAAAAAATTACTTTGCAGAACAATTTTCTAGTCATTTTCAAGGTAATACATATGTAGACAAAAGTATTTTAAAACAACTCAGAAAAGATTTTGATTTGATTATTGATTGTTCGTGGGGAAGTATAAGCAAACATCTTTATAATGACTTATTTTTCGAACCATGCATATATTTTTATTATAGAGAAAAAAATAATAACAATAGAGCTATTACAGTTATGGATGGTCCATTTTTTTCTATATACCCTTATAATAAAGACATTGTTACAGTAACATCTGTAAAAGAAACTCCAATCGCTAGGTGTAAATCAAATGAGGAGTCAGTTGAAAAAATAAAATATTTTTCTAAGAAAGATATAGAGGAAAAACAGGTACTTTTTGAAGCCGAAATATTAAAGAATTATCCAGGATTCAAAAATGATTACGAATATGTCTCGCACGAATTTTCAATAAAATCAAAAATAGAGTCAGATATAGCTTCTCGTTATAGTTTTATAAATCAAGATGGTAATTTATTATCAATATTTTCTGGTAAAATAGATAGTATCTACTCAGTTGAAAAACAACTGTTAAGCCTTCTCAAATCATTTTAATATAAAGATAATGAAATTACAGATATTCGGAAAAAGCTCTACAATTACAAAAAAAATAAAAAGTAAATACACAGACAAGTTTAATGAAATAATAATTACTGACTCCAAAAACTGTGAATTTATTTCAAACAGAACAAATAAGTCTTCTCTTACTGATGCAATCAGTTTTGATTGCGATGCGTATTTAATTACAAATGGATTAATAGGAAATAAAAATATATACAGTCAAAAGAAAGATAATTTTGTCGAGTCGATAGAAGTAAATCTTTATCTCCCAATAATGATAAGTGAAACAATCTTAAGAAAGAATAAGAAAGCTAGGATCATAATAATGGGTTCTGAAAGTGCAATAAAGGGTAGTTATGATACAAGTTATTTCTTATCAAAAGCAGCGTTAGAGCGCTACGTTAAAGAGAGAACAATATCATATTCAAGTCAACAACTTCTAATGATTTCACCCTCAATGATATTAGACTCAAATATGACACAAAAACGTAAAGATCTAAAAAAAATTATCAAAAGTTCAACTAAACTTCCAAAAAGAAAATTATTGAAGACTAATGATGTGGTTAAATTAATTATTAATTTATTATTTTCACCTCATTACCTTACAAATGAGGTAATTAATATCAATGGAGGAAAATTTTCAAGAATGGGTATGAATGATTAGATTAACTTAATATATCTAGTAATATTTCATAGATGATGCGATGCAAGATCTGATTTATAAAAATCTCTACCTTCTTTATTTAAAAACATTAAGTTATGGAATTGCACAAGTCTTATATGTCTTATTATCAATTACTCTTCTAACATATTTGCTATTCTCACTATCAACTACAGAATTCGGTACTTACTCGCTGGCTAGAGTTGCTCCAATGCTATTGATACCTCTTATTTCAATAAATTTGAATACTTCTTTAATCAGATTCTACCAAGAATGGAAGAAAAGTAAAATTGTTGGATCCTCAATTTATACTGTCTTAATAACTCAATTTATCTGGCTTTTTATTTCATTGCCAATAATATTTTTATTTGCAGAAACAATCTATGGTTTTTTATTTACTAAAATTGACTACTTTCCATTAATATTTTTAGCAATCATTGCTGAAATACTTGTGATACCAAGCTTATACGTAAGAGATTTTTACAATGCCAAAGAGCAATCAATAAAATATGCAGCTGTATTAAATATTCATTTCATTTTAATTTTATTCTTTGTATTTTATTTTGTTTCATCTGAACAATCTGCTCTTTCTGCTATCAAAGGATATTTATTTGGAAATTTATTTTTTGCTGTAGTTTCACTTTTTCTTTTATTTAGAAATATTAAAAAAAAGTTCAATCAAAAGATTGCTCTTGAAGTGTTAAGATTTTCACTACCAACAGTGCCTGAAACTTCAATAAATTACGTTATGATGAGTATTGATAGAATATTTATTGATAAATTTTTTGACTTAAAAACCATAGGGGTTTATTCATTTGCTCGATCTCTTATTCAAATCTTGAACCCTATTGCCAGGACCTTCAAAACATCATTTATTCCTTATTATTATAAGATAATTAATGAAAAGTTATTTAAAATAGAAGTTATAAAATCTTTTTATTTATTCAATTTAATTATTTTATTATTTATATCGATGATTAGTCTTTTTATTGAAAATATATTATTTATTTTCGAAAATGAAGATTATCAAGGCTCATCAGCATTAATATTCTTACTTGGAATTTATTTATATTTGGACTCTATAGTTTTAGTGAATTATTTTTTGATACAGTCAACAAGTAAAACTGAATATCTTTTAATAGGATATATAGTTAAATTGACATCGTTTTTATTTCCTATTTTTTCAATCTTATGGCTTAATTGGCCTATAACTATATATTCTTTTACTCTTATATATATATTCTCAAACACTCTATATTTGGTCTATTTAGAAACTACAAAATCAATCATTAGAAATCTAGACTATAAACTTTTTTTTAATATTACTTACAGCTTATTAATTTTTTCACTGATATCAGTATCGATCAGTTTGAGTTTTGAGTTTGAGTGGATATACAAATTATTTATAATCTTGTTTCAAATAATTTTGTTATATACTGCAATGAGTCCAATGTTTAAGCGTTAAAATGTTTCTATCTTAAAGAGGCTTCAATATTTCCTCCATCTACAGTTAATACTGATGCTGTAGTTTTTTCAGAAATTGACAAATGAAAAAATGCATTAGCAACATCATGTGCAAAAACTTCTCTCTTCAAGAGATTGCCTCGGAGGTATTCATTCTCACTTACTTTTCTTGCTTTAGATCGCCTTTTTACCATTTCATCAGTCAAAAGACCTCCTACTATTCTATCGGCATTAACTCCGTTTGATCTAATGCCGTATGAACCGTATTCTAACGCATACTGTTTACATAATGCTAATAAAGCAGATTTTGCTGTACCATAAGCACCAAAATTTTTACCTGGGTTTATTGCTTGCTTTGATATGTTAAAAAGTAAGCAACCTCCAATATTTTGTTTTAGAAAAATTTTTGTTGCTTCTGAAGCAACAATTTGATGTGAGAAAAAATTAATATTAAAACTATTTTTTAAATTTTTATCACTCATTTCTACCATAGAATTTTCATATGCAAAGCCAGCATTTGAAACAACTATATCTATACCTCCATATTTTTTACAAATTTTCGCCATTGTTGCTTTAAAGGCCTCTCTGCTAGTTACATCGCATAAATATGTTTTAATCTTCAATAAGCTTCTTACTTCTTGCAATTTAATTCTATCATTATCAATAATTATTACTTCAGCACCCTCACAATGAAATTTTTTTGCGGTTTCTTGTCCAATTGTACCAGCTCCTCCTGTAACAATTACCACTTGTCCATCTAGTATTTTTTTCTTTTTATCTAATTTCGCTTGTTCAAGAGTCCAATATTCAACATCAAAAATATCTCTAGATGAAATACTTTTAAAAATTGATTTTTGTTCTATGTTGATGATGCTATTTAAGGATAGCTCAGCAACATCACCGTTGATTTTTGCTTCCTTTAGACTTCGTCCAACTGAGAACATTCCCAAATTTTGTATATAAATAATTTGAGGTATAGGATCTAATATATTTATTTTTTTATTTTTGTTAATTTTAATATTTTTATTGAAATAATTTTTATAGTTTTTTTCATATTTTTTAAATGCAGTATTTATTAATTTCTCTACTTCTTGATGATTTTTACACTTATCTATATTTATAACTAATGGAAAGGGTTTGATTCTTATAACGTGGTCGGGTGTAATGACGCCTTTTTTAAGGTAAGATTCAATATTTTTATTGTTAATTTTAGATAGTAGATCTTTTGAGGACCTATAATTCAAAATATATCTATTAAATTTGCTAACATACTTTCTTAAAACTGGCGCAATATCCTCACTATTTATGATTGTTTTTACTGTTTTAATTTTGACTAATCTTTTTGATTTTTCTTTTTTTAGAAAATTCTCGGCAATGTTTACGGAGTCGATCATTCTTTTGTAAGATTGATACCCAGTATCACCGTATGTAAATATTCCATGTTTAAACAAGATTAATCCAATCTTGTTATTATATTTTGAATATTTTTTATAGACCTCCCTAGCGAGTAAATATCCTGGCATTACATATGGAATAATTGTGAAATTTTTTCCATATAATTCTTTACAAAGCATCAAACCGTCTGGTCTGTTCATAATTTCAAGTAACGAACTTGAATGCGTATGATCAACAAATTTGTTATTGATTATTGCGTGAACGAACGTCTCAACAGATGGATTTGGTGAGCTTACATCAATTAAGTTTTTTCTTAAAAACTCAACCATTTCAACATCTGAAATAAATTCTTTTTTCAAAAGTTGTATGATAGGAGCTATTTTTACTGCCGGAAATCCCTCAGGGCCAATAGTAGATAGATCTGAACCACTTCCCTTGATGTATAGAACTTCATGATTTTTTTCATCTAAATCAGTTACTTTGCTTTTTACTGAAGTGTTTCCACCACCATGCAATACCAGGTTTGGGTCAGAGCCAAGTAAGCGTGAGGTATAAATACGTTCAGCTAAATCTTTACCGATACCTTGTTTCTTATAGTAACTTATTGTTTTGTTATAATTCTTTTTATCAAATAAATTTTTCATAATTTCTATTTATTTTTAAGTTTGGAGATTTCAAACTCATTAGGCTTTATTATGCCATGCTCAGTAATCAATCCAGTTACAAGCTCCTTAGGAGTCACATCAAATGCATAATTAGCGGCCTTAGCGTTTGGTAGAGTTATGCGAAAATTTTCAGTATTACTGTTAGAGTTTGTACCTCGCATGAAATGTACTTCATTTTCACTTCTTTCCTCAATCTCAATATCTTCACCCTTAGAGATATTCCAATCAATTGTAGAAGTAGGTAATGCTACATAAAATGGAACATTATTTGCGTTTGCCGCAAGAGCTTTTAAATATGTTCCTATTTTATTGCAAACATCGCCCGTAAATGTTGTTCGGTCACTACCGGTAATAACTAAATCAACAAGATCATTTTGCATTAAATGTCCTCCAGCGTTATCAACAACAACTGTATGATCAATGTTTTCATTGATTAGTTCCCATGAAGTTAGTGATGCGCCTTGATTTCTTGGTCTAGTTTCGTCTACCCAAACATGAATTGGAATTTTTTTGTCACGAGCTTCATATATAGGAGCTGTTGCTGTACCAACGTCAACTGCTGCAAGCCACCCAGCATTACAGTGAGTTAAAATATTTACAGTTTTCTTTTTAGTTTTGTATATTTTATCAATAATTTTTAATCCAAATTTTCCTATCCTTTTGCTAATTAAAATATCTTCTTCAGCCAAGGATTTTGCATAATTCAAGGATACCTGCTCTCTTTCTGATTTATCACAACTAACAAGCAACTGGAGCATTTGATCAACAGCCCACTTTAAATTAATAGCCGTAGGTCTGGTCAATATTAATTTATTTGCTTCTTTCCTTATATATTCAATATCATTTGACAATCGCGCTGCGAGATAGACTCCAAAGGCTGCTGTAATTCCAATTAGTGGTGCACCCCTAACTCTCATATTTAAAATGGACTCAGCCGCATCCTCAGGTGTAATAATTTCTTTTATTACTAATTCAAAAGGGAGAAATGTCTGATCTATTATTTTTATACTATTATTTTGATCGCACCAAATTGTCCTAAAATCAGAATTTTTAACTCTCATTAATAATTCTCGATGCAATTGCATCAAGCCCACAATTGCGTAATTCCCTAATATCATAGTTAGAAGTGATAATTGCGTTATCTAAAACATTATCAATTCCCTCTATTATCATTTTTGGACGATTTATTTTAAATTCGTTTACAAAGGACTTGATTAGAGATTTTGCCTTTTTGGCATTTTTTTCTAATGTTGATATAATTTCTTCAACTCCAACATTAGACGCATCTTCTTTCCAACAGTCATAATCGGTTACCATTGCAATTGGAACATATCTTATTTCTGCTTCTCGAGCTAAACACGCCTCGGGCATATTTGTCATACCAATTACATCGCAATTCCACGATCTGTATAATTGAGATTCGCTATAAGTTGAAAATTGTGGTCCTTCTATTGCTATGTAAGTACCGCCATTCTGAATATCTAAATTATCTTGTATAGCAGATTTATAAACTAACTCGGATGTTAGCTTGCATGTTGGTTCAGCCATAGATACATGAGCGATGATCTTGTCATCAAAAAAAGTTTTATTTCTTAAATAAGTTCTATCAATATATTGATCAATTAATACAAATTTACCTGGATATAAATTTTCTTTTAATGACCCAACAGCAGAAATGGAAAGTATGTCATTGCATCCAAGTCTTTTTAAAATATCAATATTAGCCCTGTAAGGGACATTAGAGGGTGAATAAACATGATTATTACCATGTCTTGGTAAAAAGAAAATCTCAACATCATTATAAATACCACTAACTATATTTCCAGAAGGTTTGCCAAAAGGTCCTACCTTAGGTTCTATTACTGTATGACTCTTAAGACCTTCAAAATCGTAGAGACCACTTCCACCAATAATTCCCAATTTAATTGACATAAATTCTTTAAATAATTTTCAATTAAAGCTTATAAATATATTATATTTTTTTCAATTTAGTTATCATTAAAAATATCTCTGGAATAAACCTTTTTTTTATACCTATTAATTTTGTTTGATTTACGATTCGCAATAATTAAATCAGCTATTTGCGCAAACTTCTCGAAATCTTTAATAACTTTCATATTGTTGAAAGAATTTGTTTTCAACAATGGTTCATAAATAATAATTTTTATATTTTTCTTTTTAATCTCTTTAATAATATCAATGATTGCACTTTCTCTAAAGTTATCTGATCCATTTTTCATCGTCAGTCTATAAACTCCTACGGTTTTAGGCTTTTGTTCTAAAATTTTTTGTATAATAAACTCTTTTCGGGTTTTATTTGACTCAACAACTGCCGTTATTATCTTATTTGGTATTTTTTTAAAATTGGTAAGCAATTGTTGAGAGTCTTTTGGCAAACAATAACCTCCATAACCAAAAGATGGATTATTATAAAAGTCTCCTATTCTTGAATCAAGACTGACACCGTCAATAATTTTTCTAGCTGATAAACTATGAATTTCAGAAAATGTATCAAGTTCGTTGAAAAATGCGACCCTCAATGCAAGATATGTATTTGAGAATAGTTTTACTGCTTCAGCCTCGTTAGATAGCATGAATACTATCGGTATACTCTTAATTTTTTTATTACTACATCTAGCAAGAATTTTTGCAAAAGTTTTGGCTGCATCTGAATTATCTCCAATTATTATTCTTGAAGGATATAGATTATCATATAATGCTTTACTTTCTCTAAGAAACTCGGGTGAGAAAAATATGTCTCTATAATTAAATTTTTTACGCATTCGCTCAGTAAATCCGATAGGAACAGTAGATTTTATTACTATTGATGTATTTTTATTTTGCTTAATTATTTCATTGATTACTTTTTCAACTGCACTGGTATTAAAATTTTTTCTTATTGAATTATAATTTGTAGGAGTTGCTATAATTACATAATCTGAGTTTTTAAATACTTTCTTTGAATAAGTAGTGGCACTTAATTTTAACTTTCTACTTTTTAAATATTTTTCAATTTCTTTATCTTGTATTGGGGAAATTTTTTTATTTACCTTTTTTACCTTTTCAATATCGATATCTACTGCCAATACTTCGTAATGCCTTGAGATAAGTACTGCGAGTGACATTCCAACATAACCAAGTCCTACAATAGAGATTTTCATTTTTTTCAAAAATAATTTATATTTTTAATTTTTTTATAAGTTCTTTTGGCAAAGGCTCTTCCGCTTTAATGTTTATTGGACTAACTTTATTCATTAACTTGGTATAATATTTTGGTTCTAACCCATACCCTGGTCTTATACGTCTTAGATTTTGAGAAGAAAATTTTTCACCTTTATTTATATCTTTTACTGCAAAAATTGATCTTCTAAACTTTCGCATTTTTAATTCATTTTTATTTCTAGAAAAACTTTTCTTTCCTAGAAGTTCATATGTATCTTTAATGTCTTTAACAAAAGTTTTGATTTCTTTTCCTTTAAGAGAAAATTCCAAATCTAAACCACTTTTTTGATTATCTAGAGCTATATGTTTTTCTATGTACTCAGCACCTACTGCTATAGCGGCCTTCGCAATATTATTATCTTTTGAGTGATCAGAGAGTCCTACTTTGCATTTAAATTTTTCTTTTAGAATTCGAATATTATTAATATTGAATTCTGAATAGTCAGCTGGATAACTGCTTACGCAATATAGTAATATAATATCTTTTGCCCCATATTTTTTTGCAAATGTAAATGTTTCTTCAATTTCACCGATAGAAGCCATTCCCGTTGAAATAATAAGAGGTTTGCCTGTTTTGGCTACTTTTTTTATTAGAGGTAAATCGTTCATTTCAAATGAGGATATTTTATACATGCTACATTTAAGTTTTTCTAAAAAATCAACAGCACTCTCATCAAATGGAGTACTAAATATACTTATTCCAATTTTTTTCGCATAATTGAATAACTCTTTATGCCATTCTAATGGAGTATGCGCTTCATGATATAAATCCCATAATTGATATCCACTCCACAAACCATCCTTTATTCGAAAATATTTTTTCGATGATTTTATAGTCATACTGTCCGCTGTATATGTCTGTAATTTTACTGCATTTGCTCCATTTATTTTGGCACATTTAATTAATTTTTTTGCAATAGATATTTTCCCGCAATGATTCGCAGAAATCTCTGCAATTAGAAATGGAAAATCACTTTTCTTCATAGTATTAATTATTTTTTTGTAAGCTTTTTTGCTAAATCTGAAATTTCTTCGTCTTTATTGTATATATTTTGCATGATCTCTGCAGCTTCATTGGGCGCATGTTTAAACGCAAGTCTCAACAAATCCATCCAATTTACATTGTTTTTTGATCTGATGTCTTGAATTGAATTTATAATTTCCAAATAATATTTCTCGTTATGTTGACTCATATTTTTTCCTCGTATTTATTTTTTTAAAAGTCTAAGATTTTGGTAACCCTTTCCATTTTGTTACTGGAAAATCTTTTTTGTAATTAGAAAAATTTTTTTTTATAAAATTTTCTTTAGTTAAAATATACGATTTCATTAATATTTTCTTATCATTTTTAAAAATATATTCATCATTAACAGAGTCTTTTTCATATCCGTGATATAAATGCATTTTAATAAGATTTGAATTTGTCGAAAACACTTGCCCATATATTGAATTTAAGGAAAGAGTATAAAAACAATAATTATAAAAATATAGTGGTATAATTGATCCAAGGCCAAGCACATTATCTGCTCCTATATAGAAACCCCATGAAGTTTTTTTTTGTGTGAGGTCTAAAGAAGATAAATTTATATAACCAATATCCTTATTTTTATAATTTACAATCCA
>MDTC01010887.1_pt1 | contig 10151 bp, 4 predicted proteins | sample 811181 | NCBI WGS metagenome assembly MDTC01 (sample SAMN05326644, study PRJNA326480) | marine metagenome | isolation source: seawater | place: Pacific Ocean: North | collected 2011
CTTGTGGTGATAGCCACAGCAGTAGCGTCAATGCCGCCAGATGGAGCGGAAGAAATAGCAACGGTGGGCGTACTTGTGTATCCGCTTCCGTCATTAAGGAGGTTAATGAATTGAACACCTCCGTTTCTAAATCCGGTGACGGCAGTAGCAGTCGTTCCGATTCCAGCGAGTGTAAGTGTCTGGATATATCCGAGGGTGTCCAGATCATCATCAATGTCGCCAACTCCAGTATCAACAACTTCGTCCTCATACCTGAATACCTCACACTGTAATTCGTAGACGTAAAGACTTTGTAACTGATAGTAAGGCTTAGCGTGCTCAACAAACTTTATTTCATACAATCTGTCATCTAAGGGGAACCAAATCAAGTCACCCTCTTTTGGTCTTGTCGCAAGTTTGATTCCAGTCTCGTTTCTGATTAATGGTTGAATATAAGTTTCAAATCTTTCCTTTGAAATAACAAGATTGATATCATCTTGTATCTGAACGCCAAACTTTGAAAGAATTTGTCCATTTCCTTGATATGCATCAAAGTTTTGAACATATGCTTCTAAAGGGAAAGCATCGTCAAACTTTGATTGAACAACCTCGCGAATGACAGTATTTGTATTCAGGTATTTCCTTGGGATGTAATAGCACTCAACGCCATACATCTTAATCTGCTCGTTAACGAGAGATTGGATGAGACTTTGCTCGTTTCTTGTACCTTGAGTAAAGAATGGGTTGAGTGGCATTATCCGATCATGTCAAGGGGCGGGATTTCGTAGCTGCTCATCATTTCGGTCTGGATTTTATCCAGTTCAACTTGGGCGTCGTCATAGATTTGACGACCATTGAGTTCAATACCGCCAGGAAGTTTGACTCCCTGGAATTTGATGAGGTTCTGACCCCACTGTCGTTTGATCAGTGCGGTCAGATATCTCTTCAGGAATCTATCGTTATAGACTCGTGTAAAATCATTGGGATTGAGAATTCTCCAGCAGTCGATGATCAAGTAATCATTTTCTGTTAATGAAGCAAAGTCAACATCCATGTATAACCTGTTCTGACGAATGTTGAATCTAATTTGCTTCTCAGTGTTTATGAGAAAATCAATGTCTTCAAGTTTCGTCTTGACCATCGCATAACTTAAAAGTTCGATGGAATCAAAATAGTAAACATCATTCAAGAACATCTGATACTTGACACTAAACATGTTGTTAGTGATAGTATTCGATCCATCAAATCTATAGATTTTATTGACGCCGATTACGGAATCTGGAAGTTGAATATAGTTGCTATTTTCTTCGTAACTAAAAGTGACTGCTGTTCCGACTATTGTGGAAGTCGCAGTTGTAGTTACGATTCCTACAGCTTTGTTATTTCCTCTTGTTCTCCCTCTATCAATATCTGCCTGCGTAACTTTATATTTTAATGGCATCTGAACGACACCATCATAATGTCTCTCTTGAAACATCTGAACGGCATCATCAACTAAGTCGCTGATTTGCTCATCAGCAACGTTAATCTCAAGCACAGGGGCACCTAACTGCCTCTTGCAGTAATCGATTAATTCTGCTCTAGAACTTGGCTGCGCCATATCATTTTTTTGAACTATTTATCAGAGGGTGGAGGAGATACCTCCTCTAACCAAGATATCTCCCTCCACAAGGCGATAAACAGTTCCTACTCCTGATCTAACGTTGACATCATACTTATATCTACCATCAGTCAGTGCGTCTGTCTGAGTGGTTGTTAGTCCAATAAAAATCTTACCATCAAGCGCACTGGAAAACCCTACAGTAAAGGTTTGAGTCGCTGCTGTTCCAACATGCTTTGCCATTTGAGCAGAACTTGTCGTGAACCCAGTGAAGTCATAAGCACTTCCCGAAGGAGTTGTAACAGTATATGTACAAGTAAAAGAGGCACCAACATTTACCACCAGATCAGACACTGGTGGGTAATCAGAATCAGTATCAAATGTAAATGTTCTAGTTGCCATTTACTAAACTCCTGAGTAGGCCCTTGATTTCACTAATATCATCCTTCATACTATCTAGTTCAGATTTAACCTTGTCCATTTCATTTTTTTGAGATCTACGACGATCTCTAGACTCAATGTATTTTTTGTATTCGGACATGTCGGTAGAAACTATTGCGTTTGATTGAGAGTCACGATAGAGGGCATGACTGCCCTCTACTGGTATTAAATCGCTCATGAGAGTGCAATAGTTCTGAACTCGCGAACTAGAGGCGGATATGCCTGATTTGTTGCAGTCATCATAATCTTAATCTTAAATCCGTTAAATTCTTTCAGATCTTCAATTGTAAACTCATATTCTTTAAAGTCATCTCTTCTCTGTGAGGGAGGAACAAACTTGTCAGGATGTCCAGAGTTGCTCTTAGGATCAATAACAATTCCATTCTCATCGAGATTATCGAATCCTGGGAAGAGTTCATAACGAAGTTCGTTTTCAGGTACATCAGATCTGAATACAGCATATGCAACTCTAATATCCGATGTTGAAGCTCTGTTTGCTGAGAACATAACTTTAAGACCAGTTGCAGGAACTCTGAGACCTACATTCTTAGTTACGTATGTTGCTGAGTTGGGATCTTCACCAGCAATTTTAACTCTAGCATCTGTTGCAAAATTGGTGACATTATCATCAATTCTGTTTGTAGTAAGAATTGCGCTAACACGATCGATGTCAATTACTGGTGATACATTGACATCATTGGAAACCATGTCACACTGCATATTAAGTGACTTGCTGCCAGGAAGTGAAGTAAGTTTGCTATCCTCATTCACCTTAGAAGCAACCATCCTAGGTGAAGTAAAGTAGTTTGAATCATTTAGTCTGATGGGAGAATATCCCTGATCAACGAACGATGTTTCGATACCACTTACACTTCTTGCACTGACAGTTCTAACTCTAGAGTTGATTGAAGTACCCTTAGGAGTGATGGTTTGAACATTCGGAGTAAAGACTTCGTATTGAATGTTTTGCGAAGCCGTGACTCTAGACTCTCCTCCAGTTTTTGTGTCATCGAAGTAGAGACTTGGGAATCCACCACCACTATTTTCTCTATTGGTTCCGATAGCGACTGAATCGGAAGAGGTTTCTCCAGTGTCAACAGAGATGTAATAACCATCCATGGTAATTGGATGTACACCTTTGTTAGTTGTTTCAGAAAGATTATGAGTTTTGTTGATTCTTCTTAGAGAAACATTATTGAACTCATACTTATAAACCAGGGAATTAGTGGGATGAGTGAACGCAACCGTAGAGTCTTGTGCCCTTGTCACACCGGTAATGGTATTGCCCGAAACACCAGTGTATTTGATGATTTCATCAGATACCTTGAGATATCCAGGATTAGTTGATCCAACACCGACACCTTCAAATGAAGTAAAGGCAGTTCCTGCGCTGATTGTAATATCAGCAGTGCTGTCTCTTCCATATGCATTTGAAAGAGTTGCAGGAGCAATATCACTTACGATACCATCAATCTTGACCAGGTTGTTGGATTCATGCATCGCGTGATTACGATGACGAACCTTGATAGTTTTACCGTCAAAGATAGGATCTACGGTGACTCCACCACTCTTGATGACTACATTTGATCCAGATCCATTGATTTCGGATCTAATACCAGTGTTAGTGACATATGTCATACTAGAACCAGCAGCCACAAAGTCTCCCTGAACATTATCAAGGAACAGAGTATTGGTAAATCCAATTGAAACAATCGACATTGTTGCATTCTGACCAAGACCGTTCATTGAGGCGGTTGGAATACCAACAATATCACCGACCTTATATCCATCACCACCATTAGTTACACTAATGAATCCACGAAGGGGTGCGAGATTATTTGGATCATTGTAGACGCTTGTTCCAGCAGCCACAGTGACTGATACCTCAAGACCAGATCCTGATCCAGTGATTGTATAAGGTTGAACACCCGTTGTCGTTGCAACTGTGTATCCAGTTCCAGGATTAATAACCAGAAGAGATTCTGTGGTAACTCCAACAGATCCACCTGTCCCGACCAGATTACCTATTCCACCAGAGATTCCGGATCCAGTTTGTGCGATAGAAACACCTGGAATGATGCGGGGATCAGCAGCAACACTAGATGATAGTCCGAGAGTTACTTTTCTCGAATATGCAACAAGAGGATTGGCAGACAGTTCAACTAGTTCGTTGTTGCCAACGTTCAATTCTGGGTTGAAGAAGTTTACCGTTCCAGTTGTTCCTGCCTCAAATTCAGCTTTATAGAGAGTAAATTTAAGATCCTCAAACTGTGAGGGGGACCAAGTTGATGCGTTCTGAGATTTAAACAAAGAACCAAGATAAGGTTGCTGAGTAATCAAAACCTTCTGAGACTCTGCTAATCCAGCAGTTGAAATATCTTCCTCACCAAGTCTGGAGATCCAAACGTTATATTCGAGAGAAGGTGAAATAACAATCAGAGCATATTCTTCACCACCCTCAAGGAATATTGGGGAATCAAATGTAAATCTAGTGGGTACAGAAGCGTCTGTAGAGACGTTGATTTGTGACGCGGGTAGATCTTTAACACTGAAAGGAATGATGGTTGTTGTAGGAGATCCTGTCCTTACAGTTCTAACTTGAACACCACAAGGAAGATTATCTGCATCTTTTGTTGAGAAGAAGAGATCAACACTTGTCAAGAAAATACCATTCGGTTCCGGAACACTAAACGTTTGTGCTAAGGGGTCAGACCAGCGTGTGATAACTCGCTGTTGAACAGTTGTGGTCGTTTCACTAATTACACCAGCATCTCTTCTATTAGTGACCCTCCTCTGAACATCAGTTAGAACACGATTATCAGTAAGATCTTCAGTTACAATCTCAGCATTTCTAGTGTTGATGATTGTTTCTTGAATTGTTTCAATAACACCAGAAGACTCATAGTTTCTTTCAACAGCTGTTGAAATAGTTCCAGGGACCAGAGAATTTACTGGAGAAGATGTAAACCTCAGGCTCTTAGTTCCAACTGTAAACTGGGGATTTTCCTGAATCGTTGCATCAGGAATAAAGAATGATCCAAGAAGTGTTCCAATATTATCACTAATCAATCTTGTTCTTGTTACAGTTGCCTGAGCGCCACTTGTTTGTCCTCTGAGAGTCATGGTTCCATTGAGGAATCCATAGAATTGACCTTGAGGTTGAAGTTGCAAACTGAACGTATCAACGTTTAAAATAGTAGACGTTGAGGTATAAACACTTGAAATTGTTTGATCATCATCATATGGATTTGCAGTGAATACATCAGTCGGTGCATTGTAAGGACCATACTTATGATCTTGAACTGCCACTCTAAACTGAGCGTAAGGAGTGGAAGCAAGTCTTGTGCCATTATCTAAGATTGTAGGTGTGGCGATAACGGTCTCTCCTACTTGGAAAGTACCATTATCCATGGTCACTTCAAGTAATTTGGGGAAACAGAATTTAGAAACATCCTCACCCTCAAAGAAGGGGTAAATCTGAGTTCTTGGTTTTACCTTAGTGATTACAAATTCAATATTTCTAGATCTCATAAAGGGAAGATTTTCCCTGTCAACAACACGATCACCGAGAGATTCGGAATCAATTCTTTCTACAACTCTTGTATTAAGACCAGTTCTGGATTGATTAGTTCTAGTTGTAGTTTCTTCGTTAGTTACTTCAACACGAATTTCCTGAGCAGTAACTTCTACATCTCGGAAGAACCATTGGCTAGGAGCTCCCCATCCACGATTACCAGCAACATCAATTGTTCTGGGTACATCACCAGTTCTTTGAGTTCTGGTTTCATTCGTAATTACTGTAGCAACATCGACTCCAATCCAATCAGTTTGCCATGCGTTCCAAACAGTTGAAACAAGACCAGTGTTTTCATCAGCACCGAGTTCGCGAACAGTATCTTCAAAATCACCTTCAACAGTTACTTGTTGAGCATCAATTCTTCTAGTATCAACCCAAACATCAGAGGATGGATTGAGTTCCAGTTCACCTCTCCAGAAAATGACAGCGAAAGGCTGGACATTTTCTGTTCTTGAAGCAAATACGTTTTCGACAAACTTTACCTCATCATAATCAAGAGTGATGAGATCTCCAGTTCTGCGACAACCATTTCCAACCAGGTCTGTTGCAAACGCAAAATCTTGAGTAGAGTCTGCAGTTTGGCCAATTCCAATAATCGAATTAGTTCCGAGAAGAAGATCGATCGCTGTTGTATAATGAGATGGTCTCATCTCGCCAAGATTTCTATCAATGGATGCATTGAAATCTGGATCTCTGCGGCTTTGAGCAGTTTTATTTTTAAAGTTATCTACAAGGAAACCACACTTAAATCTATCAAGTCCATCAGCGTCCTTGATAGACATATTTTTGGTATCAGACTCAAGAAGTGAGAGAGCTGTGTAATATTCAAGGTTTTTAACTCTCTGATCAATTCTACCAATATCGGACATCCGATATCTCTTGTAAGACTTGAGAAGAGTTTTTACTTGATCTGCCTCATAAGTGTATGAGGGGACAAACATTGTTCCAATATCAAGAGCACCATTAATTGCTTGTGGTGGAACAGGTTCCTCCGCAGGAGTTCCGAGTTGAATCTGAAAAGATCCGTTAGTTGTGAGGAACAACCTATCAATTCTAGGTAGATAATAATCAAAAGTCAGAGTTAAAGTTTCATCATCTGAAAGAATATGAGGCGCAGATTGTCCGCCAGTTGTGAATGATCTGCCATCAAATTCAAAAGGAGATCTGGTGGCACCCGTAAGAGTAAAACTAGAAACTCTAGGTCGAACATCAATATAGTCAGTTAACCTATCAGTAAACCGTTTATCGAGATAGAAGATGTCATTATCAAAACGATCTGCATCATAACTCTTAACGGTGAATACATCACCTTCATCAGAGGTAGGAACGTCATAATGATGATAAACAATTTTCAGTCTTCTAGATGGTTCTACCTCTCCCTTTCTTCTAATAATCCTACCATAGTCATAGAAAGAAGGTCTTTGTCCAGTATCAACAATATATTTCTCAAGAATATTTCTATCACCAACCGTAAATGCGGTTACTGTTGCTTGAATTCCTGAAGTTTGGAATGTGATTACATCTCCAATTTGAACCTTAGCAGAATTGACATATGAAATTCCAATCTTTGTTGAGGTTGTAGCTTCAACAACTAAACCAACAGATCCAGTTGATGTAATAAATTCTTCTCCAAGAACCAAATCTGCAGTAGTAGCATTTGGACCAGACAATGAAGTCATGGTCACAGACGGAAGATCTGGGTTATTGGTATCATTAGATTCATAAACGCCAAGAACCCTTACAACATCAGGAACATTCAAACAAATTTCTTCGTCTTCGACGCGAGTACCATAAAATTCACCAAAGGTGAGTCCATTATCAAGACTAGTTACTCCTGCTCCAGCACCCTCTTTTCTGGAGTTGTTTATAACAACTGAAGAAAGTTTAAATTGCTTTTCTTTTGAAGAAGGATTAGACTTCTTGAGAGTTACGTCAACTCGCGCTTGAGTGTCAGCAGATCTTGAAAGATTCTTGAACTCAAGAGTGCTTGAGGTAGCATTGATCTTAACCTGATCAGAGGTCAAAGGTTCGTGAGATCCATCACCGTATGAGATGACATATCTCGTAGCCGTAAAAGGCATATATGAGAAATCAGATCCAATATCAAATTGAGAAGCAGCAATCTCACTATTTGAAATAGTTACGTTCCTAAACTGTTTCTTAACAATAAGAGAAGAGTTGAGAATATCAATATCGGCAACGTTATTTTTCGGCAATTTAGTAAGCAAAGTATTGCCAGCAATGAGTTTACTGTCAATAGAACGAATTGCCAATGCTTGTGTTTCTACCGCAGATCCGGGGAGCGATCCGTTGAATACTCCTGATACAGATGTGGCTGCTGCAACAACAACCTCATTTCCATTATCAGAAACAGATGTAACTCTGTTGAGGTTGAGATCGTTATTTCCACCGGGATATGAAATATAGTTACCAGTGGTAATGATTCCAGCAAAGTTATTACCTGGACTGGTGATCGTAGCAGCTGCACCAGATGCTGCCGTGATATTAAAGGTAGGAGCACCTCCAATAAAACTATCAGCAACAGGAACAACACCCTTAGTTAACTTGAGGTCAGCGTTGAAAGTTTGTCCGACGCCAGGATTTGATTGTACTGAGAATACATCATTAAGACCAAAGTCTCTAATCGTTTCAACAACGTGACCAGTTACGTTTCCATTTACTTTGATTGATTCATCTTTTACAAATGAACCACCATTACAATAAACAGTAATTGAGTTCGCATTAGTAGCAGCACTTACCAAGAAAGCTTCCGCACCACTTGATTGACCAGTAATTCTCGTGGGAACGGTAAGAGTGATACCTGTGCTTAATCCAAGAGTGGTATGTGTTTGAATATCAAATAGACGCAGATCCCACTCATTAGACTCTTGTTGAGTTCCTTGGAGGTTTACCGACTCTGGGCTAAAGTTATAAACACGTGCCTTTCCGATTTCAGTTCCTGCAGCAGTGGCACTGTTTACACCAACTCTTTGATCCCTGAGAGACACAATAGAAGTTGTGCCAAGACCTACATTAGGAGCACCAAAAACTCTATTGGTAATGATTTGAACACCTGTATTATAGTCAATTCCTACTGATGAAGCAGTTCCAGTTGTTCTTGCTTTAGGAACATCAAGATTCGTATTACTAATAGTTTCAACATCATAACCACGAACATATGCCTTACCAGGACTGATCTGATAGGTCATCAAATCGCTAGAAGGTGTATTGCCATCCTGGGTCAGTTGTCCAGGAACATAAACACCCTTGTTACCTTTTCTATCATTCAGAGTTTCTTTTGCTTTTACTCTGAAAGGTTTGACATAGTAATTTCCAGACTCATCAAAGGTCCTCTTTGCAAGGGCATCTCGAATACCAGAATACTGAGCATCGTCTTGAAAGAACTGCTTCTGGCCGTTAACCAGACGCATAATTTCGACAAAGTTTTCATCATTCAGTTCATCAAGTTCTCTCTTTGAAAGAACTGCACTAATTTGTAGTCTATCTGCACCAGGTGCTGTGAAATTATTAAATCCCTGGGCATTATCATAGAGAGAATCGTCTTCCCCCGCTTGAACGATTCTTTCTACTACAGACAGACCAACTCTATAAGATGGTGTATTTGTATATTGATCAAGGATGAGAGTTTGCTCAGCAACTCTTACAAAATTACCTCTAAGGAAATATACACCTTCTGTAATTCTTACTGCACTACCAGTAGAAGTTGCATTTGACGGAATTGCATTAGCAAAACCTTCATTTGCGGAAATAACTGTGGTGGAATATGTGAGAGAAGAAAGAGTAAGTAAAGTCTCTCCATCTCTAAAGACTTGGCCAGTAAAATCTTTAGATGACTTTTCATATTGAACATAAAAAGTCAGATTTCCATTATCAGACTCTCCCTCGGTGATATAATCTACAACTTTTGCAGTAACACCAGTTACTTCACCTTGAATTCTTTGTCCAACTAATTTTTCTGCATATAGAGATACTGGAATACCAAAATATGATGCTTCAACCTGTACAGCATAGTATGAGTCTTGATAAGAAAGTTGACCGGGGATTACTTTAGATCCCTCTCTAAAAATATGGTCTCCAAACTTTTCAATCTGATTCTGAAGAATCGATTGTAGAGTTGTTAGTTCTCTTGCCTGAATAGGATACCCTGGTTTGAAGAGAACGCGATGAAAATCATTACTAGGCGAAAAATCGTCAAAGTAAGGACTAACGTTGAGATTCGTTTCCTGGGGCATCTTCTTAGAACTCTACAATGATTTTGATATCTTCTTTTTGGTTAGAGGATCTAGTAATAGAAGCTCTATTGTCAACGTATACAATCTCTCCCGAGTATGGATTGACCTCTGGCGGAGCAACACCTTGAGTAAATGTCATACCAAGATTATACGTCTTACTATTTATTACGGTGGTGATACCGGTATAATCTAAGTCAATATTCAAATTGACTGATCCACCTTGAATAACGGTTGTTCCACCAGTTCCAGGAGAGGCAGTAAAATCAAAAAGTTCAAATCCAAAATCAGGATTTGTTTTTGC
>MDTC01182150.1_pt1 | contig 10151 bp, 7 predicted proteins | sample 811181 | NCBI WGS metagenome assembly MDTC01 (sample SAMN05326644, study PRJNA326480) | marine metagenome | isolation source: seawater | place: Pacific Ocean: North | collected 2011
AACTCGCCCGAAGCACAAAAAATCCAGCAGTATGTTAATGGTGGGTGACGTCTGCAAACGAAAAAAACCGTTAGCAAAGCAGGGCCCATGACGAAGGTATTGCATATCAATTTGATGAGAAAGAGATCGATAAAGGGTATTAAGCTGGGCCGCTGCTACCAAACAGCTTCCGCTACCTTACTTTACGGCCTTTCATCTTATTAATCCAATGCCGATGTTGCTCCATCAAAACCGCCCCAGGTAGCATTTTAACAAAAACAAGAGCTATGCGCATCTGAAACTTATCGACACGGACCACTGTTCCTGATACCGGTGAAAGAGTACTATCTTGAAATTTGATAACACCCTCGTAAAAGTCATCCAATGGCGGAGCTTCCAGGGTTTTAGGAAACTGTAGTAATACACCAGTCATCGAAAGATCAATAACTCGATACTCAGTTATACCCACTACAAAGATCGGTGAATCTTTACCAAGATAATGAATACGAAAGTTTTCACGTTTATTGTCACTAGTCATGTTGTCCCCCACAAAAGGCTATCGGCAGCATTTTCTGGAGATCTATAGGCTTTAAATAATTCGGTGCCCACATCCGCGTCCCCAACCATCTAAAAATTATCTTACACATAAGCCCCCCACGCTAGCTAGCGTCCTCAGAAACCTTAGAACCATCACCTAGTACATCCTGACAAATACTAAAGAGCTTACCGATTTGTTCAACATTTAGAGTAAATGTCTCAACTCCGTGCCTATATTTTTCAAAATTAATCATAGTGCTCCACCTAACTGCTATCCGAAAAGAATGAAGTTGATACCTTTCGAGTGTGTCTTTGAGTTCAGGATTTTTTGCTGTTAGACTTGCATTTAGAACAACATTACGCCCCCAATAAATCTCACTCAAAACACCAAAACCTGCGGAAGAAAAATTAATAATTTTGATTTCGTGACCATCTATTTTCATCGTCAAATCTTCGCTAACTGCTTTAAAACGTGGGTTAGTCATTTTAACCCGCAAATGGTCATAAAAAAGCTTTTTCGCCCGATACAAATAAAGTTCATTTTCTACAAATGGGTTCACCTCATAACATTTTACTAATTCAGAGCTATGCTTTATTTGAATATACTTTTCTTTAATATTTGATTTGTCATAGCTTTTACCAAGGTTGGAGTAAGTGCTTGCACCAATGAGAATCATGTAGGGGTCGCATGATGATTCAAAACGTGAAGTCATGACGACTCCCTGCCCAGCAACCGTAAAATCTGGATTAGTCGAACTACCCATATTACCAATTGAAACTAAGGATGTGTTAATGCCAATACGATATGCGAAGGTAATATGCTTATGCCCACTCTCCACCATATTTTGACAAGACTGCTGTTGGATTTCGAGTGCACACTTTAGGGCATTCTGTGCGTGATTTTCTCTTAAACGATCATCATAGCGATAACCGAAAAAGCAGAGAATCCCATCACCAAGACTACGATCAATCACACCGTTATACTTTACAATTGAGGCACGTAAACGATCAAGAGCTACTTTTGATCGATGAAAAACCTCGTCTGGATCTTTATTTTCAGTAATACGAGAAAATCCCACCATATCTACAAACATTATGGTAATAACCTCGGTTCGGGGAGGAGCACCCAAGATAAGAGGATCTTCCAAGATCATCTCTACAAATCTGGTGGGAATTATCTGACTCAAAGAAGCCCGCAGCTGTTGAATCCTCTCTTGAGCTTTTTGTTTTTCTAACTTTCTAAATTTCTCCACCTGTTTTATATAGGCATAGATATTGATCCGAGCATTGTCCACAATATTCGCTAAGTCAGAAACAATTCCGCCATTCGCAATTTTGATACGGGTTCGATAATCACCCTGCCCAAGCTTTTCAGCCTGATCTCGCAATTCCAAGACAGGCGTTGCAACAGCTTTAGCTATCAGCATGCCTAGATAGGCAACGCCTAATGCAAATAACGAATATAGAAAAAATAAAATCCGTGAGGCTTTCTTCGTTGCTGCTGACATCTGACTTTCGCTTACCAAGTGGATAAGGCTTAAGTTGTCGCTTCCCAACATAATAGTATTTTTGACAACAGACCAATCATCACCTAAAAAATAATGCCGACCAGCGGAATTCAATAGCTTTTTATCAACACCTTTTAAGCTCTGATGGTTGCTTCCAATGCTCAAAAGCAGCTGCCCCTTTACATCTGTAAGGCCAACTATTGAAGAAGTCATACCCCTAGCGTAACTTTCCTTCAACAAACCTTCGAGTAGCACTTTCAACCTATTAATATCCACCAAGCTCACTACCCACCCCAGCACCTGGTCATCCTGATTATTTTTCAAAGGTGACGAAACGACAATTGCACGAAAGCTTTGTTCACCAAAAGCGACTCTGGCTATACCCGAAACCTTTAGGGCATCATCGCTAAAATCCTTATAAAACCCTGCCTGTGGATTAGCTTCCGCTAGTAAATATTGTCCATAGGTTTCTCGGGTTTCTTTATCTGCCAAGACAATTTTCCCACTAGCATCAACAAGTAAAACCGTATCTAAGTCAGGTAATCGTGATTTCGCTAGGTCGAAATCTGAAGAAAAATCCTTCGGCTTTTCGAGAGCTTTAAGCAAAAATGTACTTTCGGACAAAGTGGAGGTTTGATTAGATATCTGTTTTATCAATCTAGCAAAACTATCCTGAGCTCGATCGTTCATCACCGAAATTTCAGCCGCTCGGATTTCAAAAAGTAAATTTTCAAAATATAGATTACTAGAGATTGGCAAAATGAGTAATGGAAACATACTTATAACAATTAGGATTATTATAAGTCGAATCTTATAATTCTCCGAAATTTTTGTAAAAAATCCGTTAAGTCTATTCACTCGAATCGCCTAACCCCACCAGTTGTGCCGAAATTTCCAATAAGTAGCCTAACAAGAACCTCCTATCAATCTCAGCCTAATAGTTATCTGCAGATAACCATTACTTCAAAGAATATGACCAAAAATCCACACAAATCTGCTAAAATCAAAAGCCGAAATTATATACAACGGCAACAGCATCGGATAAACCCACCCTTTCAGAATATTTATTTTTCCAACAATCAGCAAGGAGTCAAAACTGCCTATATAAAGATAATAGGAAGAGGCAGTAATACGAAAAAAAATCTTAAAACCTACATCATGAATTAGATTGCGATTATTTGCAAAAATCTCTATCTGACAAATATAGGCAGCATTCAATATCGAAATTTAGCCACTCGGAAACCGGTTGCGAACTATAAAGCCATAAAATGTCCACCCAAACCGGCACCACAAAGAAACATCATCACCTTTGCCTGCTTCTAGTAAGAGGGCATAACTTTCATAATATCCGCCAGAAGCAACTTGCAGGACATAGTTAGTCTGGCGCCCTATTCATCAACTGAGTCAGTAAACATATCAATGGCGAAGTCCAGAACCGGTTCCTCGTCCACGACTAAGTTACCACCGCAGCGACTGCAACTTAGTTTGTCTACCTCATCTAGGAAAGTCTCTCGATCAGTACCTGTCCGCAGTTGAACCGACACTTCCACGTCACAGTCATCACACCAAAAAGGTAAAAAGCAAGAAGTCACCGTACCAAAAGACAATAAGGCCGAGCTAAGAACATGTTGGCGGAGACATTCGTAAGAGCAGTCTTCAAAGATCACCACCTTCTCCTCTGAGAAACGCACAAAAAAGTGCACCCAGGACCCAAACCCTATACTATTTATATTGACTATGCCCTTCAGGTTAAACCTACAGCGATCCCCGACAACCTGCACAGCAATCTCGTTCAAAACCTTAAGTGATCGCTCACCTACCGAGCCACTAAGATATATGACTTCTTCATCAGATTTTTTAGTTATTTTGTACTTTAGTTCACTATCCATGGCTTAAGTCTACCAGCTGTTGGAAAAATGCGAATGGTTAAAAAATTCCTAGCTAAATCTGTAATCAGGCCAATTAATTTAAATGATCCTTTCAAAGTCAATACAACGCAGCATTGACAGAATTATTATATAACAAATATAATTCTGATTAATTTGAGAGATCGGATAAATTAATTAAAATTAAAAAGTAAATAAGTTTGTTAGGGTCTGCAATATTTGCTAAACATAGGCATAATTGATTATCTTTGGAGCCTAACATGTGGTTCATCCTATTAATTGTAGTTTTACTTAGCTCTGCTCCAAAAGGCCTGCTAGCCTCTGGCTCCAATTGGCAAGAGCCTCTTACACCTGAGCAAATATGCGCCGAGAAGGGCGAGACTTGGAAGTACGCAGCCGAAGAATGCGTCGAATTAACATTCCAACAACTCGAGGATAGTTGCAGAAGAAAAGGACTCAACTGGCACTGGGATGTTCAAATAGAGGGATGCATGGGCTTGGTAATGTTTGATCCAGCCGATTCCATCTCCTCTGTAAATGCTTCTACCCCCTGGAGCATTGAAGAAAGAGACAATCGGGTATACTTTACAGCGAGTCCTAATGGTCCCTACCAAGCCAACATAACAACTTTTATGCGACTTCCAACTGTTAAGACAGTAGAAAAGGGCGACTATGTTCTCAGAATCGCAACTAAGTTTGAGCTTGCACCGGGATCGAGCCTGGAGCTGTATTTTCTGAACAGAAATATGCCGCGCTATCACTCTAAACGCCTCATTCTAAATAATCTTTTCTGGCATGATCAGGACTTTACAATTTCTGTAAAAGATATAGATGAATTAAAACTTACTTTTCGCTTTAAAGCTAAAGGCAACAACAGCCAATCTGATGGGGTTGGCATAGATAATATTCGGCTCTATGCCACAGTGCCATTGGTTTGTGCCGTTAAGGGCCCGACTTATAAGTGGAACGGATCTGAGTGCCTGCCCCTCGATTCTAAAGACAAGCAAACACTCTGCCACCAAGCCTCCAAGAAATGGGTCGAGGGCGCCTGTAAAGAGTTTGACCTTCTGGAAAAACAAGAAAAATGCCAAGCAAAGCCAGACTTTATGGTCTGGGAGGCTAACAAATGCCGCCCACTATCTATTACCGAACTAAAAGCTAACTGCAAGTCTCCAAAAGAGTTTCTAGGAAACCGTTGTCGTCTGCCCACTCGATCTGAACTTAAGGCTAGATGCGATAGGCTTCCTAAGTGGAAATACAGTTGGCTCCATGATAGGTGCAGGCTCTTGCCAATCGCTACTCAAGAACTAAATTGTAAAAAGCTAGGAAGTGCCTTTATCTGGGAGGCTGACCACTGCCGAGCCCTGAGCCTGGCAGAGCAAAAAGAGAACTGTGTCAACTCAAGTGAGTATCACTTTTGGATAGGTGGCAAGTGCCGAATCAACACCAAGGACTGCATTAACAGAGATTTCGGAGGGCAGTGGGTCTTCAACGGCCAAGAGTGCAAAGCATACTCCAATTTTACAGACATGTGTGACGATAAGGCCGTTTCGCCACTTTTTGCAAAAACAATTGCAAGTATTATGAAACAATTCTCAGCAACTGATTGTGCAAATCTAAACGCAACTCTTAACAAGCGCTCTCCAGAAGCTGGACTGAGACTGAACTTCAGCAGGCAAGCCGTAAGCCTTCAACCACTGCTACTAATACCTCAGCTCACTGAACTCTTTATATCAAATACTTCAACGGAAGATACTACACCACTGTCACATCTGGGGTCAGTGGAAATTCTAAGAATGGATGATAATCTTTTCCTAGATCTTAGTAACCTCACAAATATGAAAAGTCTGACACTGCTTTCCATTATTGGTAGCGAGGTCGCTGGCCTGGAATCTTTATGTAAAAACAGCAAACTAGAACGACTATATCTCGATGCGAAGTATAAGAATACAATTGCCAGCAAGTTGCGGCAATGCTTAGGAAAAGAAGGAATTCTCTACTTTGCAAAACAACAAGTGGCAAACTATAAATAACGCACAGGCCAGAGGAGGCGCTAAAATGCACTTAAAGCTTATATTACTCACGATAATTTTTATCGGCTGCGACAACCAAAAACTAAAAGTTGAAACTATAAATGGTACGAGTACATTATCATTTAAGAACGAGCTAGTTCACAAAACTGCCCTTCCTATATTGGCTCCTACTCTTATTTTTGATGATAGCCACTACACAGCAATCACCTGGCAAGAAGACGACCAAGTTAAGCTTATCGACAAATTTGCCATCAGACCGGCGAAAAACCAAAACTTCATAGTGAAAGAATCACCCGCTGGTCCGCTACTTAAGTCTACGAGTCTTACTTTTTCGAACGCAGAAAGCCTCCTGCACATCGTCGCATTCAAAACACAGATCATAGCTCCATACCGAAAAAACCTGCAGAGCATGGGCATTAAAATACTCGAGTTCATGCCAGAAAGCAGCTTGGTTGTCTATGGAGCTCAAGATCACCTAGATGCAATCGAGGATTTAGGCTTTGTTGAAACCGTGACTAGCTTTCGCAACGAATACAAACTATCAGCTGATATCGATTTTGCGGTGCTACCAGAAACTCAACCCTATCCATTATATAGCATCGCCTTTTACTCAGATTTACCGACATCAGAAGAGTTCGTAAATATCATTGGCAGCAAGATGAACCCACGGGCTCAGCAAGGCATAACCAACGCACGCCTAAATAAAAAGCAGATTCAATCGATCATCGCACTACCTGAGGTCAGATGGGTCGAACCATACGTAGAACCAAGTTACGATATGGACAACGCCAGAATACAAGGCGGTGCTAACTATATTGAAAGTCAAAGTCCGAACTCAGATGTTCCCGGATATACAGGTGTCGGTATCAATGGCCATGTTCTCGAGGGCATCTATCCAAACCATCCGGATTTTGCTGGGAACGCTTTTCGTGAGCCACCCATTGGCATTAGTAATAAAAAGCCATCAAGTCATGGCCATGCCACCTTTGGCATCATATTTGGCTCAGGCGAAGGTTCGCCTGCGGCCAGAGGCATGTTACCAAATGCTCAAGGATTCTATACCAACACCTCCTATGTAAACCGCTACAAATATGATCCAAACAATCCTAGAGCAGAAAGGGGTAGCCGCTATGAATTGACTGAGAGGCTGATACAAGAAGGCGAGATTATGTTTCAGACCGCAAGCTGGGGTAATGGACGGACTCTGAAATATGGACTGCAATCTGCTGAACTAGATAGACTTATATTAGAATTGGATATTCCCATAACCCAGAGTCAAAGTAACGCAGGAAATCAGCAGTCGAGGCCGCAAGCATGGGCAAAGAACATCATTTCGGTAGGAGGCATAAAACACCAAAATACAGCTGACACTAGCGACGATTTTTGGGGAAAAAGCGGTAGCATTGGACCTGCCGCCGATGGACGCATAAAGCCTGATCTGTGCGCATACTACGACAAAACCCGGACAACCTCCACATCTGGCTACAGAGATTTCGGCGGTACATCTGGCGCCACACCCATTGTTGCAGGGCATGTGGGACTGACAATAGAAATGTGGACGAATGGTATCTTCAACAATGAGCTCTCCTACCCAGTTGCACAGAGGTTCAACAACCGTCCGCACGCTTCTACTGTGAAAGCTCTGCTTATTAATACAGCCAGCCAGTATAAATTTGAGGGTCTAAATCATGACTTAACCAGAAGCCACCAGGGCTGGGGGTTTCCTGACTTAAAGACACTCTACGACACAAGCAACAAAATGACAGATACGCTTTTAGTAGTAAACGAAGCAGATATTCTCGAAAACCTGGAAGAAAAAAGTTACATCTATACCGTAAAGCCCTACCAAAAAAAGCTACAGATAACCTTGGTTTTCAATGACCCCCCAGCCAGTCTTTCGGCAAAAATACACCGTATCAACAACCTTGATCTCAAGGTTATTTCACCAAATGGAACCCTATACTGGGGTAACAACGGCCTCATGGAAGGCAATTTCTCAACCCCTAATGGTGAACATAACGTGGTAGATACGGTAGAAAATGTCATTATCGAAGCTCCCGTCGCCGGGGAGTGGGAAGTAGTGATTATCGCCGACGAAGTAAATGCTGATAATCATCTAGAGACCGAAACTGTAGATATCGACTATGCGTTAGTCCTAAGCACCGTCGACGCAAAAGCCGGTAAATAAAGCAAACAGTGCACTATATTACTAGGTCCGTCGAAAAGACAAATTAGCTCAGGCAATCAGTTCAAAACACCCGCAACACATGCGGTAATTAAAGCTGCCAGAGCTCCACCCACCATGGAACGAAAACCTAAGGCTGCAAAGTCTTTCTTTCGTTCTGGACAAATAGCTCCGATCCCACCAATCTGAATCGCAATAGAACTAAAATTTGCAAAGCCGCACAATGCATAGGTACAGATCACAATACTGCGCTCAGAAAGAATGTTCCCGGCTTTTATTATCTCCCCTAACCTCATATATGATAGAAATTCGTTTATCACGATTTTCGTTCCTAGTAGCTCACCAACAACTTCAGTCTCGTCCCAAGGCACACCTAAAACAAAAGCCAGCGGCCGAAAACAAATACCTAATAATTTTTCAAGGGTTAATTCCAAGCCAAAAATATCGCCGATGGTACCAAGGCCCATATTTACCAACGCCACAAGCCCTATAAAAGCTATCAGCATCGCCCCAACGTTCAAGGAAAGCTTCAAGCCATCAGCCGCACCATTACAAGCTGCTTCGAATATATTTAAATCAGTGGAAGGTAGGGCTCTCGCCTCCAGGCCATCAGTCAATGACTTTTCCGACTCAGGACACATCAGCTTAGCCACCACGATTGCGGCCGGAGCCGACATCAGTGAAGCTGCCAGCAGATGCCCCGCACTCACGCCAAATGTAACATAAGCAGCTAATACGCCGCCAGCAACGGTAGCCATTCCGCCTACCATCATCGTCATTATTTCAGAACGAGTCATGCCAGATAGGTATGGCTTTACAAAAAGCGGTGCTTCCGTCTGACCGATGAACACATTGGCAGCTGTTACCAAACTCTCAGCACCCGATATGTTCATGACTCGCTTCATGACCCAAGCCATAGCGCTTACGACCCGCTGCATTATCCCCAAGTAGAAAAGCACCGCAGATAATGACGATGCAAAAATAATAGTCGGCAATACTTTGAAGGCAAAAAAGTGTTCAGTGAACCCATCTCCAAACAAAAATCGAGCTCCATGGTCCGACAGGCTGATAACTGCGTTTACCACATCTTTTACGACGTCAAAGATGCTGTGACCAAGCTCAGTTTTCAGAATCAAGGCACCCAGGACAAATTGGAGGCCAATACCACCAACAATTACCCTTAGGTCGATCTTCTTTTTCTGGTCAGAGAACAGCCAGGCTATACCTAGGAGAATCAATATACCGAAAAAGCTCACCAATTGATCCATATTGCCCCCAATGGTCACGATCTCTAAACAGACCTAGCCTTTACAATATGACACAGCTTTTGCCAAGCGGGATTTCCTCACATGGTGCAACCAGGCCTCATCTTGAGCGAAAATAAATCCAACAGTTATAGCAAGATTTTCAAAGGGGCTGTCTAAAACCCGACACCTGTGCAACCTTTGGACACTCAACATATACCTGGCAAATCGTTAACCTCAAAAAAACAGTTGTTTATACAAGTGGCTCTAATGGCAAGCGGCTTGCATAGCAATTTATCAACGTAAACTCCTGGAGGCAACAACCCATGGCTCGCACGCCCCAAGAAGCCCAAAACGACCTTAGCAACAATCACCCTTGGACATTACCCGTGCTAAGTTTCATTGGGATTTGTATTTCATCCTTCAGCGCTTCAGCATTTATCTCTATAAAAAGCATTTCTCTAGATGAAAAAGAGATCGAAGCCGGCCGCACACTAAAAGCAAAGTATTCAAAAATAGTCGGTAACAAGAAAAAGCCTAAACACTAAAACTAAATATGCCTCCCATATTTTTAGAAATTCCTAATATGACTGCAGAAAGTCAGAAGCCATAAAATTTCCTAAACTTATGAGTCAAAGCTACCGACACCTCGCCAACGGCCTGAGAATAGTGGGCCCGGTTGTTGTTGCTGTTTGCCTATAGCTGTAGTTGTTGAGGTTGCCATGGTTTTCTGGAAAAGAATTGGACTTTTAATCCCCCTATTTTTTGTCACCCCAATA
>MDTC01221763.1_pt1 | contig 10151 bp, 11 predicted proteins | sample 811181 | NCBI WGS metagenome assembly MDTC01 (sample SAMN05326644, study PRJNA326480) | marine metagenome | isolation source: seawater | place: Pacific Ocean: North | collected 2011
AGAAGAAGAAGAAGAAGAAGAAGAAGAACGTACCTGGCGGACCAAGGATTGTGCTCACCCACTCGTACAAGTTATCGCCTTTCGGTCCCGCGCTACAGTTCGTCGGTGGTTCCAAACTGATTTCCGCCAGTTCCTTTTGGATGCGTTTTGCCGCTGAACTCATTCCTGCCTTGCTCATCTTTTCTTTCTAAACTAATAAAATCTCTCTTCGTCTCTTTCTCACTGGTCGTGTAATGCGACTGTTCTATCCCACTCTCGACGTTCTCTCGTTCGTAGCAGTAGGCTTTTACTCTCCGCCTTTTCAACGTCACCCTTTTTTTTTGTGCGTGCGTGTGCGTGTGCGTGTGCGTGTGCGCGCGCAGAGGCAGAAAGTGTGTCGTTTTTTTTTGAAAACTTACCGACGATATAAACTCTCGACTTTCTCGACAAAGTACTAGGACGTAAGTCATAAGTGTTTTGTGACTTTTTCCGCGAGACGAGAGAATGGAGAAAGAAAAAGAACAGAAGAGGAGATTCTTTATAAATCACGCGCCACATAATTTTATATATCGGATATTAGGTATCGGATATCGGTATCATGAAACGTGGCACACGGAAGGAACACAAACAACTACTACATCGGCAAAAGATACTCGCCGCTTCAGTACTCCTCGTTGCCTTTTTTACCGTGGTATTTTCCTCGTCGTCGTCGACTTTTATGGAGGAAAAGAAAGTAAGAAACACAGGGAACAACGGAAGCAATAAAAGAGATACGCCGTCCGTTTGGCAAGGTGACCCGATACGATTTGATGTGCCAGATAATCTGGACGTGGAGTCATCGTTAACTTTTGCACCTCCTCCGCCTCCGAACAAACCGTTGTTTAAAATAGGCTGGGCCAAGTTCAAACAAATGGAAGACAGAGTCAAAAATACCGAGAAAGATGTCTTTGAAAGAGGTTTGCGAGTTTCAGCGCTGAAGGATAAGTGGGCGGACTATTTGCCGCGACCACCGAGGAATACGTTGAGGCCGATACGCATAGCCGTTCCGGAAGGAATCACTTCGAGTGAGTTAGAAAGTATAAAATCAAGGATAGCGCAGGAAGATCGAGAGCGGTTAGAAAAGCTAAGAGAGGAGAAAAAAGAAGAGAACGATAGGAGACACGAAGAGGAAGAGTTTAACGAACGCGTTCAAAACCCAGGATTACGAGATTCTTTGAGTAAACTGAGCAGCTCGACGAGGGCGGCGTTGTTGGGAACTTCCTCTTCTTCCACCTCTTTAAAGCGTGGTAGTAGTAAGAGTGATAGCGGTAGTAATAATAGGCGGAGTAGCAGTAATAGAAATAAATTGTTTGAATAAAAAGAAGTGCCGATTAGAAATTTTACACGATCTTTTTACAACATTATCTCTTTAAAATTTAAGCGGGCTATCATCATTGACAATAATGTCGAAGATGAAGGATTCGGTGGAAATCGAGATGACCACTGGTGTCTCTAATTCAGACGTGCTGCGCTTTAGCCCAGATTCCGACGACGAAGATGATCGACGAGGGTAAGTTTTTTTCGTAATCTAGACGAACCTGGAAAAGAAATTTCGTGCTCTTCTTTCTTTCTTTCTTTCTTTCTTTCTCTCTCTTTCTCTTTCTCTTCTCCTCCTTCTTTCGTTTGAAGGAATACATTCGCAATGTGTGCTAACAAACGCATTCTCTATCGATTCGTCCTAAACAGAATTTTCAAAGCGAACAAACCGGACGTCATGAAAGATGGTTTTGCGGTCTATATGCAAAGAGCAACTCAAGAGTTGTTCTTTACGAACAAACTGAATTATTTGTTGGTTTGCGTTCCGTTAGCGATTATATCGAATGGAGGCGGATGGGGCGATGGCTTGACGTTCACTTTTTCGCTGATCGCGATATGCCCGTTGGCCGAGCGTTTAGGATTTATCACGGAACAGTTGGCAGGATATACAAACTCAACCATAGGTGGCTTGTTGAATGCATCGTTTGGAAACGCCACAGAAATGATCGTCTCCATGTACGCTTTAAAAGCCGGCCTATTGCGAGTCGTCCAATTATCTTTGCTCGGCTCTATTCTTTCGAATATGCTTTTAGTTCTCGGGTGCGCGTTTCTCTTTGGAGGCATGTCGAGGAAAGAACAATATTTTAACGCCGAGGGCGTCATGATGAATTTTGGTTTGCTCTTGTTGGCGGTGATGGGATTATCCCTTCCTGCCGTGTTGCACTTCACTCACACCGAGCTTCATGGAACCGCGTCGGAACTCGCTCTGTCGCGATTTTCGAGCACTATTCTTCTTTTGATCTATCTGGCCTTTTTATATTTTCAACTGGTCACGCATACGCATCTATATGAAGACGAAGAAGATGACGACGATGACGACGAGGAACTAGTTCTCGGCTTTTGGGATTCCATCGTTTGGCTCGGAGTCTTTACCGTCTTTATTGCCATCTTATCAGATTACTTAGTCGCAACTATCGAAGGTGCATCGGCATCTTGGGATTTCTCTGTTGCTTTCATTTCGGTAATTTTGTTACCCATCGTTGGGAACGCCGCTGAACACGCCTCAGCGGTAATGTTCGCCATGAATAACAAAATGGATATTTCGTTGGGAGTAGCTGTCGGTTCATCGACACAAATCGCGCTTTTAGTCATACCGTTTTGCGTGATTGTTGGTTGGTTTATGAATAAACCCATGGATTTGAATTTACAAATGTTCGAGACGGCGACGTTGTTCACCACAGTCATAACAGTTGCGTTCGTTTGTCAGGATGGAAGATCGAATTGGTTGAAAGGATTAGTGTTAATTTTAGCATACATTCTTCTCTCGGCCTCGTTCTTTTTCCATAAAGATCCGGCGTTGATTGGCCGCCAAGCGGCAAGTTCAGTCAGGGAATGGAACGAAGAATTTTAATAATTAGATGAGATTTGTTTAATACGTTCGTGTACTTTTTCTTTTTCAAATGTTGTTTGTCCTTTGTTTATTTTATTTTCGATGTTTACGCCTTGCTCTCAGCCATCGCGCTCGCAGTCGCCGCCGCAATTTCTTGATCGGTCCCGTTCGGGAGATAGTAATACTTACCGCCACACTTTTGCGCCATCTCTTCAGCCATGCCTGAGGATACGAATTTATTTTCCGTGTCGATGACGAGAAGCGACATGCCGTTCGAGGTCATCAACTTCGCCATGTCGTAAACTTCCGACTGCAAATCCTCGTTGTTCATCTTCGGGGCATCCGGGGACAAGAACTCTGGATCTTGCATGGATTTACCGAGTGGAACGTTCGCACGACCGTCAGTCAAACATACCACGGTAACTCTCGAAACATCGCCCGATGACATCGCGTTGATGCCAGTACGAGCCGCAACAGATAAGCCGTGCGCTAACGGAGAGCCTCCCCCACACGGCATCGTGTCCAAACGATTTCTCGCCATGGAAATAGAGCGCGACGGCGGTAGCAAAACTTCAGCTTCGTCCCCGCGGAAAGGAATGATACAAACTTCGTCGCGAGACTTGTAAGAATCTTCTAAGATGGAAAGTGCAGCCCCTTTCGATGCGTTCATTCTGTTCAAAGCCATGGAACCAGACGCATCGACTAAGAAAATGATCAAAGCGCCAGACTTTCGCGCTAATTTTTTAGCTCTCATGTCGCCCTTCTCGACGTACACTTTCTTTTTCACCTCGTTCGGATCTCGATTTCTTCGCGCAGCCTGGTATGGTGCGGCTGCTCTGAGCGTAGCGTCGACGGCTAATCGAATCGTGTTGCCCTTCGGTAAAACTGGCTTGATGTAACGTCCTCGGTCTTGCGAAAAGATCACATTTTTGGAACGGCCGGTTCTCCCACCGCTTCTATTCGTGGCCTTAGCGAATTGCATGACTTCGTCGTCCATGACGACACCTTCGGCATCAAAAACAAACTCTTCGGGGATATCAGGCACGTCGTCCTCTTCTTCCTCTTCGTTCTCGTTTTCATCTTCGTCTTCATCCTGATCTTGATCATCGTCCATGTTATCCTCTGGAGGAGGAGGAGGAGGAGGAGGTTGCTCATCCTCTGGTGGCGGTTGTTCTTCCATGTCGGAAAGCTCCGATCTTGGAATAATCACGAGACGGACGGCTTCTTTTAGATCGTCCGCGTTCACTTTGGACCGGCCATCTAATGCCGCCAACGCTTTTGCCGCTCGAACGGCGAACAATTCGGCTCTGTGACCTTGCACTCTACCACGAGTCGCTTCCTTGACTAAATATTCAACCTGTTCTCGACTGATTGTGCACTCTTTCAACCACTCTCGAGCTAAAATAATCGTACTTTTAATACCATCGGTAGCCTCTGCCGCATTTTTCACCGACAAATCCGCTTCGTCTTGGAAACCCATAGCTTGATCGACCGCCAAAACGCGATCTTCAAACTTCATGACTTGATCCGCGCTCAAAGTCACGGCGATTCTGTCCAACAAGTGCTCGCGCAATTGCCCTTCCTCCGGGTTGAACGTCGCGATCAGAAGCGGACGGCACGGGTGTCTCAACGTAATACCCTCGCGTTCGACGACGTTAACACCTTCTGCCAACACAGAAAGTAACAAGTTCGACACCGAGTCATCCAACAAGTTAATCTCGTCGACGTACAAGATACCTCTGTGAGCTTCAGCTAACAATCCCGGTTGAAAGACCGTTTTGCCTTGCTTCATTGATTCTTCAATATCGACGGTGCCAACCAAGCGATCCTCGGTGACGCCCAAAGGCACTTGCACGAACGGCGCCTCTTTGATAAAGGTTTCGATCTTGCCCGTTTCATCTTTTTGAACAATATTCGCGAGTCCGGTTTCCCATTCACGGGGATTTTCCGGGTCGGAGTTTGCGTAGGAACCTTTCACGACCTCAATCGGTGGCAAAAGAGCGTGTAACCCTCTCGCCATTATAGATTTCGCCGTACCTCTCTTCCCTGAGATGGCAATACCGCCGAGCGCGCCATCAACACCACCCAACAACAGCGCAGATTTGATCTTTTCTTGCCCGATGACCATGGATAAAGGAAATGCTTGACGCACTCCAGAAGACATGACTTCTTTCTTCGCGTCTTCTTCCATTTGCATCTCTTCGAGTTGCTTTAATCGCGCCGCTGCGGCTTCAGCTTTGTCTTGTGGCTCGGAGACCGCCGCTTTCGGGACGAGATCACTTCTTCTTCTTCTTCTAGAAATTGGTTTTGATATAGACGAAGATGATGATACCTTTCTTTGCGCGACGCCGTGTCGCGCGCCGAGTGCCATGGACGCGGACATCGAGGCAGACATGACGTTAACTCCGTTAACAACTAACGTTTACCCCTTCGTTTTGAACGTTGCAATTGCTCGCACCAACTCTAAAGAGTAAAAGAGAGCGAGGGCGCAAGGAGGAGAGAGAGAGAGAGAGAAAAGGAGCGGCGACGCCAATTTCTTTTTGGAGTTTATCTTTCTTTGGCCTTTGTTTTTTCTGAGATCTTTTATCTGAACGCAAAGATTTTTTCTAAATGCTAAACAGAGAACACGGGCTTTTATTCCCACATGACTTCTGCCTCCACAAAAAACAAACAAAACAAAAAGAAATAATCAACATGCGCGCAATCAACGCTCCGCTCGTGGGTTCGAAACCATCGACGAGTAGCGGTAAGACATCGTCGGTCGAGAAGCACGCGCGACGAACTTCGAGAACAACAACGTCGGCGTTGCCGCCTGGATTTGTCGCGTTCAGCGGCTTATCCATTTTTCTCGTTGGCGCCACGAAAGCCTCCCAGCTTCGATTGGAGCAAAGGGTCAGCGAAGAGTTGGAAAAATGCAAGAAGAACGGAATAGATACTTCCGATTTGTATTACGATTTTGATTTGCCTGGCGACGCATATCCGTTCGGGGACGCCGAAGGCATGGATTGGGTTCCAGACGATTGGAAACCTCCCAAGAAAGGGGACCCGAAATTTTTGCCCACTCGAATGCTCGGCCAGTTAACCATGCGAAATAAGCTATACGACGTGACTATGAAGGCGCAAGACCAAGGTTTGGATGTGAGCGATGTGCTCGTTCCTTTCGTGGATGAAGATGGGAACGCCTGCGACCCGAAATATGATTCGAATCAAAAGCGATACGTCGAGATCAAGAAGCGCTTGGGTATGTAAACGGTGTTTTGCTAACGTCAATCTCGTAGTTAGACTTTTATATACTCACTACGTATCTTTATATTCTTATATATTATTCGTTCTATTACATCTATTGGAATCTCTTCTATAACAAACTCTTCTTTCTTTCAAAAATCAAAAAAGCTTACTTCATCTTCGCGAGCTTTGCTTCCTCTTCAGCCTTCTTGGCAGCTTCTTCCGCCTTTTTAATTCTCGGGCCAACTTGCCAGACGTTCATCATCTCCGTTCTCAATGTTTGGTACGCTTTGAAGGATTTCATTTCATCCGTCACCGTAACCATCTCAACTGCACCAGATTTCTTCTTCTCCACCGGCATAATGGTACCCTTGTGCTGCGTGGCAGCCGCGATCGTAGCTTTGTCCGCATCGCCGTGCTTCGGCTTCGAGTTCTTACGCGGAAAGAGGATCAAGTTGGACATGTAAGCTTTTAATCTCTCCACGTTCGTCGCCAAAGACTGTTCCGATCTGTTTTTTCGCCTGTGGTCGACGCAAATACCAATGGTCGGGGCGAGTTTTTTCGGGATACCAGCCGCTTTCAATTCCTCGAGCGTGAAACCTCTGCCGAGTCTTTGCTTAAAGTTGTATCTTTGCGTTGGGCATTGGACCGCCGGTCTCAAAGCACCAGAGACCGGGCGCGGGAAGATAGCCTTCGCTTTCTTCTCGCGTGCTGTTTAGATTTGCAAAAAGAGAGAAAGAGAAAGACGTTAGTGAGAGAAAACAGGCGCAAGAAATTTCCGACGAGACGAGTGAAAATTTGGGTGAAAGGGCTTTGTTTGCCGACGACAAGGCGAAATGCGACGGTCGGAAATGCACCCAAAACCGCCATCCGCGATGTCTTAATTCGAAAAGAAACTGTATAAACGTACCAATTCTACGGGATTTCTTGCGACCGGCTTGGTTGAACCATGTTCGCACGAAAGATTGCGAGCAGTTCCTGTAATAAAAGAACGGATGAATTCGTAAGTTTGTGCGCGTAAAGCAAAAAAGAGAGAAAATGAAAGCGTTTCGACGCGCGTTCTCAAGGACGCGAATGATAGACGCGGCGTAAAATGAAAGAATAGCGTACCCTTGCCAATCCTTCTTGAAGTGCTGGTGGGGAATTTCGTTGTTATGCTTCACCATGTTTGTATAATGTTCGGGTGTGTGAGCTAAACTAAGAATGGCGAGATGAGAGCTATATAGCCCTCTTTTCTCCTCTCCTAGTTTTTTTTTCGCGCGAGACCAGACGGGAACGCACGAAAAAAAGAAAGAGTAAAAAATATGCAAGATTATGTGTGTCCGAACTGGCACTAAGGGTACCCGGGTACTGTAATACTGGTATCAACACATATTATTAATGATACAAAGCGCATTTCAATCTAAACTAATACTATGAATACACAAGCGCGCACGCATACACACACACACACTAACTAACTACACGAAAATCTCGCGAACGGCTCTCGCCGCTAACCTGGACGACAAGCGTTCGACGAGCGTCGGCAATATTTGGTTCGCCACAGCAGGTAAAAATGGGCGCATTTCCTCAAACGTTTCACGAGAAAATGCGTTTTCGTTCGAAGTCGAACCGCTTTCGTTTTGGCCTAGTAAAAAATTCAAAAGTTTTGTCACATTTTCTGCGGTTTCTTTATCCTCTTGCGTGACTTTTGGGGCCAACGCGATGCTATTTGGCAATCCGAGGATGGGAAATAAAATAGGAATTTTCGCGTCTTTCAAGCCAACGCTGGTTAACACTGCCACGGCAGATTCTCTGCTCAAAGCGTCCACACCCTTGACGACTTCATCGAGAAGAAATTCGCGGAAGAAACTCCCTTGCGGAGATAAAACGAATTGCAAAGCTTCTCGCGATGTTTTCTTTTCCAAGTTTATGCTCGCCTCGGCGGTGACGCCCGAAGACGTCGTGACGTCTCTTTTAAAGCTTTCCAAGGCTTCGAGTAAATCAATCAGGCGGTCAGCGTCAAATACAGTCGACTTACCGTAAACCATATAGCGAAGCGCTTCCTGTAGTCGTTCGTCGTCGTTTGACGTCAGCAAACGTTTCGATAAATATGGGTACGCTTCGTCGACGAGCGCAAAGTCCGGATCACCGACGAGTGCTATGCCTTCCAAGACACCAATTGCACGGATAATAATCGCAAAATAAGGCGGGATTCGAAATGGAAAATCGAACGTGATTTGCGCGAGGTCTGACGCGAGTTCTTGAAAGTTTATGCTCTTGGCCCCGCCACCTTCGAGCGCTTGATCGAAAACTCTGCCGAGTGGCGCCGAGAGAGGCGATAAATCCGTGCCTTCTGCAATAAAATCGAGCGTCACGAAGTCATTCACGATGGCGTCGTAATCACGATGAATCAAGTGCGAAATAGCTTCAATCATGCCGTATTTAATATTCTCGTCAATCTGTGTCATCAAACCAAAATCTAAAATGGCGAGTCTTCCGTCTGGAGTGCGAATCAAGTTCCCCGGATGAGGATCCGCGTGGAAAAAACCAGTGTCGAGCAATTGCTTTAGATAACAAATGACGCCAACTTTCACCAAATCACCGACATCGTCCGCGGTACTTTGGGAAAGTTTCTCGCCTTCGAGCCATTCGCTCGTGATAACTTTTCGCCTAGTGTACTCCATGTACGTCCCTGGGACGACAACTTGCGGTAAATCCTTCTTGATTGATTTCGCAAATTTGATTTGATTTTTACCTTCGTTGACGTAATCCAGTTCCTCGAAGAAACGCAAGGCCCATTCGTCTAAAAGCGCGACGACATCGGTGTTAAATCCTTCAACCGTGCGAAGGAATAATCCGACGCGTCGCAAAACAAATAAATCGATAGATACTGTTTCCAACACCGCCGGTCGCTGAACTTTTACAGCAACTGTAGCGCCGTTACTTTTTAAGACACCTTTATACACCTGTCCTAAACTCGCCGCGGCGACTGGTTCTGGCCCGAGTTCGGAATACACATCTTGCCATTTACAACCCAACTCGTTCTCGAGAGTCTGAAAAGCGAGCTCGTTGTCAAACGAAGGCACTTTATCGCACAATTTTTGCAACTCCACCATTGCCTGCGGCCCGAGTAAGTCTGGACGAATAGCGAGCGCTTGACCTAGCTTGATGTACGCCGGTCCTAACGACGTGACGATTTCCCGTAGTTGAATCGCTCGCTCCACGGAGTTTTCCTCCGTTTTCTTCGTGATGAAGTCGGCAATCAAACCGCTGATAAAACCTCCACCGATTGAGACGAGTTGAAGTGCTCTTTGTACGACGGCACCGGAACGTTTAGACCAGTACCTTTCGATGGCTTCTGGGTCGTACACGAGAGGTAATTTGTCTTCGTTGGTTCCTTCGTCGTATTTGTCGAAATCAATCACTTTCATCTCCACGCCTTGTTCCGCAAAGTCTGATTGGTCGATATTTGTCCCTCTTAAACCGCTCATCAACACGTCCAAGTCTTCATTTTCCGCCATTTGTTTACGCATATCTTTCATCTTCCACTTAACGTCGCGGATAGATGTCGATGAGGAGGAGGAGGAGGAGGAGGAAGCAGAGGTTTCTGGTTCTGGTTCTTGAATGGCTTTTAAGACGACGTCACCCCTTCCTCGTAATCCTTTTTGCGAGGACAATACGGAAGAGGAGACAGAAGAAGAAGACAAAGACGAAGAAGACGAAGAAGAAGAAGCCGCGCGCATGACTCTTCGTTTTACACTCGTGCTTCTCGGTTGTGCTACGCGTGTTGCAACATTCGTCGTCGTCGTCGTCGTCGTCGTCATTATGGTCGATGACGCGTTTTTTGTTACGAGAACAGCGTCTTTTGTGAACCACAAAAATAAAGGAGAAAAATGAGGAGAAATTCCCACCTTTAAAATTGTGTTTTTTGGCGGCACTTTCTTCAAGTTTCTCTCTCTTTTCGAGAACTCATTAAGATGTCGACACCATCTGAATTGGAAACGGTGACCGTAAAATGCTTCCCTGGGAAGTTGCAGTTGAACGAGATGGAAATGTTAGG
>MDTC01225289.1_pt1 | contig 10151 bp, 9 predicted proteins | sample 811181 | NCBI WGS metagenome assembly MDTC01 (sample SAMN05326644, study PRJNA326480) | marine metagenome | isolation source: seawater | place: Pacific Ocean: North | collected 2011
AAAATGCCACTCAATCTCTCGATTTTTATTAACTTGGCTTACAAGCCTTGACAAGACAAATAAGTAATCAGACAACCTATTAATGTATTTAATAGTTCTGGGATCAACAAATAAACTTTCATTCATTTGAGTAATTCTTCGTTCAGCTCTTCTACAAACAGATCTAGCGATTTGAATATGAGAGCTCCAAACATCTCCACCTGGAAGAATGAAGGCTGTGAGAGGCTTTAATTTTGTTTCAAAGATGTCAATATAATTTTCAAGTTTTTCAATAGACTCTTCATCAATAAAAAATTTAGATCCTGATTTTTTTTTTGTAGCAAGCGCTGCGCCAATGACAAATAAATTATTTTGAACATCTGTGATTTGACTTTCTATATCTGGTAAATCTTTAGATTTAAATGACCTTATTAATCCCATGTGTGAATTCAATTCGTCTACTGAACCATACGCCTCAATACGGACATTGTGTTTATTTATACTTTTTTGTCCAATAATTGAGGTTTTACCTAAATCGCCTTTCTTTGTATAAATTTTCATTATTAATAAAATAAATAATGGTGCGGATAGAGGGAGTCGAACCCACACGCCTCGCGGCACTAGATCCTAAATCTAGCGTGTCTACCAGTTCCACCATATCCGCATTCATTATTGGTGAACAAATATACAAAACAATAATACTATTTAACATATAATTATTCAAAATGATTTTTATTATTTAGATTTGTTAAATAATAATTTTCTTAAAATGTTTTTAAAAATCGACCCGAGTTTAGCAACTACCAAAGATGTTCATAGCCTACTTTTATCTGCAATAGGTCCAAGACCTATAGCCCTAGCAAGTACGATTGATAAAAATGGAATAAAAAATATTAGCCCATTTAGTTTTTTTAATGTTTTTAGTTCAAATCCGCCCATAGCAATATTTTCACCAGCACGAAGAGTTCGTGATAATACAACAAAAGACACTCTTGAAAATATAAAAGAAATTAATGAAGTCGTAATTAACTCTGTCAACTTTGATATAGTTGAACAAATGTACATATCTAGTAAAGATTTCCCTAAAAATATTGATGAGTTTGTTGAATCAAAATTAACTCCTATTGAGTCTATAAAGGTAAAACCCTATCGTGTAAGTGAGTCCCCAGTTCAGATTGAATGCAAAGTGAATGACATAGTTGAATTGGGCAAAGATGGGGGTGCTGGAAACTTAATTATTTGTGAAGTGGTGCTTATACATATAGATAAAAATATATTGGATGAAGAAAATAAAATTGACCAAGAAAAAATTAAATTAATTGGTCGATTAGGTGGTGATTGGTATTCCAAAGGATACGACAAAGCATTATTTAAGTTAAAAAAATAAAATTAATCATGAATAATTTAATAATTACAGGCAAACTTACTCAAGTCAATCCAATTGAAAACATTGAGAACAAAGATGGAAGAAAATGGGTAAAAAGAAACTTTGTTGTTGATACAAACAAAGAGTTTAATAGTAATATTTGTTTTCAACTTTTTGGAGAGGATAAAGTGAAGCTAATTGACAACTTTAATGTTGGTGATGAAATAGAAGTCTATTTTAACTTGTCTTCAAAAGAATTTAACAATAGGTACTACCATAATATTGATGCTTGGAGATTAAACAAAGTTGATAACAAAATTCCGATGGATGAAAATAAGTCGGAGACTGACGATGAACTACCATTTTAGCCTCAATGATTAGTAATCTAGAAAAAGTATTTAATAAAATACTTCCAAGTCCCTTCTCCATAGCAATTATATTAACTGCTTTTATAATTGTTCTTTGTAATTTCTTAACTGATTATAGTTTTAATGAAATTTTAACATTTTGGGAAAATGGCTTGTGGAACAGTTCATTAATGAATTTTGCAATGCAAATGATGTTAATGCTTGTTCTTGGGTATGTTTTAGCTTTATCAGAGACTGTTGATAAAGTCATTTGTAAAATGACACCTTTTTGTAACAGTACACCAAAAGCTGCATATTTTGTTTCATTAACAACAATTATAGTTAGTTTTTTGAACTGGGGACTAGGTTTAATTTTTGGTGCAATTCTTACAAGAAAAGTTGGAGAGTATAATCAAAATAAAAATAATAAAATCAATTATCCACTAGTTGGTGCAGCCGGGTACTGTGGACTTATGGTTTGGCATGGTGGATTTTCTGGTTCGATTCCTTTAAAGATTGCTGAAAAGAATCACTTTAGTGAGATAATAACCCGTGAGGATATATTAATTAAATTGCCAAAAGAGGGAATTCATTTTAATGAAACTGTTTTATCAAGTATGAATTTAACTGCCTCGCTACTTGTTATTATCATAATTCCGTTAACTTTTTTGATCTTAGCTAAGTATACAAAAAATACCAATAGGTATAATATCAAAATCAATATAAATGATTCAAAAAAGAAAATTATTTCTAACGGTGACAAGTTAGATCACTCAGTTGCTTTATCTAAAATTACAGGTTTAATAATATTATTTGTTGCCATAAGAAAAGGTTATTTAAGTAAAGATCTTTCAGTAGTCAACCCAAACTATATAAACCTTTTGTTATTGGGCCTATCTATATTTCTTCATAAAAACTTTTTTAATTTTATTAAGTCTGTGAATAAGGCAATCAAAAGTGCGAGTGGCATATTAATTCAATTTCCTCTTTATTTTGGAATTATGGGGATAATGAATTCTAGCGGTTTAGTAGATATATTTGCTAACTTTTTTGTGAGTTTTTCTAATGAGCAAACCTATCCAATTCTAACTATGATTAGTGGAGGAATTGTAAATATTTTTGTTCCGAGCGGTGGTGGACAATGGGCTGTTCAGGGACTAATAGTCATTCAATCGGCTTTAGAGATGGGTGTTCCGGTCTCTAAAAGTATAATGGCATTAGTATATGGTGATCAATTAACAAATATGTTACAACCTTTTTGGGCTCTGCCTCTGTTGGGAATTACACAAATTAAAGCAAAACACTTAATTTCTTACACATTAATAATCATGTTAGTTGGCATTGTGATCTTTTCATTTTGCTTGATTTTTATTTAATCATTTTCCAATAAATCTCTTAACCTATTAGATAAAAGCATAAAGGACAAAACTAAAGCAATTATACAAATTCCTGGATATAATGTTAAATAAGCCTTTTCTACAATTATAAAACCGTAATGATTTTTTATAATCATTCCCCATGACGGTGTTGGTGGCTGAACTCCAATTCCCAAGAAGCTCAATCCAGACTCAAGTAAAATTGATGTTGAAAAATTTGCCGCTGAAATTACAATTAGAGGATTTAAAATATTTGGAAGGACATGCCTAATCATAATTCTAAAATCATTCAAACCTAGTGACTTAACAGCTTCGATATATGGCATCTGAACAATTTTTAAAACTTCCCCTCTTGTAACTCGAGCAACCTCTACCCACATCGTTAATCCTACTGCGATAAAAACCTGCCAAAAACCTTTACCTAAAACAACACTTATTGCAATTACCAACAGTAGTGTTGGGATAGACCAAATAACGTTTATTAACCATGAAATGAATTGATCTGGTACTCCGCGATAATAACCTGCTATGAGACCTAATGAAACACCAATTATCAATGACATAAATACGGCAATAAATCCTACCGAAAAAGATATCCTTGTGCCTAAAATAATTCTGCTAAGTAGATCTCTCCCATATCTATCAGTACCTAGTATAAATTTTTTAGTATTAATAATTTGATTTTCACTGGAGGTGATAATATCGTTAATCGATATTTTTTCAAAATTAAAATCTGATTTTGATATAGGTACATAATATACTGTATCGTTAATTATTTTAGAATCTTTAATAAAAATTTCATTATAATCACTCTTTATATTTAGGGTATTTTTATTTGTAATTTTTTTATCATTAACTAAAATATAGTCACAAGTAAAACCTGGTTTTTTTTTTGCAATAGCTAATTGAATGTTATTAGCCAATAGAGTTTTGTCTGGCATGATTTGATATGCAAAAATCGCAGTTAAAAAAAATATGGTTATTATAAAAAGACACAAGAGCGATGTCACGTCTTTCATAAAAAAATTTAAAATATTTTTTAATAATTCCATTTAGTCATTTAATATAATAAATAAAGAATTGGGATTTGCTATATTTATGTAAAATGAATAACAACAAAACTATTTTGGGGATTGATCCTGGAACGAACATAATGGGTTATGGGCTTATAAAAAAAACTAGTTCTAAAATTGAGTTTATTTTTTTAGACGTTGTTATCCTTAAAAACTTTAAGGATCATAACTTAAAACTTAAAAAAATCTTCGAAACCACAAATGATATTATCATGCGATTTAAACCTGATGAATTAGCTATAGAGGCACCTTTTTTTGGTAAGAATCCACAGTCTATGTTGAAACTCGGTAGAGCACAGGGAGCTGCTATGATTGCTGGTGTAATTAACAATCTACCAATGACAGAATATGCACCAAAAAAAATAAAAATGTCAATTACAGGAGATGGTAGTTCGTCAAAGGAGAAGGTTTCAGGTATGCTGATGAATATGTTAAAAATAAAAGAAAAACCAAAATTTTTAGACGCAACTGATGGTCTAGCAGCAGCTGTTTGCCATGCTCTACAAAGAAATGTTAACATCAAAAAAAATGTATCTTGGAAGGATTATGTTAAGAATAATCCAAAGAGGATTAGATAATTTTAGATGTTCTTTTTTATTCTTTCTGCTATATCACTCATTTCGGATGGATTAGAAGCATATAAATTATCAAAATTCATATCACGTATTGTATTAATTGGAATTAAATGAATGTGACAATGTGGAACTTCAAACCCTACAACACTAATACCTATTCTTCTACAAATTACTGATTTTTTTAATCCATTTGCAATCTTTTTAGTAGTTGCCCATAATTTATTATAATCATCACTATCTAAATCAAAAATATAATCAACTTGTTTTTTTGGAACTACCAAGGTGTGACCCATTGTAACAGGATTTATATCCAAAAAAGCAATTACATCAGTGTCTTCATAAACTGTAAAACTACTAATTTCCTTTTTTATAATTTTGGTAAAAACAGAATCCATTTAATCTCTTGAAATTTTTAAGATTTCAAATTTTATTCTTCCTGAAGGAACGCTAATGTCAGCAAAATCACCGACTTTTTTTCCCAATATTCCAACACTTATTGGAGAAGAAACGGATATCTTTTTTTGACTAATATTAGCTTCGGACTCAGGAACTAAAGTATAGGTTTGACTATGTCCAGTTAAGGTGTTCTTGATTTGAACCGTGGAGTAAAGTAAAACTTTATCATCAGCAAGTTTAGATGCGTCAATAACTCTAGCACATGATATTTTGTGCTCTAATGAGGAAATCTTCATTTCTAACAAACCTTGAGCTTCCTTAGCAGCATCATATTCAGCATTTTCAGATAGGTCGCCTTTATCTCTTGCCTCAGCTATCTGTTTCGAAATATTGGGACGCTCAACTGTTGTTAATTGCAAAAGCTCGTTTTTTAACTTTTCTAAAGCTTCAAAGCTATAATAAACTTTCTTTGACATTGTGTAAATAGGTTAAGAACTATAAAATTACCCTAGCACCAAAGGAATGTACTGCTTGAAAAGGATTCGCTGGTCTGTAAGAATAATCAAGACCAAAATTAGTATCATCTGAGATAGGTAGCTCAAAACTAAATCCAGCAGAGAAGCCTGTAAAAGCGCTTGTCCTTCCCGAATCGTAACCATCTAAAATTCCACTTTCATAGGAGTATCCGCCTCTAAGGGAAACCATTTCCTTCCAAGACATTTCTAATCCCGTAAGAAATTGATCCTTAGAAAAGGAGTTTGAAACGAATGTCTCTGAGCATGTAAGTCTGAATGAATCATTCATTAAATAAAAATCATATGAGCCACCAATCTGGAGTAGCGACGGTAATTCAAATGCGGAAGACCGAATTTCCATGGTCATGTCATAGCCGTTCAAACCATTAACAGTAACATCATCTCCATCTCCGTTGAATTGCATTCTAGGTCCGATATTTTTTAAGGCTATGCCAAACTTTGCTTCACCTCTCCTACCTGTTTCATAATGAACACCAGCATCAATTGCGACACCATTTGCTGATAACTCAGCTGCAGACTCCGAAATCATTTTTACTGTTAAACCAGCTGACATATTGTATGTAAATTTCTTAGCATATGAAAGTGCAATGTTCATAAATTGTGGAGAAAATGAACCAATTCCACCATCAGGATTGTCATTTGTTGTTCTTTCGATTTCGCCAAAATCTAACGACATAATTGCCAATGACATGGAGCCAGTATCACCAACTTTTTGACCAAATCCAAAAGCGTTAACAGAAATATCTGCAAACCATGAAGCATGTGAAAACATAAGCTCAGTACCGTTAATACCAGTTAAACCAGCAACATTTAAAAAAGAACTTTCAAGCCCCCTACAAGATGCAGTATTTGCACCTGCCATTCCTGAACTTTGGGCCCAAGGATTAATAAGTAGCTCTGAGGCACCAGCTTGACCAGTTCGTTCGTCACCTCCATCTTGCGAAAATATCAAAAAAGGGATTAACGCTAATAAAAATATAAATACTAATTTTTGTGTTTTAATTTTCATAAATAATAATTTATTAATCATATTAAATTTTAGAAACTATCGAGGTCCGTTGGTCTCATAGCACCAAACCACTTTAGAACCTTTTCTCCTATTTCTCCAGCATCTATGTGTAAGACATAAATACCTGAGGCAATCGGAATACCATAATTATTTTTCAAATCCCATTCAAAATATGAGATATCGTTGTCTTTTTTAACTTGCCTTATTAGGTTTCCATTAACTGTATAAATTGAAATTGTACATTCTCTTGGTAGATTGGTAATTTTCACTCTGTTATCGACCTGTCCACTTTCATATCCAGAAGTACCATAATAAGGGTTTGGTACAATATTTACTTCAGTTAAACCTGCTTCTTTAGCGTTTTTATCATCTACTAAAGTAAGTATCTCAGATGAATTAAATTTATATAATGGATAACCATTATTTATCATTTCTTCATTACTTAAATTAGAAGGAACACTGGTGTCTCTAATATCATAATTTTCCATGACTCTGGCTCTAACTACAATTTCATCAGAAAGCCAATCTTGTTCAGGATTTGAAAACCAGACACCAACCCACTGAATGTGACCAATAACCTGCTTTTTTCTTAAAGAATTCCAAGCATTGTTTGGATTAGAGCCTACAAATGAAGAATAATGTGGGTTATCTTCAATATTATCACCCTTGTATTCAGTGTCAAGTACATAAACCGCGTGCCCTCCATTCATAGTTACCTCAGAAACATCATCCCAGTTACTTTGATCAATGTTATTCTGCTGACCGTAACTAAACAAATATGGTGTAGGGTTGTAAATCATATCGTCTGCACTATGTAATGAGCCTAATGATGAGTTTTCCGAAAACATCAGATTCAATCTTTTACCAGAAGATACATCAACGGCATATCCTGGGAACCAACTCCAACCATTTTCAGAGTTAAAACCAGATCCAGTTCCATCTGGATTCCCATCTTTATCAATATTTGGGTCAAGTCGTAAGTCCCATTTATTTTCGCCATTTTCACCACTACCATCACCTAGCACCCAAGAGCCATAGTCATCACCTGAAGTCCAATCATTAGTACTTGTTTGGTTATTATCTACTGGCGGACCATTTCCGTTCCACGTGAGCTCAGTTTCAGACATATCAATAACGGGACACCTTGTCCAAAGGTCTTGATTGGGCGTTAAGACAATATCTACATTATTAAGATTATTTAAGTCAGATTCTATCTTCCACTCCTTCCAAGCAAAGCCACCACCTATGGTGTCGATTGAATTTATTTCATTGGTAGTAGTTGAAGCTGAAATATTTCCTTTGTAATCAGTACTTAATAGTTTGTATGGAACTAAGGCTTGATTTTCGTGAACAGCGTTAGGATCTAGCGGAATATCTCCAGATTGAAGTGGAGTACCATTAACAGCCAAGTCACCAAAATCTTGATACTGGAAAAGTACAGCATCACTTGGTGAAAAGTTGTTGTTACCAGACCTGACATAGTCAAGAGGTCTCATAAAAGGGGCAAACTGCCAAACATCATCAATATCAGGTACAGGAGAAATATAAAGTGACTCTTGTGCTGAAGCATATTCATTACTTGATAATAGTTCTGATAGATTATCCGCAGTTGTATCATCACCCATTGCAGACCAAATGATTTCACTAATTTCAGAGTTTGTGACACTAAACCAACCATCACAAGTAAGGCAACCAAGATTATCAAGTTGTCCTGACTCCAAAGAAGGGATGTTTTGAAATTTTACTGCTAATCCCCACTCAGGAATAATCTGCTGGGCATTGTCAGCGAGGATATTTTGAGATGAAACAGTCACTGTATCACCGTTTTCAATTTTAGATAAGGTCCAAGTGGAATTCAGAATATCCTCAGTATCAGTATCTGTCATTCTAAAAATGAACTCCGCATCAGGCACAGACAACGGATCAATGACAGTTATTAGGGCAGGAGAAGTATTTAATTTGTAATGTAATGTATCTACCACATAGTTTAAAGCAATATTATTTCTTGAATAATCAGTAAGTTCAAGAAATCCTCCTCCATTTCCCGAACCAGCTAATCCCGTTTGAGAGGGAATAGCTCCATATGATGCCGTTGGAATATTACCAAATGATTCAATCTTGTGTGGAATAATTGTATATGTTTTTATATTTTTTCTGCCCGCAAGATATGGTTTTTTCTGACCCAGAGAACTTGGTAAATACCACGTATCCTCGTTCGAAGGATTAAACGCTTCTTCAGGGGAATATGGAATATACTCATTGTAAGCATAAGCTATAGCCATAAAATAGTATGGTTTGTTATTTATGAGACCTGGGTCACCAGATGCAAATTTATCTTCTGTGATTAAAAATGAGTTTTGAATCCCCGAATTTGATGCTCCTAATGTCATATTTTGTGGAAGATAAACATTTGGTCCTATGCTTTCATTCAGTGAATAATTAACAAGATTAGCTATGGGAGTTGAGCCCTCTGATGGAGTAGTAACAACCTGACCATCCGCAGTACGATAGTTTTCAACATCACATTGAAAAACCATAAACGCCTTGTCCGGATTATAAAGATCATTAGAAGTAACGGTTTCGTCTTTTAACTGAAATACTTGATAACCTTCAAACCTGTAATTTTTATCAACTGGAACAGAAACGTCCTCATAAATTGCGCTGTCTGTAGGAAAAAATAAAACGTTATTTTCGTCAATTATAGTATCTGTATATCCTATTAGATTTGATGCCAAAACATCGGAAATAAACGGATCTTCTTCTAAGTACTGGTTTGCATAATTATTCGAATTTTCAGAGTTAGTAAGATTAATAATAATTTTTTGATCTAATTCTACAAAGTTAATATCTGGAGCACTGGGACCATCTATGACCTCAAAGCAAATATCGAAGAGGGTTTGAGCTTTCTTATCGGCTATCTTCATGAGTTCAACTGAGGCAAAATTATTACCTTCGGAGGCTCGTGCCCAAACAACACCAGTGGTTATGTAATTAACTGCTCCTGGTTCAAGAGTAAATGGACCAGCAGATTGTAAGAATCTTCTATCAGCAGGATCATTTCCTGCAATAATTTCATCCCACTCATCAGTAAATGATGGATCAGTATCACCAGGAAACATAAAATCACACTCCGGATTTGAGGGAGATGGATTCTCCCACCCTGTCCCGCCATAGGTCATGGGTTGACCATTTTTCCAAATTCCTCTTAAGTAGCCATAGTAATGAGTGGCGTTTTCAGGGTTACCAAAATCAGAAAAATCGTTATTGTAATAAACAAACTTTGACATAATAATTTGTTCTTCATCTTCATCGATTACGCCATCTTTGTCATTGTCTATTCCATCACCAGCATCGGCTAGCGGACCTCTAAAAAAGTCGACACCAATCGCTGGTGGTGGGTCGTCAGAGTCATAATTATATCCTGATGTTCCATCGTCGTCAGCATCTCCATTGTAACAATATCCTAAGCCTAATCCAACATCGCAACCCACATA
>MDTC01175253.1_pt1 | contig 10150 bp, 12 predicted proteins | sample 811181 | NCBI WGS metagenome assembly MDTC01 (sample SAMN05326644, study PRJNA326480) | marine metagenome | isolation source: seawater | place: Pacific Ocean: North | collected 2011
AATATAGGTCCCATGCATTCAGTCTGACCAAAGCCTTCCAAAAGCAGAATACCGAAACGTTCGTACCAGTGAATTAAAGCAGGTGGTGTTGGCGCTGCAGCCGTTAATAGGTATTGTGCTTCATCCAGACCCAACTTCTGCCTAATCATTTTTCCTACACCATCGGCATCAGCCTCAAGAGCAGCGTCAACGGCTTCTTGGGAGCCGAATTGCGCAATTATGCCTTGTTGCAGTTGCTCCCAAACCCGTGGTGGGCCAAACACCATATTGGGACGGCATCGTTGTAGATCACGCAGCAGGAATTCGAGACTTTCATTAAAGTGAACCTCGCCACAATGCATCAGTGAGCTCACTTCCACAATCTGTCTTTCAGCAATATGTGCCAGAGGAAGATAGGAAAACTGCTTTGCCCCATTTTCCAAACCAAAGGCATTACGGCCACGCTTGGTGGGAATAATGTTGCTTTCGTGGGTCTGCATAACCCCCTTGGGCACACCCGTGGTCCCTGAGGTGAATACAAGAGATACCAAGTCTTTAGATTGGCATTGATAGGCCGGCATACTGCCTCGATGGGGTACAACGATATCATTCCAGCGCAGATGCTCCTCCTCTACTTCAACACCGGGCAGGCATACCAGCGTGATGTTCTCGGGTAAAACCTGTTTCACCTGATCCCAGTTGCTTGTCTCGCCGACAAACAGCAGTTTCATTTCAGTAAACGACATCACATAGTCAGCGGTTTCTTGAATAAGAGTTGTGAACATGGGCACCACCACATTTCCAGCAGCAATACTACCGAAGTCGGCAAAGTACCAGTGGGGCCGGTTCTTTGATAGCAGGCCAACACGGTGACCAATGCCTTTAAAAAACGACTCCATCCATACTGCCAGAGCATTAATTTCTGTATGTGCTTGTGCCCAAGTCCAGTCCTCAAAAGTCTCACCTTTGTATTGACGAAGCCAGACTCTCTCAGGGCACTCTTTATTCCATTGGTCAAGGTATGCGGTAAGTGTTGCATGCATGCGGAAACCCCTAAAATTATTCTGATTCAATAATAGCGGGGAGAACTCGGTATTACCAATGATAACGGTAATATGCCTAGAGAATGAGTGAACCTTCGGTTCTACTCAATTTAGTAGATCGTTGGAAGAATGATTATCTATCTGTTCGGGGATTTATCAGTCAGACGTCGACAGCGATATATCGTACACACCAGCCTCACGGGATTGATCAGAAATCATAACAAATACTTCTGTTTTCGCCTTAGGATGGGCACTGATTACCACTTTTGCTTCTGGCTTCTCAGCATGAAGTCTCTCGACATTAGCGCGCACTGAGCGAATATCGATGCGTCGACCTTCAAACATAATTTCATTACTTTCTGAGACGCGAAAGACAATATTAGTGTTTTCAGAATCTGGCGGCGGTTGGTCAGAAGTAGGGGGGCGATTGACATCTAGACCCACCTCGTTGACAAAAGAGGCTGTGACAATAAAAAATATTAACATGATAAACACCACGTCCAGCATGGGTGTCATATCAATTTGCGATTCGTCTTCTTCTTTGCGTCTTTTTCCTAGAGCCATCTTATTTAGCGCCTTTAAAAAGCTAACTTTAGCAGAGGTATGCGGATTCTACTTAAATTCTGCAAAAATACCAGTGCTTAGCGCTTGATTGGTGATGAATATTGTATGCTATCCTAATTACACTCATTTCATAGCCCAAAATAGTATGGATTTAATGATAGATGCCCGAGTTGCCAGAGGTTGAAACTACACTGCGAGGTATAGAGCCCTACATAAGTGGCCATCGGGTAGTTCAGTTAAGAGTTAAGCAGTCTGCTTTGCGTTGGCCAGTAACAGATGGTCTCGACTCTATTGTCAACGGACAATTGGTTCATGCCATAACACGTCGTGCCAAATACCTTATTTTACACCTCGATCAGGGATCAATATTAATTCACCTAGGAATGAGTGGCAGTTTGCGCATCACTGATGGCAGTCAAGTCTGGCGAAAACACGACCATATCCAAATGCAAATGAGTAGCGGTTTTGCCCTCCGCTATCATGATCCTAGACGCTTCGGATGTTGGTTATGGTCTACCCATGAGCACAGTCAATTAAGCAAGCTTGGGCCCGAGCCGCTGTCCGATGAATTTGACGGTGACTTATTGTATCGACTGTCTCGTAACCGAAAAACGGCAGTCAAACCCTTTATTATGAATAGCGCAACGGTAGTCGGTGTGGGTAATATTTATGCCGCAGAGTCATTGTTTCGCAGTGGCATTCGACCAGACCGTATAGCCTCTAAAATCTCTATAAAACGCTACCAATTACTGGCCAAAAACATAAAAAGTATACTTTCTGACGCTATCAATCAGGGAGGTACTACCCTGCGTGACTTTGTAAACAGTGATGGAGAGCCGGGGTATTTTCAACAGTCGCTGGATGTCTATGGTCGAGGCGGTCAACCCTGTAAAGTGTGCAACCGAAATCTGAAGGAAATACGTCTAGGTCAGCGCAGTTCAGTATTTTGTATAAACTGCCAACGCTAGTACAAATGTTACATACTCTCGAATTTTTTATTTAACGCTTGTGCAACATTGACGGGAACAAATTGGCTGACATCTCCTTGCAGAGAGGATATCTCGCGTACCAAAGAAGATGAAATATAGGAAAATCGCTCTGCTGGGGTGAGGAAAAGGCTTTCAATGTCTGGAGAGATAGCACGATTCATATTGGCCAATTGAAATTCATATTCAAAGTCGGAAACCGCTCTCAGTCCTCGCATCACGGCATCTGCATTGCACTTCCGAACAAAATTAACTAGGAGAATATCAAATCCATGAATTTCAACATTGGGAACATGTTGCAGGCATTCCGTAGCAAGCTGTATGCGTTCATCAACACTGAACAGAGGGTTTTTACGTTCGCTACTGGCAATTCCAATAATGATTTTATCGAACAATTTAGAGGCCCGTTCAACTAGGTCAATATGGCCATTGGTGATTGGATCAAAGGTGCCAGGGTAAACGATTGTTTTCATCACGGGATTTTATACCTCACAAAAGGGAGTGGCATATTACTCAAGTTGAGCTTATAGCTCAATGTGTTGATAGAGACAATATTTTACTTCACCTGCAGTTTTTTCCCTGTGCAATTGCCAATTATGTGGCAGCTTTAGTGGTTCTAAAGCAGGCGATTCACAGTAAATCAAAGCGCCATCGCAGAGCCAGCCTTTACCGACTAATAATTGACCTATCTGTGTGTGAAATGATCCCGCAAAGGGAGGGTCTAAAAAGACGATATCAAATGCAGACTGAGGATTATCGGAACCCAGATAGATCGCCGAATCAACACTGAGTATGCGTAAATTATCGGCGCCTAGAATGCTCTGATTTTTTTGTAATTGAGAAACTACATTAGGATTTTTATCCAGCGCAATACACAACTCAGCACCCCTTGATAATGCCTCAAAACTCAGCGCTCCTGAGCCCGCAAATACATCAAGGCACCTCGCCCCCTCGATATAGGGTGCAAGCCAATTAAACAGAGTTTCACGGATACGATTACCAGTGGGCCTAAGGCCGTCGGCACAGGGGAAATTTAACTGCCTACTTCGCCATTTGCCAGCAATAATGCGAACTGACCGGGTGCTGTTGCCAGACATATTTAAGCCACTTTTTATGGGTTAAATGATAGGATACACTAGACAAGTGAGCAGCAACATACAACAGTCTTGCAGCCTATCAACTGGATATAAGAATCTCTATGGACGATAAATCTTCAGACGCTGATCAGCCAACACAAAAGAAATCCTTTTTTGATCGGTTTAAGCGCTCAAAGAACGTTAGCTCTGCGGATAATCAGACAGAGTCTGATAACGCTCCCGAACAGCCAAGTAAAAATGATAAAAAAACCTCTTTTATGCAGCGTATGCGCAAGGCGCTTTCGCGAACTAGCACTGGTCTTGGTAATCTCTTCCTTGGCGCTAAAGTAATAGATGATAATGTGTTAGAAGAGTTGGAAACCCTATTGCTAATGGCAGATGTGGGTATTGATGCTACTGATACTATTATGAAAGATCTCGCTGAGGGGGTAAAAAGAAACCAACTCAATGATGGTAAGGCTCTTCAGTTCGCGTTAAAGCAATTGTTGCTGTCAAAATTACAACCCTGCCAACTAGCGCTGGATACATCATGCGGAGAGCCCTTTGTTATATTGGTGGTAGGTGTCAACGGTGTAGGTAAGACTACCACCATTGGTAAAATAGCTAACTTTCTCAAGCAGCAGGGAAAGTCTGTTATGTTGGCCGCAGGGGATACGTTTCGAGCTGCTGCTGTTGAGCAACTTCAGACTTGGGGAGAGCGCAACCAGGTGCCAGTTGTAGCTCAGCATACAGGAGCGGACAGTGCCTCAGTTATTTTTGACGCGGTGCAATCGGCAAAGCACCGTGGAATTGATGTGGTGATTGCTGATACTGCAGGGCGACTTCACAATAAAAGCAATTTGATGGAAGAACTGAAAAAAGTTAAGCGCGTTGCGGGCAAGGTTGATCATAGCGCTCCCCATGAGATTTTGTTGGTGCTTGATGCAGGGACGGGGCAAAATGCAATTGTGCAAATGACCGAATTTGATGAGGCGGTGGGTGTCACAGGCATTGTTTTAACCAAACTCGATGGCACCGCCAAGGGTGGAGTGATATTTGCTCTGGCGGATAAGTTTGCAAAACCTATAAGATTTATCGGAGTGGGTGAAAGCCCAGACGACCTGCAGCCCTTCGCTGCTGATGAATTTGTAGAGGCACTAATCAATTAATTAAGCGATGATACATTTCGATAAACTCAGCAAACAATACCCAGGTGGATTTGAGGCCCTCAGGGGCATCAGTCTGCATATGCATGCTGGCGAATTAGCGTTTCTAACCGGACACTCTGGCGCGGGTAAGAGCACATTGTTGAAGATGCTCATGTTGTTGGAGCGGCCAACCTCTGGCAACCTTCTTATTGATGGCGTAAATGTAACTCGCATGTCCAATGCTCAGATACCCTACCATCGTCGTCAGCTGGGAGTGGTTTTCCAAGATCATCAATTGCTTATGGATCGCAGTGTGTTTGACAATGTTGCTTTGCCGCTTCAAATTGCTGGGCATTCGTCAAAAGATACCGCACGCCGTGTTAGGGCTGCACTCGATGCGGTGGGCCTCCTTGATAGAGAGAGCAACAAACCAGAAATACTTTCTGGTGGTGAACAGCAGCGGGTTGGAATAGCTAGAGCAGTCGTTCATAAGCCTAAAATTCTTCTAGCGGATGAACCAACAGGTAATTTAGATCCGCAGCTCTCCGCCGAGATAATGGCGCTCTTTCGCCGCTTCCAAGAGGTCGGTGTGACCGTGCTAATAGCCACTCATGATGTTCATCTTGTTGATCAAATGGGTTGTAGAAAAATTCGCTTAGAGCAGGGTGAGCTTGTCGATAATAGAGAGAATCATCGTGTCATCTAATAAAAATACCGACAGTCGGCGTGGAGCAGTGGGATCTAAAATTGGCATTGCTGATCGCTGGCGCGCATTTGTCACGCACCACAGGGTGACCTTTTTTGAAACCCTTGCAAAAATGCTCAAAGAACCTTTACAAACCCTAATGACCAGTGCGGTGATTGCAATTGCTCTTTCGTTGCCGACTATGCTCTATTTGACGATTGAAAATATACGCCAACTTGAGGACGGATTTGAATCCACTGCTCAGATTACAGTATATGTGGACAGAAGGGCCAATCAGCGTGCGATTACTATTCTACAGGACCAGCTACAGAATTTCCCTGAAGTAGCAACAGTAACCTTTATATCGGCTGAGCAGGCTCTAAAAGAATTTCAAACGCTTTCTGGCTTCGGCTCAGCGCTGCAACATCTGCAGGACAATCCATTGCCAGCCGTATTTCTGATCGAACCAAAAATGGCTGCACAGATCACAATGGAACAGATGAAGAAATTGCTTGAAAAGATCAATAAACTGCCAATCATTGAAGATGCACAGATCGATATGTTGTGGTTACAGAGGTTGCGAGGTTTGACCGAAATAGGGCGCAAGACAGTGTTATCTCTGGCTAGCATTCTGGGGTTAGGCGTATTATTAATTGTAGGTAATACTATCCGATTGGCCATCCAAAGCCGTCGTGATGAAATTTTGATCACCAAGTTGGTCGGCGGCACAGACTCTTATGTGCGTCGGCCATTCTTATACAGTGGCATGTTGCTCGGTGCCAGTGGCGCTATTTTGGCCACATTCATACTTTTATTAGGTCTTGTGTGGCTAAACAAGTCTGTTGCCATACTGAGTGATCTCTATAACAGTCAATATCGACTGCAGGGACCAGGCTTGTCCGGTTTTCTTACATTGATAGGTTTGGGCTGTTTTCTTGGAGTCTGTGGGGCTTGGTTGGCGGTAAGTAGACATCTGAGAAAGATTAAACCAAGGTAGCAGAAAGTGCGTAATCTAGATCGGATACAGCGAAACTGGGGTTGAATTCTTAATTCTAGTCACCACCTATCTAATAATGCTATAATGCGTGCCCGAAAATTTAATCATGGGGTTTAAATGAGCAAATCGCTTCAGACAATGGAATGGATGACACCAGGCGCTAACCTGAATGCCTATATTCAGGGCACTGCAACTGTGCCCGTGCTTTCCCTTGATGAAGAGAGAGCTCTCGGTGAAGCGCTTTATTACGAAGAAGACCTCGATGCTGCGCGTCGTTTAGTTATGTCTCATTTACGATTCGTGGTACATATTGCTCGCTCTTATAACGGCTATGGTTTGCCATTAGGCGATCTTATCCAAGAGGGTAATGTTGGGCTAATGAAAGCGGTCAGACGCTTTAACCCTGAAAAGGGCGTCCGTTTGGTATCGTTCGCTGTACATTGGATCAAAGCAGAAATACATGAATTTATCCTGCGCAATTGGCGCATTGTCAAAATAGCGACCACCAAGTCGCAGCGCAAACTATTCTTTAACTTGCGCAGTGCAAAGAAGCAACTTCAATGGTTGTCCGCCGACGAAGCTAAAGCAGTGGCCGAAGACCTTGGCGTGGACGTAAAGGACGTTATGGAGATGGAAATGCGTCTCTCCTCTCATGACCTAGCGTTTGATGCGCCCGATGACGACGATGACGAAAGAACTGCCTATGCACCGGCACTTTACCTAGAAGATTCCGCTGCAGACCCTGCCGAGTGTGTAGCAAATGAAGACGCCGAAGCGGATAATAACGCCCGTTTAGGTGAGGCTGTGCAGACTCTCGATGAGCGTAGCCGCGATATCCTGCAACGGCGATGGTTAGATGATAAAAAAGCTACTCTGCATCAATTGGCAGATGAATATGGTGTATCTGCAGAGCGAATTCGCCAACTAGAGAAAAATGCTATGCAGAAGCTCCGCGTGGCTATGGAAGCATAATAAATTAACAAGATTTACAAGACCGCACTGGATTTTTGTCATGAGAGTGCGGTTTTTTTATGCATATGAATAAATCTTTTTGGATCAGGATAATTGCCGTCAGTGGTCTTCTATCGGTTGCACTAGGAGCGTTTGCGGCCCATGTTCTAGATGCGGTATTAGCAGAAGCGCGCATGCAAACATTTTATACTGCGGTGCATTATCAGATCTATCACACCCTAGCTTTGCTTGGCATTGTTTGCCTTCCAGATAATGTTCTTCAGTTGCGTTGGAAAACCTATGCAGCGCGCTCTATGCTCTCAGGCATCGCACTCTTCTCAGGATCTCTTTACTTGCTAATTGCCACTGATATTAAAGCTTTGGCTATGATTACGCCTGTTGGAGGAACTGCCTTTATGATTGGATGGGTATCTCTGTTTGTCGCTGCAGCGAGATCCTAGCCTATGGACACAAGACCGGAATATCGGGACAAACCTATTCGCAGTTATGTTGTGCGTGCAGGTCGAATGACAAAATCTCAGCGAAATGCCTTTACCTCTGGGTGGGATTTTTATGGGCTCAAACTGGCAGATGGTCAAGTTGACCTAGAGAAACTATTTGGTCGATCCGCATGTAAAGTCTTAGAAATTGGTTTCGGTATGGGTGACTCGCTGTTGCAGATGGCTATAGAGCAACCTAGTACAGACTTTGTGGGAATTGAAGTGCATCCACCGGGAGTGGGCAGTTTAATTAATGCGGCCACAGAAAAGGGCATCAAAAATCTACGCCTCTATTTAGCAGATGCCAATGATGTAATCAATGAATGCATTGCACCGGCCAGTATAGACAGGGTGCAACTTTACTTTCCAGATCCCTGGCATAAAAAAAAGCATAACAAGCGACGAATTGTTCAAACACAATTTTTACAGTTAATTCGTAGAAAGCTTAAAGTGGGTGGCATTTTACACATGGCCACTGATTGGCAACCCTATGCTGAACAGATGCTACAATTAATCGACGAGGCGCAGGGATACAGAAATGTCTCAGGGGTTGGAAATTTCTCGCCACGACCAGATTATCGTCCTCTGACTAAATTTGAGAAACGAGGGCACAGCCTAGGTCACGGTGTCTGGGATCTGATGGCAGAAAAGACACATTAAATTAATAATGCTGGGAGATCGTGATGAAAAATAAAAGGGTAGCGGTGATTTTAGCTGGTTGTGGAGTTTATGATGGCGCTGAGATTCATGAAGCAGTTCTGACGTTGCTTAGGCTGGATCAGCGCGGTGCTGAAGTAACCTGTTTTGCTCCAAATATCCCCCAGATGCATGTCATAGATCACACAACTGGCGCTGAATTGACTGCAGAATCACGCAACGTTCTCGTTGAGTCAGCGCGAATAGCCAGGGGCGAAATAAACGACCTTGAACATGCGGATGTGCAAGCTTTTGATGCGGTGATCGTGCCCGGAGGATTTGGTGCGGCAAAGAATCTTTGTAACTTCGCAGTTGAAGGTTCTGAGATGACAATCAATGCTACATTCAAACATTTTATTCAATCTATGCATGCAGCCAATAAACCTATAGGTCTAATATGTATTGCTCCGGTGATGGCAGGCCAGTTATTTGGTGATTCCGTACAATGCACCATCGGCAATGATTTAGAAACCGCAATTGCGATTGAACAAATGGGCGCATGCCACAAACCATGTGAAGTGCAAGAAGTTCATGTAGACCATACTCATAAGCTTGTAACAACCCCTGCTTACATGTTGGCACAGACTATATCGGAAGCTGCAGCAGGTATAAATCTACTGGTCGATACTATTCTGGAAATGGACTAAACTAACTAATTATTAATATTTAAAAGCAGGTATATGCAATGAAGCAAATCAGTTTTATTTTAACCTCAGTACTATGTCTTGCGGGCTGTAATCAAGATGGCAAAACTCAGACAGAGCAAGTAGCGCTAGACAGTCAGGACAGCCGTATCAGTTATCTACTGGGTATGGACAATGGTAAGAATATTCAATCAACCGGTATAGAAATCAACCTAGCCGCCTATCAGCAGGGCTTCGCTGATAGCCTATCTAATACTGAGCCCAAGCTAGCTGAGAGTGAGATCGCTGAAGCTGTGCAAGCATTTCAGACGCAAATGATTGCAAAACGTGAAGAAATGCAAAAGGCAGAGCAAGAGGCATTTGACCTACAAGCCAAAAGCAACCTCGATGAGGGTGCCGCTTTCTTGAAGGCCAATGCAGACAAGGCGGATGTGATCACTACTGAGTCAGGTCTACAGTATAGAGTCATATCAGGTGGGACTGGGCCCAAGCCTGGGCTAGACAGTACTGTCGAGGTACATTATGTGGGGCGTCTGCTTGATAATACTGAGTTTGATAGTTCAATAAAACGTGGTGTGCCAGTGCAGTTTGGTGTCACTCAGGTCATACCCGGTTGGACAGAGGCGTTGCAACTAATGCCCGAGGGTTCCAAATGGGAGCTTTATATTCCTGCCGATCTTGGTTATGGTGCTGGAGGTCAAGGCCCTATCGGACCTAATGCAACCCTAATTTTCGAGGTTGAACTGCTACAGGCAAATGTCGAAGCGGAGAATCAGTAAATTTTATATTCTAACCGCTCAATAATAAAACTTAAAAGCCCCACTTCGGGGCTTTTTCGGTGGATGTCTTTGTTGCCTATTTGTCCAATAAAGCAACTACAT
>MDTC01017099.1_pt1 | contig 10149 bp, 16 predicted proteins | sample 811181 | NCBI WGS metagenome assembly MDTC01 (sample SAMN05326644, study PRJNA326480) | marine metagenome | isolation source: seawater | place: Pacific Ocean: North | collected 2011
ATGCATGATGTCTGCATCATTCTCACCAGTGAATACAAATCCTGCACCACCCATATCAGCAGCAAACTGATAGATCTCATCAAAGGGTGACAGAAACTTATCTACAATCTGTGCATAGAACCCACCATTGATACCAGTGGTACGAATACAACGACGAACAAAACTCCTATCACGCAAGTCACCTTGAATAAACTCGTTTGCTTTAGTGTCTGAATATTCTGGTCTCTTTAGATCAACACCACGCACCCAATAGCCTTCTGAACGAAGACGTTTTACCATATGACTCCCGATAAATCCACCAGCACCTAGGACCAATGCTGTTTTTTTATATTCGGACATGTTTTAATTTAAATTCCTTTGTATGTATCATACTAAAAAAGACCCTCATTGTCAAGGGTCTTTTGGGATCAGGCTCGCCAGTTGGCATGTTTTATGACCCTTACCAACGGGGTCAATCTTTCCAGAGAAACTTGAATGGACATTTAGATTCCTTTTCTTCTTGCCCAAACATAAATTGCGAAGATAAGTTTGGACTCAAAATTTTCAATCCAACATTTCTTCTAATTTTCAGTTTCATATCTTTAGGTGGTGCCTTTTTAACAAGTTTGAATTTTTCATCTTGATTTTTTGAATGAAAACAAACTTGAAATATAGGATCACCTCTCTTAATATTTACTGAATTTTTTACATCAAAAACATTATATGCAAACGAGAGATGTCTTGGCCAAGAAGACATATTAAACCAACCACCAACTAATACAATATTATTTCTAGCAGATGCTTCTGGATGAGATCTTTGTTCAATCCAAATGTCTTTGTCTTTTGTCCAAAAAAGATAACGAGGAAGATTCAACTGCATAGTAATTCTATTTGGATTCTCAAGAAACCAATTAGAATTAGTGAAAGTTGGTTCTGTTAAGTTATGATAAGAATCTTCATTAAGATATGGACTATTAATGAAAACTTCACCAGTTGTATCTACTTTTGTAAAATCAAACGTAAATTTAATATCAATTGGTGATTTGATTGTAAAGATTCTTTTTGCTTTATGAGCCCAAGCGGGACATTCAAAGAAAGAAAATTGCTTTTCTGTTTCAGATATTAATGTCTCTGGGTGAAAAGAAAATCTATCATCCGCAAGGATTGACTCCTCTGGACTCATAATTTCTCTATCATTTGTAAATCCCCCTTCCGAAGGATAATAATAAATTGTTTTCATTTTATATTTAAGTAACTCATTCCATCAATATACTCACCCTTGACAAAGTAATTGAAAGATAAACTATATCTCAACTCTTTTGACTGAGATTTATCAACAAAGTGTTTTAGAAATGATGGAAATAATAACAACTTTTGAGTAGTAGGAGTAAAAGATACTGAGGGAATATTAATTTTATTTGTACAATGAAGATTATACTCTAGACCAGGATATGACCAAGTACTTTGTTCATTAATAAAATGTATATCTCCAGAATCTTCAGGGGTTTTTAAGTAAAGAACACCACTGTAATGAGAATTTGAATGTAGGTGTGTACTTATGTAGTCCCCAAAGCTTTGCTTATTTGCCCAAGAAGTTGTGCGTTCGATATAGTGTGCTGCTGGAGAGATGCCTATATCATTGAACACGAAGCTTGACATTTCAATATCAATAAGTGTTGCCAAACTAAACAGTGGATCAAGTGATAAGATATCTTCTTTGTAATCTACCGTAGTAGTATATCCATGCGGATTTCCCCAAGTATCAAAATCCTGAGACCAGTTCAGATCTTCAATAAAATTTAAATAGGTTTTAAACTGCTCAGGATTAATGTTTAAATCTACTTCATAGATTGGTGTAGGGAAAAAATGATGAAGCATTAGTATTGTGCTTTGACATTATCTGTCACATATGCAGGAACACCAGCTGGATCTAACCATTTAGGATATTCTGGATCTTCAATAGCAAGAAGCATTTGATCACCATTGTCAAACAAGTAAATGTCAGAGTACTTTTTAGTATACTCATGTGCTTTTTGCATACGAAAATCTGGTTTACCATTCAGTTGAATGTAACCTCTTTGAACGAACCGATAGGGAAATCGTTCGTGAATTACAATAGTCTTAGTAGACTCAACTGACTTAGGATCTAGATCGTTCATGATTTGGATGCAATGTTGTAAGAAATAGTAACCCGATTGTTCTTTGATGGATTCACATAATGAAGAAGATGGGATGGAAAAATGAATACGGTTCCCTCTTCAATCTTATGTTTGTTTGATGGATTAAACGCGATAGGATAGAATGGTTCCATCCCAGTATGAGGTGCAGGAGAATAAAAAACAGTTGAATTTTTTTCTTCTTGAAGTTCTAACAAATAGATTGCTGAATAAGATGTATAGTATTCAATTCCATCTCTATAAAATTTACTTGAAAGGTGACTGTGAACCTCTTGATGTTCATCAAGGCCATCATACACACTATACCATCCCTCGTCAATAATAGATTCTTCTGGAATAGGAACAGAATGATCTAATTGTTCAAACATGTTGTCTAATGGTTTCCAGATAACTTCACTTATAATCTCATCATCGACAAGAAAGTTATTGAATTCTGAACCCATATTGAAACTAGTGTTTACATTACATTCCCAACCGCTTGGAGGGTTTATAGTTTCTCTTTTTTTGTTTAGGATAGCCGGTAATAATTTTTCTTTTATTTTTTTATGATTACCAACTTGTTCCCAATAAACAAAATCAATTGGAAATTTATAAAACATTAACCAACTTCTACAGATTGAAGATCGGAATAGATTTGATCCATCATAATTTCATAATCATCTAGAGGATCTCCAGAAAAAACTACGCCATTAGACTCATAGAACTTGCGAACTTTTTTGAAAAGTTTTGGGTTCTTTACATCAAGAAGAAAATCTCCGTTTGCCGCTCCCTTGAGAGTTTGAACGTCTTTCTTGAACTTCGCAGTGATTGTCATTGCTTTGATTGATTACCTGATCATTATAAGGGATTGAGGAGCGGATGTCAATCCTTTTCGTACTCGTCAGTCATTTTTTTGTGGAGATCTGCAAAATCATTTGTCAGGTCCACAAAGCGATCAGCCCAGGTGTCTCCACCTTCTGTACCCTTGAGGGGATTAATACAACTGCTATTACCATGATTGTTGCAAACTAAACCTGCAAGGTCTAAATCAGATCCCATTGCACCTGTATGCCAGTAGTGTTGACCATTCATCCAGACAGCCCCACAATGGGTGCATTCCTTACGTTCCAATTTTAAATCGGACAAGTTGAGGTCGGACATGTTTTTAGATTTTTATTGTAGGAGGTGGACCCAAACAAGATAAAACTTCTTGTTGTTTTAAATAAAGCATTGCATATTGCAATAATATATCTTTTACTTCTTCGATGTCATTACACTCGGTAACTTGTCTAGAAAGCATTTCATATACAAACTGTTTTTCCGATGATTGTAGTTCCATGAGTTTACATATTAGTTTTATTTAACAGATTTGACTTTAACAGAATCCATTCTAAGAAATTTTTCATTCATGTCATAATATAATTTTTTGTTTTCTGTTGAAACATAATAACCAGTGATTTCATTACTATTACAAGTATAACCATAAGCTTTTACTTTTTCACAGACACCATCAATGTTAAAACACTTATTGGTGTGAAGGTAATCGTGATAGCGTTGGTCTAAGTTAATCATCGGATTTCAAAGTTTAGTTTACGAACCTTACGCTTGCGTCGGTTCTCTTGGAATTGTAAGTCATCTGAGCGCAAATGACTCTGTTCTTTAATTTTATTTTCACTATTGATAAGAACGACTTGATCTAAATCAAGTGCGCTGATCGTGTCATCTATAATTTTCATCATATTTGGACACCCACAACATTGAATTTTACTTGTACTGGTCAATTCAGTATTGCACATTTTGCATCTTATTGATAACATGTTGCCCCTTCATATAAATTTTTTAGGATGTCTACTATCATATGTATAAGAATACTCATGATCAGATACAATATTATCAACTTCTTCTGACAAGCAATAACAGAAAGCCAGAGTGGTTCTTAATTCATCAGTAAAATTATTTGGAGATGATCCATAGTGTTGCCAATGAGATGGTATCAAAACTCCGCCGTTTGGGACATATGGAATATAATGATACTCTTCTGTTTCTGGATCTAAACAAATAAATTCACCACCCCATTGAATGCTCCAATTATCATTAGTAAACAATATAAAAGTCCAAACATATTCTTGTGCAAAGTCATGATGAAAATCTCCTTTTTGCAAGGCAGTCTGACCATTAACATGTATCTTAACTAAGTGAAGTTTCTCTCTTATATGTTTTAAAATTTTTAGTTTAATATAAGCAGCAGCATTGAAGAAAGGAATATTATCATGAATGGTTCCCATTCCCCAAGCTCTACTCAATCCCCTTGAAGATGCATTATTGAGTCCCCATACAGGTGCATCGAGTTCATCAAAACATGCATCAAATAACTCATCACTTAAAACATCATAAAATTTTATAGGAAAAGTCATGTGATTAATACTTAAAGCGGGATATCGGAATCGAACCGATGACGAAAGGTTGGAAACCTTTAGTTTTGCCTCTAAACTAATCCCGCATACTCCCCCACCTGGACTCGAACCAGGGACAGGGTGATTAACAGTCACCTGCTCTACCAACTGAGCTACAGGGGAATATTGAAAGGGGGCGCTTCTGCGTAGGAGAAGATCTTTTTATGTACTCCCCCAACGGGCAAGGAGGGACTCGAACCCCCGACCGAGGCATTAGAAGTGCCTTGCTCTATTCCACTGAGCTACTTGCCCTTGTTTGTTAACTCTTTGTTGAGTTTGAAATAGAGTTTGTAGTAGCTCTTTTTCATTTCGTTGATGGTATCCATGTCTTCTTGGAACCCCATGTACTTGAGAAGTTGGAATGACCCCTCAAGTTCACTGATCAATCTTAACACATTAGCAGGATGTCTGTCAAGACCGCCAAAGTCATATTTACTTAGGCCCATACCAATTTATCTCTATAATCCCAGGCATAAACCTCGCGATTACCTTTGATACCCCATCCTAACCAGCGATAAGCAGGTCGCATATAATAAGATATGCTTTGGCCATTACCTTCAAATACAGGAAGATTGCGTTGGAAGATTGGTTCATTAATCATCCAGCGAACTTGACCTTCAAGGGATGATGGATCGCATTGATATTTAGCACAGAAGTTACCAAGACCCTTGTAACGACCGATGCTGGTCCACTGAATCAAACCAAATCCACCAGACTTACATTCAGTATAGGAGACACGAGCACCACCTTCACAGATGTTGGAGATAAACTTACTCTCCTGCTTGATGTTACCCATGATCGTAGCAAGAGCATTACGATCTTTGATAAGTGTTTGTTCTTGTAACTGTGCAAGAACAAATTGTTCTGCGGGAGTGCAGTCTTCACACTGCCACGTAGGTTCATGAATTACGATAGGAACCTCTACAGCAGGAGGATCAACAATTTCTGTAATGGATGGATATGCACAAGCAGAACTAGTAAGTGTCAGTGCTGTCAAGGCTAGAATTCGTTTAATCATAATTAAAATAATCTTTGCGGTAGTACCTTCCGAGAATGTTGCTATTATAGAAGGCAGGGGTGCCGTTGTCAAGGGCCTCAGTCAGGACATTATTGATGAAGAGTTGACGAGTCTCCTCATAGTTGACTTTTCCAGGGGTGAGATGTAGTGAGAGGATCTCTCTAGCAAAAGACTCCCGTCCATACTGTTTAATATCCTCTTTAAGCTCTGGACAACTACCATAGTACTTTTTCCAGTCACTTTCACTAGTAACTCTTCGCCGCTTGCCAGTATTAGTACTACTTCTAGGCTTTCGTTTTTGTATGAAGTATTTTCTTCCGATGTAGGAACGATTGGTGGTGCTACAGGTGATCTTGTAAACAAAACCATGGTTGTCCCCAATAAGACTCCCGTCAAAGACGCTACCACAATAGATCCAGGGATTCTCATATTCTTTACTTTCTGCCACATAATCATAACTAAACTAAAAATATTTAGTTAGTCTGGATAACCATCGTCATCATCAAATATTTCATCATAATCACCAACCATTCCTTCGACTGGTGCCGTATATGATTCTGTATCTGAATAAACTTCAGACTCAAGTTCTTCAATGATCTCTTTGAGAGCCATTACTAATACTTTAAGTTTAGCTTTGTTCATCCCTCTTTACCTCTAACAAGGCAATTGTACATAAAAAAAGGGGACCTGTCAAGGCCCCCTTCAGAATGTTAAGAAATGTCTTAGACCCCTCCTTCACGACGCTGTGCTGCTGATCTCGCTGCACCAAGTGCGTTGAATCTAGTAGACGTTCGGTTAATATTGCTGGCATGAGAACCAGGACGCAACTTGTCCATCTTATCTTCAACCTTTTTAAAAGGGAAAGCTTGAGGACCTTCAGTAATACTCTGAATAAGAAGATCAATGTTCTCTTCGTCTAACTCGGAGATGATGTATTGTGCTTCCTCAATGGTTTCAGCCTCACCGTTCTGGATTAGAAATTCAACCATCGCAGAACCCATCTGAGCCTGCTCAATGATGCTGTTGATGAATTCATCACTCATTCCCTCAACCATGACTAGAGCGCCTTGTAGGGAGTCTGCGATGCCCTCAGAGACGAGGTGCTGAAGAACTAGGTCTAGTTCATTGGACTCCTTCTTGACCTTCTTAACTCCATCCAATGCAGCACTCAAACGACTTGACTTGATTGCAGATCTTCCAGAAGGTGCTTTTGATGCAGGAGAAGACATCAAAGGATTAGCAGTTTTGGGCTTGTTAGATCCAAACTTTGCCTTGGATGCAGCCATACCAAACTTCTTAGCAGCAGCAGGATCAGACTTTCTTAAACGGTCATACTCGGCGTTGCTTGCAGTATCTTTCGCAGAAAGTGCAGGTTTTGCAGGTTTTGCAGCGGGTGCAGCTGCAGCGGGTGCAGGTTTTGCAGGTGTTGCCTTTGCAGGTTTTGCAGGTGTTGCCTTAGCATTGGATCCACTACCTACGCCTTGACCAGGCCTGTAGTTTGGATCTGCCTTACGACGCCCTTTGGTTTCTGCTGCAATCTCATTTGCGGTTGCAGTTGATGTATAGGGTCCCTGTCCCCTGCGCTTATCAATATTGTTCTTTGATACCTCGTAACTTACAGCATCATTTCTCTGCCTTGCATTACCGAACATCTTCGCGAGACCCCTTCCGATTTGACCTATAACTCCAGACCTTGGGGTATCATTGGGTCCTTCACTGATACAAAGAGTAAGTCTACTAAAAACCTCTGGAGACTCATTCTTAATTCTGGTTGCCATAGCACCAGGAATATATCTTAGATGAGTTTCAAATAGATTTGTTTCTTGATTGAAATGTTTTTGAACACCTTCACTTTGAAGTGACTCTTCAAATACGTCACTAATTTTAGCGATTGATGATGTTTTAAAGAATTCTTTTACGTCGGACTCATTATAACCCTGCTCAACCATGTAAACGCCTACAGAGTTGATGACAGTCTCGGCAACTACCTTTGCTTCTTCGAGTTCTTGTCTGTTGGCATATACCGAATTATATGACTCAACTAGTCCTTTTAATTGATTAGAGGGCTGCATTTTTTTTGAAACAACTTTTTCCTGCTTTTATTTATAAAAAAAGAAGGGCGTTAACCCTTCTCGTTCCTTACTATGATAGGAGTCAATGGTTCAATACGATCCATCTCTTCCCATATTTTTCTTAACTCATCAAAGTTTGAATCCTGTGAAGGAGTCTTTTTTGACATCTTGTTTGATTCCACCGACGACATAACTTTCTACCTCAGTTTCTTGCGGGGCTACTTGGAGTCCTTTAGAAGAAATCCAGTGTTCGGTCCAAGGAAGTGGATTGTTTTTCGCTGCAATATCATAAATTGGTTTGATACCAATAGATTTCATGCGCCTGTTTGCAATCCATTCCACATAATTTTTCAGTAATTTGTCATTCAAACCAATCATTGAACCATTTTTGAACAGATATTCTGCCCAAAGTTTTTCTTGGTTGACTGCAGATTCAAATGTTTTAATTACCCAAGATTCCTCTTCTGCAGCAATTTTTTGCATATCAGGATCATCACCTTGTTTCCACTTATTTAAAATGTTTTGTGTGATGACCAAGTGTTGGTTTTCGTCCCTGGAGATAAGGCTAATGATTTTAGCCGATCCTTCCATAAGCTTAAGTTCTCCAAATGCGAACGAACATGCGAAGGAGACATAGAACCTAATTCCTTCCAGGATGTTGACGTTTGCCACTGCTCGGTAGAGTTTTCTTTTGAGTTCATAGAGAGTTGATTCGGCTACAGGAACCTCATCCAAGACATGTCTCCACATGTTACTGCTAGCATATTCTGCAGCACTTGATATAAAATCATCATAAGATTCAGTGACAGACGTTGCTCTCTCTAAAATCTTAGGGTCTTGGAGTATGGTATCGAAGATTTCTGAAGGGTTGGCATATACATTTTTAATGATATATGTATAGGAACGACTATGGATCATCTCCATAAATTCCCAGACCTTCATACAGGCTTCGAGTTCAGGAAGAGAGCAGTAAGGCGCGAACGCCATACCAGGGCCTCTTCCCTGTACAGAGTCTAGCATGACTTGATACTTCAAATTGGAAGTAAAGATGTGCTTTTGCTCTGGACGTAAAGTTTGATAATCTGCACGATCCTTTTGGAGGGAAACCTCCTCAGGACGCCAGAAATATCCCAGTTGTTGGGTGGTTAATTTGTCAAAGACAGGATACTTATAAGAATCATATCTTTGAACTCCTAGTGGAGCACCAAAAAACATTGGTTGTTTTAAGGTGTTTACGGGTTGAGAATTGAAAACTGTAATTGAATCTACCTTCTTATTATATTTTGATGAATCATTGGTCTTAAATTGTACAAGACTCACAGTCTTCCTCCTCTTCTATTTCTTGAATTAGTGAATTTAATTTGTCAATTTTATCATCTCTATCATCAACTTCATCAGTCTTATTATCATAAGTATTTTGATAGTAAGATGTTTTCCACCCGTACTTATATGTAGTCAATAGGTCATTTGCCATGACTGATACAGGTACTTCATTATCGGGATAATTTTGTGGATTATAACTCCAGTTCCCACTGATGGCTTGATCAAAGAATTTTTGCATCACTGCGACTATTTTAACATATCCATCGTTAGATTTCATGTCCCATAGCAAAGTATAATTATTTTTTAATGTGTTGAACCCAGGAACAATTTGCTTAAGAGGCCCTTTCTTTGATTTTTTAATGGACAAATATCCCCTAGGAGGCTCGATTCCGTTAGTCGCATTTGACACAACGGAACTGCTCTCCGAAGGCATTTGTGCTGACAATGTTGAGTGCCGTAGTCCGTAGGTGGTGATAGATGTCCTAAGAGATTCCCAATCATGCTCATAATCAATACTAGTAATCTCGTTTACATCTTGTTTGTAAGTGTCAATTGGCAAGATACCATTTGCATATTTAGTCCTATGGAAATATTCACATGCACCCTTCTCTTTGGCAAGTTGATTTGATGCTTTTAGAAGGTAATATTGGAATGATTCTGACAGTCCATGAACAGCGTCCCACGCCTCCTGTGAGTCATACTTAAATCCAAGTTTGGCAAGGTAATGTGCAAGACCGATATAACCAACTCCAAGGGATCTACGTGCCTTTGTGGCTACTTCAGCAGCAATGATAGGATACTTCTGATAATCAATCAGTTCTTCAAGACTACGAACCGAAAGATCACATAGATCTTCCAACTCATCATCAGTACGAACTTTACCAACATTAACGGCAGAGAGAATACACAAAGCAATTTCTCCTTTACCATCAATATGCTGAAGAGGATCTGTGGGAAGAGTAATCTCTTGACAGAGATTAGACATATTTACCTTGTCCAGGAATGATGAATGTGTATTACAGTGGTCAATGTTCATGATATACAAACGACCAGTCTCTGCTCTCTCTTTTAGAATACTTAGAAAGAGTTCCTGTGCCCCGATAGTCTTTCTTGGAACAGCATCATTGAGTTCATGCATCCGATATAGA
>MDTC01045487.1_pt1 | contig 10149 bp, 6 predicted proteins | sample 811181 | NCBI WGS metagenome assembly MDTC01 (sample SAMN05326644, study PRJNA326480) | marine metagenome | isolation source: seawater | place: Pacific Ocean: North | collected 2011
GATTAGGAGCATCGGCCACTCGAACACCGGCCTGTGCTGAATGCTGCCATGCCATATTAGTTTTTGTTGACCACTTACTGTTTATAGCCCAATTTAATTCCCACTCAAGGCCATGCCCATACTGTGCAAAAAGATTTGCTGCTGGTTGACCAAAACTAGGGTAGTCAATCAAATCTTCAACCTCATAGTAGAAAATATTCAAACTAGTATTTAAATCGGCAGTCACGTCATATTCTATCGAGATTTCAAAAGTATCAATAACTTCAGGGTCAAGCGTCGCATTACCCAAAATTGCTGGATTATTTTTTGCAAATAACTCCGCAAAACTTGGTGCTCTAAATGCACGGCCATACAAGGCTTTCATAGTTAGGTTATAATCGGCAGCCCATACTAAAGCCAGACGTGGGTTTACCGTACTGCCAAAGTCATTGTAATCATCAAATCGAAGCCCGAAGGTAAGCGCCCAGTCATTAGCCAGCTGCCATTCATCCTGTAATGAGACAAAATGAACTTCTCGCGTTTGATTTTCAAGAAAGATCAAATCTGTTCCCGTTACATCCGTTAACGTCCCAGCGGTAATACCTCCAGAAAAATCAAAGTTTTTTACTTCAGCCGACTTAATATTCTGATATTCATAACCCACTGAAATTCGCATTGAATGTGATTCCAAGCCATCAAATATTGACGCAAGCTCAACGGTGTAGACAGTATCTTCAGTGCTAGGTTGACCAATTACCCCCTCTGGAAAAGCACCAGGCAAAAAGGGTAAAGTTGTGTTGCTAGGCCATAAAACAAAACGCGGGTTTTGATCGTTGATACCGCCACTTATATCTAATTTAAAACGCCAGTTATCAACCGATTCATTGAATTGCTGACTAAAGTGGATTTTAAAAGCATTAGCTTTATCGCGACCGATAGGGTCAAGGACCTCTGCCCCACCAGAACCTAAACCAGCACTGACTAAATTATATGAACTCAATGACAGCTTCCAATCGTCATTTGCAATCGATAGTCGACTGTTGAATAATTCATAGTGAGTCGACAGTGCGCTCGGCGCAAAGGTCGGCTGACTGGGAAATGCCGCGTCAACTGGCACAATGCGACCATCATCACCCTCACTGCGCGAATACTCCACAGCCAGATCAACGTTAAGGCCAGCCAATTGCGTGCCGCCGATAAACCACAAATCATCTGAATCAAAAGAACCACTTCGTCCACCAAGCAATTTTTCACCCGTATCACTGGGCACTTTAGTAATAACATTGATCACGCCAGAGAAAGCATCCGCACCATAAACCGCAGAGCCCGGACCTCGGATAATTTCAATCCGGCTAATATTAGCTACTGGTAAACGATAGTTGTATGACCGACTGCTATTGAAAAGTTGCGCCGTGTCGATACCATCAATTAACAATAAAACCTGTGGGTTTTCATCCGTATGGATACCTCTTAAAGAATAAATAGCATTTTGGCGATTTGAGCCTCTACCTACATGCATGCCAGGCACCATCTCCAAGACGTCATCTAGGAAGCGTGCACCTGTATTCTTTATATCATCAGCAGTAATCACGGTCGCAACAGACGGCGCAAATCGAACTTCTTTTGCCGTACCGGTAGCAATGGTAATGAGCTCGTCCTCTTCGTAAAGACCGATGAGATCATCTTCAATTTGAGCCGTCGCTGTCGAACAAATAAATAAAAACAGAATAGCGAAATAGGTTGGAATGTGCATGACTAGTATCTCGTTAGCGTCAAGTTAAGCTAATTGCCTGTGTCGATAAGCCAAAATGATTAAAAACTCTCATTGTCAACAACGGCTTGCAGGATTTAGCCAGTAACAGCGGTAAGTATCAGGACTTACCCAATACTGAAATTATAGGCTATTTTCAGGATTTCACATTGAAGTGAGCTATCGACCGATATTGAAAGTGTAAAATGTGATGAAGGGCATTTTTTTAAATTTAGATCAATAAGATAACGGGCAAAGTTTAGGGCAACTGGGCGAGTTCAATGCCATGTTTGGCTTCTTGCAAGACATCTAGACGGGTCTTCATGGGTGGGATTTCTTCACCATCAATAATAATATCCAACAAGATAGGACCTGATGGCGATTGAAGTTCAGTTGAATCAATATCACTGAAATCTTCCCAACACTCAATTCTATGCCCTTTGACACCCATAGACTGGGCCATTTCAGCAAAATTGATCGGCGGCAATTCTGCGCCGATTTCTTCTGCTTTATTCATGCGTTGACCGTGCTTAACCATACCGTAGGCCTGATCATTCAAAATCACATAAATAACCGGGAGTTGGTGTTCAATAGCAACCGTTATTTCTTGACCTGACATGAGGTAGGAGCCATCGCCTGTAATACACACAACCGGTGATTGTCGGTTGCCGAATGCAGCTCCCACTGCGGCACCGATGGCCCACCCCATCGCGCCAAAACCCATAGCAATGTAAAAAGTATCCGCTTTAGGTAGACGCATGTAATGCGTCGCCCAGCTCCAAGCATTGCCCGTATCAATAAAATAACGACTATTATCGGCACACTTTTCAGCCAGCGCCGCCATTAAGCGCTGCGGTTTTATGGGCAAGTCTTGGCTTAATGTTTTTTCTGGCTCAACAATTTCTATGTTGGCCGGCATCAACTGAGCCATCAGTTTTTGGCTTGCTTGCGGCGCTTGAAGCGCGTCGACTGTGGCATGTGGGTAGGCGACGTATTTCGCATCAATGCCAGCAATCAGCTTGGCAAATAAGGTATGTAAGTTGCCATATACATGTAAATAGGCCATGGGAGAGCGATCAAAGCTACCCACTGAAGAGGCAATATGCACTAAGCGATCATTCAGTAAGGCTTGCGTATCCCAGCCAGCAGTATCTAGCTCATTAAAACTGGTGCCTACGGCTAAGACAAGATCGACACTCTCATCAACCAACGCCCGCCGAGCACTTTCATGGCCGGCAAAACCAAATACGCCACAGTAGCGTGGATGGCCAGCGCCCAACCAACGCTTTCCGGCAGGAGAGCTGACGATATTCGCTTCGACTAAATCGGCAAAATGGAGAATTTGATCGGCAGCATCACCGCAATCTTCGCCGATAAAAAGGGTGATATTACGGCGATTAAGTCGAGACTTCTCAATCGCTGACAGTAAGGCTTGATAACTGGCATCGTCAACCGCAACAGGCTCTCTTAGCAGGGTTGCAACATTAAAACTGGCAGCGGCATTTGGCACCGGCATCGATAAAATATCAGCCGGAATACTCAGGTGGACAGGGCCGCGAGGGCGTCGAAAAGCGGTTGACAAGGCAGTGAATAATTTACCCTCTAATTGATCGGGATGCGAGACCAACGAGCTGTAGCGAGTACAGTGATCAAAGATAGACACGACGTCGACTAAATCACTCGACGACTCTTGAAAACCCCGCTGACCAAAGCTCGGTAAGGCCGTTTGAGGGGTAATCACCAGCATCGGTACACGATCAACGTAGGCATTAGCCACACCGGTCAGTAAATTCGTTGCCCCTGGACCCGTGGTCGAACAACAGACACCTAACTTGCCCGTTGACCGAGCATAGCCGTCAGCCATAAAGGCAGCGCCCGTTTCGTGCCGAGCAACCACCATTTGGGGGCCCGAGACTGAGCGAGGTCTTTTTCGCTCAAGCGCGCGGGAGTGATGGATCGATGTTTGAGGGATCTCGCCCTTATGTCGCCGTGCTAAGGCGTCAAACAGCCCTTCAATCGCACCGCCAGGGATACCAAAAACAAACTCGACATCGATTTGGCTGAGATAATCAACGATCAAATCGGCATATGTGAAAGCGGGGTTAGCCGTCTTATCTGACGCCTGTGATTTACCAATAATATGTTTTATTTCAGACACTTAATACCCTTTAAGTTTGAATAAACACAGGTAAAAACGCTTTGATTATCAACTTCATTAATCAATCCACGCCTAATAAAACACCCCAATAAAGACCAATCGCTTATCGGATAATATTCTGCATACTATAGCCATCATTTTTACAGCCTTACCTTCAGTTTGTCATGTAAATTATTGGTTTTAATGAATTATTTACAAATGAGTTAAAAAATAATCAAATATTGGCGGCAAATTACCAAATATCTGCCAAACTTAATGATCAGGAAGTAAGTGTTTACTGCGTTAGAAACACGAATAGATTATTTATTAAGCTAAGCAATGACGGTAATTATGCTAGGGATACTGCAAGCAATTGACTCACATAACAGCAGCTAAGCAAGCGATTTGCTATTCAAGCAATAAACTGGCTCGCGGGTTCTTTCGGCGTGTGGCCTGCCTATGGCTGCTGTTAATGATTAGCGCTCTAAGCGGTGCTGACAATACCATTAGCCCTGTGGAACCCAGCAGCAATATCCCGATTAAAACGACCTTAATCATGCCTTTAGTGACGGGCGCCGCTAAAAACATTTATCAAAATGTTGCCGAGGGCATTACATCGAATAGCGATCTAAAAATTTCTATTATGATGGTTGATAAAGCGTCGTCTATTGAAATGGTTGAGCAACATATTCTAGAAAACAACAGTGAGCTAGTGATTGCACTGGGTAATACCAGTTACCGCTTAGCCGCATTATTACCCATCGATACACTGGTCATTGCTGGAGGAATTACCGGCAACCAGTCATTGAGGCCAACACTCAGCTTGTCCAGCGATCCTGAAGCAGCATTAAAAGAATTAAAACGAGTGGCTCCCCATATTGAAGATGTGATGCTGGTATACAACGAATCACTTAATGGGTGGTGGTACCATAAAGCACAAAAAATCGCCCCTAAATATGGCTTTAATATTGTTGGCTATAACGCTAAAGATATTAAGGCTGGCGTTCAGTCATATCAGCAATTATTAGATGATGCCACGCCAAACACCTCGGCTGTCTGGTTACCGTTAAGGAATATTGTGCCGTCTAAGACCATACTGCCGATGTTGCTAGAGCGTGCATGGAGTAAAAAGTTAGCGGTATTTTCTAACAACCCATCGCACACAAAGTTAGGTGGTCTAATGGCCATCTATCCTGAGCACCAAAAAATGGGCAGCCAGCTGGCTAAATTTGCCACTGACCATTTTCAAGGTAAAACGAATGACGCCATTATTGGCACTCAAGAACTGCGTATTGCCATTAATTTACGAACCAGCTCACATATTGGTATTCGTTTAAGCACATCAGATCAAGCAGGATTTGATAAAATCTACCCAACGCAACGCTAGTGGAGGGAAAATGAATTTTATACAGTCAATCAATTCGTCTTCATACGCTAGCAAAAGAGCGAAAAGTACTAATCCTCAAAGCTTTCAAAAAAAGCTTTTTATCAATTTCGCCATCACTGGTTTTATCATTGCCATTGCCGCTGCATTTGCCTACTCCTATATCGCCAGTAATATGATTTCCACATTTTATGAACGGGAGGGCTTGCAGGCGACCGAGCACTTTGCTCAGCTCAGTGAGCTCGCCTTAATTTACGAAAGCGGTGAAAATGCCAAAGAAGCAGCATTAGCGACTTTAAATTATCCGAGCATCAAACATGTTGCGGTCATCAGCGATAGCAATATTGTCATCTTAGCCGAGGGTGAAACTAACGAATCAATATTGTCATCACTAGGAAAAGATGACTGGCAAAATAAGACTGCACAAATTCTTTCTACCAGCCAAGCAACCTGGCAAGTGGCTGCGCCAGTATTCACCTCTTATAGCGAAGAGGATAATAGCTTTGGCCTAAACGATGAGGGCGTAGAAGAAATTTATCTAGGCTATGTTGCCATACAAATTGATACATCTGAATTACGTAACTTTCAATTGTTATTATTTATTCGAAACCTCGGCCTCGGCCTCGGCTATGGCTTAGTATTCGCCACACTATTAATACTAACCTTACGCCGATTATTAAAGCCGATGAATAAACTGACTAAAGTGATGGAGCAAACATCAGACGGCACCTATAAAATTTCTGATATTGACGATAATGCATCAAAAGAAATCATTAAAGTCGCTGAAGTTTATAACCAAATGATCTCTAATTTAGCTGAGCGCGATCAAAAATTACGAAGTCAAAAAAATCTACTCAAAACGGAAGTTGCCTTAAGAACCAGTGAGTTAGTGCAGGCGAGAGATGCTGCATTAGAGGCCAACCAGCATAAAACTGAGTTTCTTGCCAATGTCACTCACGAACTTCGAACACCGTTACAAAGCATTATTGGCTATTCGGAAGTCGTCAAAGAATTGCTGCTTGATGAAGGTGTTATTCATACCCAAAGCGACCTCGATAGAATCACCCATAATGCAGATCACTTATTGGGTTTAATCAATTCAATTTTAGATATATCAAAGATTGAAGCTGGTAAAATGGAACTTAATAACCAGCAAACTAATATCGCTGAATTACTCAACACCGTCGCTGATACCATTGCACCGCTTATCGAAAAAAATGACAATACATTAATTGTTAATACAGAAAATATTCAACAAGACATCGACATTGATCAAAAGAAATTATTTCAGGTGCTGTTAAATTTGTTGAGCAACGCAGCTAAATTTACTCACCAAGGCTCTATTCAATTAACGGCGTCAATCAATAAACAGCTATTAACTATTGACGTTATCGATAGCGGTATCGGCATCAGCCCAGAGCAGCAAGCCGTTATCTTTGAGCCTTTCAGGCAAATAGATGGCAGTGAAACGAGGAAATTTGTTGGTACCGGTCTAGGGCTATCAATAGCAATGAACCTTACTAAATTAATTGGAGGTGATATCAGCCTCAGTAGTGAAGTAGGCAAAGGGTCAAGCTTCCAATTAACTGTGCCAATAAGCCAACAATTAGGCGCAACAGAAGCGGTTAATTAGTGGTGTTATTTCTTTATGCCGGGCCAGAAAAGACTAATCAGCCATACCCAAAACGAGTTACCTTCTAATACCATGCGGTCGATCTGATCGTATTCTTTTGCATGCTCCAATGGATCAGAAAAAAAATCGCCTCGGGTTTTAAATCCTTGCTCGGGATCAAGATCACGAACCTTAACCGCTGGATTGCCTGCCACAATGGTATTTTGTGGTACATCTTTTGTAACCACTGAGCCCGCTGCAACAATACTGTTTTTTCCTATATGTACGCCCTTTAAGACTGTGGCATGATCGCCGACCCAAACATTGTCTTCAATGATCACAGGCTTACTCGACTGATCGCGACTCATACGATCATAAATACCATGCCAGTCTGAGTCGGTAATATAAGCGCCATTAGCGAACATGCAACTATCGCCTATGGTGATTTTATTTGCCGCGCTAATTCTTACGCCTGGGGATATCATCACATAATGACCGATAGCTATTTCGCCATCGCCTTCACTGACACCCCAAACGCCAATCGAAACATGTCGATCTGGCTCCGCCACGATCGTTGCGCAATCACCTAAAGAAATTCCCTCGCCATTTATCTTAATATGCCATGGCCGCATAAAGGTGCCAAATTGGCCTAAGGATTTAAATCGCGGGCGCAAAAAATATTCGGCATAGCCACTTCGAAACCTTAAATAGGTTTTTTTAATCCAGTAAGGTCGATAATCTTTTTGCATTATCAGGGTTCCTAAAGCATTTAAATCAACTGAAGCAATAGCGATGCATATCTAATGATATACTATGCCATAATATAAACCCTAATATAAACAAATTGACGATTGTTTATTAACAACGATTATTCAAGCCATGACTATGGAATACTCTTCAAGCAGTGTTGACAGCAATCAAACTGAAGCGCATGACAAGGTCAGTGAAGTCGTTCAAAAACATTGGCGTACGCAGTTTCAAAAGCCTATTGCAGAACATAATCGCCGGGCCTACCAGCAAGCTATGGCTGCAATAAATAAGCCATCCATTATATTTGATTCCGGTTGCGGCAATGGTAACAGTACGTTGAACCTAGCTGGACAATACCCTGATTGCTTCATTATCGGTATCGATAAGTCCTTATCTCGCCTCACTAAGCAAGCGGATAAGTCTGGCCAATCGCTGAGCGACCCTAATTTTATCTTAATTAGAGCGGACCTTATCGATTTCTGGCGCTTGGCAGCGAATGACAATATAACATTACTGCGGCACTTTATACTTTACCCAAATCCATGGCCAAAAAAACACCATCTAAAACGGCGTTGGCATACCTCTCCATTGTTTAAAACGATCATAGCATTGGGGGGGCAACTTGAAATAAGAAGCAACTGGCCTATCTATATTGACGAATTTTCTACCGCATTAACCACACAGCGCTTTAGCAGCCAAAAAAAATTACTGAAAGTGCAAAATGATCAATGGTTGTCGGACTTCGAAAAAAAATACCACAAAAGTCAACATGCCCTATGGCAGTTAACCGCTGACCTTACTGTTGACAATAATAACAATGAGTTACAAAATTCGCTTATATCAGAAAGTTGATAAGACATTTGCGTTGCTCGGGGAGCACCTATGATTAACAATCCGCCACTACCTTCGGATGCTCAATTCGCCAGTGAAAAAATAAAAATTTGGCAGTGTATCTTAACAGAGGCAAAAAAAGAGGCTAAATCCGAGCCCTTACTGGCTGACTTCTTAGATGAAGCCATTCTCAATCATGATGATTTCGCCACGGCTTTATCATTCCATCTTTCTAATCTTCTCTGCAATCTCACGGCTTCCGCGCAGTCGCTGCAAGAGATATTTAGCGAAGCTTATAAAAAAGACAGCGCCATTTTAGACGCTGCCTTTAGCGATATTTTAGCGATTCGCAATCGTGATTCTGCTTGTAATGAATGCGGCACCCCATTTTTATATTATAAGGGCTTTCATGCCTTACAAGCTTTTCGCGTCGCGCATTGGCTGTGGCATCAACAACGACGCGAATTTGCATTGTTTCTGCAAAGTCGTATATCGACCTGTTTCAGTGTTGATATTCACCCCGCTGCAAAAGTGGGTTATGGTTTAATGCTCGATCATGCAACGGGCATCGTCATCGGAGAAACCAGCGTTATCGGTGACAATGTTTCAATTATGCAATCGGTCACGCTTGGCGGTACGGGCAAAGAAACCAAAGATCGCCATCCTAAAATAGACGCCGGGGTATTGATTGGCGCCGGCAGTAAAATTTTAGGTAACATACATATTGGGGAAGGCGCAAAAGTGGGTGCCGGCAGCGTGGTGCTTAACGACGTTCCTGCACACTCAATGGTTACCGGTGTGCCAGCCGTTGTCATAGGCACGCCTGACGAAGCCATGCCTTCATTGTCTATGAATCAAAATTTAAGCTGATGATAACGACAAGTGATTATTAATTAATTGTCTACTGATGATAATGCGGGGAAAACTGCTTAACCGCTTCAATAAAGGCCGCTGCATGTTCGGGCTCAACGTCAGGTGTAATCCCATGGCCAAGATTAAATACGTGGCCATTGCCAGCACTGTGCTGGCCATAAGAGCCGAGCAGTCGTTTCACTTCTTGCTCAATGACAGGGATAGGCGCCAGTAATATATTGGGGTCCATGTTACCCTGCAAGGCTACTTTTGATCCTATTTTAGCTCTTGCGACACCGAGATCGACCGTCCAATCAAGGCCTACCGCATGGCAACCGCATTGGCTGATAGCCTCTAACCAAGGCGCTCCACCTTTAGTAAAAGCAATAACAGGCACGATCGAACCATCCGGTCGATTTAGCTTTAAGCCGGCAATGATCTTCTGAATATAAGCCAGCGAGAATTCCAAATAGCTGTCATGACTGAGGACACCGCCCCAGGTATCAAATATTTGCACCACTTGCGCGCCGGCATCAATCTGCGCATTCAAATAATCAGTCACGACTATCGCCAACTTATTTAACAGCAGGTGCATGGCGGTTGGATTGGTATAAAGTAAACGCTTAATCTTTTTAAATTCACGAGTCGAGCCACCTTCAACCATATACGTGGCTAAGGTCCAGGGACTACCAGTAAAACCAATTAATGGCACTGAGCCGCCTAAGGTCTGGCGAATCATAGTGACCGCATCCATCACATAACGCAAATCACTCAACACATCGACTGATAGATTTTCAATATCGGCCTGCGAACTAAGCGGTCGCTGGAATTTAGGTCCTTCACCTTCGGCAAAA
>MDTC01091364.1_pt1 | contig 10149 bp, 11 predicted proteins | sample 811181 | NCBI WGS metagenome assembly MDTC01 (sample SAMN05326644, study PRJNA326480) | marine metagenome | isolation source: seawater | place: Pacific Ocean: North | collected 2011
TGATGCGGGGCATTGGGCAGCATATGAAAACCCTGAGGCTGTTAACTCACTTATGATTAATTTTTTTGTTGCTGAGTGAACGCAAGCAGCTTGTTGAAGCAAGAATAAGGGGTCCGGAGGATACGGTTTTACATTCGTGCAAGAGATTGAAAAGAAATGGTGGCCGGGAAGAAATATTTTTGGTCGCCCATGCCGCAGCATCAGGATAATCATTGTACCACCATTGTTGGACTAAAACACCTGCATTTGTTGTATTCATGTCAACCAGTAGATGAGTAGGTCCATGCAGATCTAAAAAATCAATTAAAGGTTTGGGAGAATTTCCGTATTGGGCGTGAATTAGACTCTTAGTTGCAGTTCGTAGATTATTTATGTAGGGCAAAGAATAGGGAATGGCATATTCCCGGGCACTCAACACACGCCGACTTGAAAAACTTGGTATATTGTCTGCTTCGATTGAGAGTGAGGCAATAAGAGAATCTTTTGGTAACTGTGCTATATGCTCATATAGCTTAGGATGTTGCCCTGACACGTAGTTTGCATAGGGGCTTACCGATAATGGTAATGGCAATATGAAAAAAATTAAAGCGGATAACATGGCAAGGACTCCAAATAATTTCGGAGCATACTTTCGTCCAGCAGCAATAAGAGGCGGGCCCAATAATAATGCTACCGCAATCCACATTGTTGCTCGAAGCGCATGTTGGGTGTAGCGAGAGGGCAAGTGCAGATCAAACAGCAAAACGTGTGCGGCAATAAACCAGAAGCTGCTAGATATTAGTACCAAAGAAAAAAGCTGTTCTCGATTCTCAAATATACCTGGCTTTCTGTCAACTTTTCTGTGTGTAAAATACCGAAGCATGATTGGTACACTTATAGTGAAAACGAGAAGAATAGCAGCTAGGAATGGCGCAAAGCCTAACCCTTGCCGAAAAGCCTCACCGCAGCCCCACTCGACCGGCAAAAGGCCCGCCCTGGCACCGCAAATATAAGTTTCTATAAATCCGCTGAGGAAAAATGCAGATCTGCCTCCGACCTGAAAAGCCGGAAGCGCTGCTGCATCGGCAGCAGTAATTATGGAACCATACCTGCTGGTGGTGAGAATAAAAGGTAATAGCCCTACGCCAATTGCGGCATTGCCAATCAACGTCGGCCATATTTGTTTTTCATTAATTCCAATACCTCTCTCGGAGTGTTTCCATCTAAATAATAACAATACAAGTACACCGGCACTTACAAGGGCTATAGATGGGTAAAACAAACTTTGTAGAAGGCAGCTGACAGCGGTCTGGAACCTTGAATTTAGAGAGATAGATAGCAAGAACCATAGTAGAAGAGGAACTGCGAATGCGCGTGGAGTGGCACTTAAAAGTGACTGGTCAATGAGACTGAGGAAAAAACAAGTGAGCCAACTGCCTGCTATTGCAACTGCGGTGATCGGCCGTACAGAGTATGCAAGTTTATAGGCGAGGGCGGCTGTTAAAAGGAATAGCGGGGTGACTAATAATTTATTAGCAAGGAATGGGTGAATGCCAATTTTATCAAGCACGAAATGAAGTGCGGCGTAGCCTGGAGGTGTGACGGACTTAAAATATTCGGCTATAGGGTCTTTATTGAACAATTCTGGATCCCGCCATTGTTGCATCCAGAATAAAAACTGTCGTGCGTCATCCTGTATCGTATATGGCTGTTCAAAAGAAAGAATGAGTGTTTCGAGTGCAGGGACCAAAGCAAACGCCAGGGCTAAACAAAGACCAATGACATAGGAAGTAGTGTTTTTTTTATCCTCGTGGAGAAGACATTTGTCGGCGAAACTAAGGAATGCTGTCATGAGCTAAGTACCCAATTTTACATCTTCTCTGATACGGCGAGCAGTCACAAGGTATTGACGAACGAACGGCAGGCCTATTAATGCGGGCAAGAAATATCGGAGTGTGCACAACAAACCCAGTGCTGCTGCAGTTGGTGCTCCTATGTAAGGTTGATAAAAAAAGATAATGGCTGCATCTCGTGTTCCAATCCCTGCCAGGGTGAAGGGGAGTAAGCCTAAAAAGATAGCCAGTGAAGCCATAGCTGCGTTATCAAGGAATGGAACGTTTGAATTCAGCGCTTTGACGAAAAGCCATATTTGAAAAAGATGCATCAACCATAGAAAAAGTGAGCCATTAATAACGATTGCAGCTTTAGGTTTGTTAGACCAAAAATCTGTTAATGTCCGACACCATGCACTCTGTAGCATCTCAATTTTTTTGCTCTTTTTATTAGGAATGAAATTAAGTGCAATGTAAAAAATGCCATTTGCAAAGTGGAGTGATGTAACCATCATTCCGCCTAAGACCAATGCTAGAATGATTGCACAAGCCATGATGTAAAATAATGGACTGATGCCATTTGAGGTTAAAAGCATCCATAATAGGCCAATGGAACACCAAAAAGATAAAGCTAGAACATCCCATGTTTTCTCAAAAATTACTAAAGAAAGAGCATCTGCTGTGGGCATATGGCCTCGTTCTACCAGAGCATACGAGCGTGCAATATCACCAAGCTTGGATGGAAGCACAGCGTTAAGAACACTTGCCATGAGAGTGAGGTTTAGGCTTTGAAAAAAACTGAGCCTCGCATCTTTGGGGGCGAGAAAACATATTCTCCAAGCGCTCGCAGCAGTTAAGGGTCCAATCATAGCTATTGCAAGTCCAAACCATTGCCAATTCAAGCCGCTCATTGCTTGTCCTAGGAGGTTCAAGTCGATTTGGTAATATATGATCGCAAGGATAGTGAGGCTTATAGATGTGGCAATTATTTTACGGATGTAAATCATGATTGTTTCGCTAAGAGAGAGAGGTCTTATTGCTGTTATGGCGATGTCGACGTTGTGCAAACTGTATATCTTCAAGCAATTTGCGATTCACCGCCTGCAAGTCACCTATCAGTCCAGCCATCCACAATAACATTCCTGTAAGTAAGAGAATTGCCGACAGTATTAAGCTAGGAGTGTGTGCACGTGTCGTGCCCTCCAACCAAAATATAAGATATCGCATGCCGAGAAGAAAGCCGAGGGCAAATGGGATAGATCCAAGAATCCCAAAACTCCTCAGTGGACGGTAATAAAGAAATATTCGAAAAATGGTTACGATCGAGCGCCATACATAGCTAGGAATGCTTTTGATTAATCGGGATTGGCGTAATTGCTTATTTGTGCGAATAGGTACAGAAGTGATGGTAATGCCGCGCTGCCCAGCTGCGATAATAGTTTCGAGAGTGTAAGTATACTCTGAAAATACGTTGATCTGCATCGCAGCTGCAGCAGAGAAGGCGCGAAATCCACTTGGCGCGTCATCAATGTTAGTGCCGCTAACAAGCCGGACCACCCAAGAGCCTATTCGCTGTAGATATTTTTTCATGGGTGAGAAATGACTAATGTTATCAATCGGGCGCGCGCCGACAACAATTTCTGCATTGCCGGAGATGATCGGTATCAGAAGGGTCTTTATGTCATCTGCGCAGTACTGGTTATCAGCATCAGTATTAACTATGAAATCCGCGCCTGCCTCGAGTGCTCCCTCAATTCCGGCCATAAATGCACGGGCGAGGCCACGATTCTTAGAAAACCTTATAATGTGTTCAACGTTATGCTGGGCTGCAATCTCAGAAGTTTTGTCATGTGACCCGTCGTCTATAACAAGACGTTCAATCACATCGATCCCCTCAATGGATGTAGGCAACGCAGCTAAAGTAATGGGAAGGGTATCCTCCTCATTGTAGCACGGTATTTGAATTATAAGTTTTGTCATGCTGCCTTCAACACACTGTATACAAAGATCCTGGTAGTCTAAACCTGTTTCCGCTCGATCGACAATAATCTAAGGCCTGTCAGAATTGCTGGCACTGCGAATAGGCTGAATGCGATATGATAACTGTCTCCTGATAAGGAGAGAAGGATTAGGAACAAGGGCGTGGTAGCAATACATCCGGCATAGGTCATAATGAGCGATATTCCCAAGATATGTGAAGCTAAACCTGAAGGCGCTCGTGCAGCAGTTTCCGCAATATACACACCGTTCCAACCAGCCGCTGTTGATGCAAGAGCAAAAGAGGTTATCGTAATACCGTAAACTGGCCAGTCCGGCGTGAATTGAGCAGTAATAAGACTGGCGCCTCCCATAATGAAACCAAGCAAACCCAGCGTTTTTAAAGGCGATATAAGATTATCAGCAATTATGCCAAAAATTATGCGGGAGAAGAAACCGCCGGCGAAGGATAGTGCATAGATTATCCCAGCTGTTTTATGGTCACAGCCAACTTTTGTGACAAGAAATGTGACTAGATAAGAAGTGGTTGCTATTTGTAGCAACACAAAAGCAAACGAGGATATTGATAGCCAGCGAAGACTTTGGTCAGCAAAAATGATGCGGACACCAGAAACAAAACTTTTGAGGTTAAAGGTAATATGATCAGCGGTGTCGCGGCCAGTGTCCCAAGTCTTTTGTAAAGGCTGGAAAATAAGTGCAACCGCCCCCGTCAAAATTGAAATAATAAAGAAAGCATTCTGCCACCCGATAGCTATTGCGAGTAGCACCAATAAACCTGCAATAAGGTTGCCTGCTGGAACAGCGGCTTGTTTGAGTGAAAAGACAAAACTTCTAATTGATTCTGGTGAATATCGTAAAAGTATGTCTGACGCGGCCGGCGTTGCTAGACCGAGCCCGGTCCCTATACAAATAGCACCTAAAGATCTTACCTCACCATTGAAACTGCAACACAGCGCTACACCTACGGCGCAACAAAAAACACAAACTTGCATCATCCTCATGGGGCCGAACTTTGCTGTGCAAGGTCCGGAAAATGGAACCGTGATCATAGAAGTTAGATAAAGAAGAAAAACGAAAGTGCCAATGTCATTGGCATTTAGGCCCATTTCGGGAGCCATCACCGGCACGATAAATACAGCTAGTGCTATTAGGGTATGCATGCAGAGCATAACACTTACAGGCAGAGCAACATCTCTTTTGCGGGGAATATTCATAGGCCCTAATCGACCAATAGATAATAAACGCAAGGCATACGAGGCAACCGAAGTTTTGTCCAGCTATTGTTCAATTATTATTGCTCTGGCAAACTCCTATACTGAGTACAACATCTAGAAAGAGACTTCATCGATGCCTTATCGCAGTTTTTTGTTCGCCCCCGGGAATCATTCACGCAAAGTGGAAAAAGTTTTTAATTGCGGAGCTGATGCTGTGATCCTTGATCTTGAGGATGCCGTCGCACTTGCAGAAAAAAAAGCAACTCGGTCTCTTGTTGTGGATGCACTCAAAAACACGCGATCAGGCAAAGGTTATGTCAGGGTTAATGGGTTCGAAACTAAATTTTGTTATGATGACATTGTCGAAATTGTGGGGCCATGGCTAGATGGGATCGTGCTGCCTATGGTGGAGCGGCCTGGTCAATTGGAAACCATAAGTTGGTTGTTATCTAACTTAGAGGCTGGCGCCGGAATGAAGAAAAGCACTTTAGACCTGATACCCATAATAGAGACGGGTAAAGGTATTGCAATGTTAGATGAAATTGCTTCAGCAAAAGTGGACGGACGCGTACGGCGAATGGCTTTTGGCGCTGGAGATTACACCAACGATTTAAATATTCAGTGGAGCCTGGGTGAGGATGAATTAAGAGATGCTCGCGCCAGAATGGTATTGCAATCTCGTGCGCACGACTTGGAGCCCCCAATCGACACCGTTTGGATCCACATTAAAGATGCCGATAACTTTGAAAAATCGTCGCTAAATGCGCAAAAACTTGGATTTCAGGGTAAAATGTGTATTTATCCAACGCAGGTGGATGTCGTAAATAGAGTTTTTACCCCATCAAATGCCGATGTTATTTTTGCAAGAAAAGTTGTAGCGGCGTTTGAGGCGGCCGAGAAATTAGGTTCATCATCAATTCAGCTTGATGGTTATTTTATAGATTATCCAATTGTTGCTAAAGCTCGCCGAACACTGGAAAACATGGTTGATATCCAAAACCAAATCAAAACTGACTAATTGAGGATACAAATTAAGTTAACGGAACGATTTAATGAGCACGCAATTTTTGCATGGTATGATGGGTTTACTTGTAATTTTTTCATATATTATTGCAGTTATATTTGCAAAAAAGCCTCTAGACAAAAAAAAATTTAAAAAATACTTTAAATTATTCATTATATCAATATTTATACTTATGGTGTGTGTATTTTTAACTCCAGGCGAAGATAATTACATATATCGAGAATTGCTAATAAGCGTAATAATAAGCGTAGGGGGCTGTGTGCTGCACATCAGCGCTAGGCGATATATGGAAATAGGAGGCAATCGTTGGAATTGCTTTGTGCCTTACATACATTTTTCCGAATTCATCCGGTTATGGTGGGAATGCCCTGGTCCGAAACGTTCAAAAGTAAAAGATAAAACTGATGAAACAAGGGTGTAAATCAGCTATCAAAATTTTCAGTACGTTAGAATTTTCTATTCGGTTTTTTTATCTATTTTTTTTATACCAGTCGAAGTTATCAATAAAATCACTTTCCTCGTTATGCGATCGCGGGCTATCCAACCCATCTCGTCTGAGCCCATTGAGAGTGGCGATTGTCCGCAAAACTGCACAACCGTACCTTTAAACGTCTTTACTGATTTTACAACCGGCCCGACGTCCGGGTGATCAAAAATAACGATGTCATCAACATGCAATTGATCGTCAGGTAGAAGAGCTTTAGCGACCACATAATCGCCTTCATTGAGAAGTGGCGACATACTCTTGCCAGCAACACGAAATATGCGCCACGGAAAGTAATTATAGAACAGGATATACCGTAGGAAGTTCGGGCGGGTAAGGACAAGTCTTTTTCACTGTCTCTACGTTTTTAGTGGCCCAAAAAATTTCAGCAAATCTGTTAACCAAGTCTAGCAATTCTTCACCATCGCTGCGTTTAGTGCCTTGTTTGCAAGCGCTGGCCTTCATCATTATCTTATGAGCTAATTCATGTATCTCGGGAAATGCTTCCATTTGCGGGCTCTTGAAGTAGTCACCCCAGATTATGCGCACCTCATGCTTAACCTTTTCAGCTTCCTCTTCTTTCCGAAAAATACTCCGCGCAATAGTGTTTTGATCCTCTATGGATGGAGTGTCGTTTTTACCTGCGGCTTCAGCAATAATATCCATTAGTCGGATAACCGACAGTGTAGCGATTAATGAAGTTGAGGGATCGTAAATTTTGCAAGGAATATCACAGTGCGCGTTTACAGTAGACACTTTACCCAAGGATTCAAGAGATTGCGCTAAGCGAAAAAGCATTTTGTGTACCTTTCGGATTAAACTTCAAAAAAATTATTGACCGCCAAATGGCTTTTCTATTTCTGCTGCTCGTTTAAAGTACGGAAGTATTTAGCAATGTCAGTTGCGACCCGAAGAACGCCAAACGTAATTGCTATACTAGCGACAATAACCCCTCCCACAAAAGATAGACTATAAAGTGAGGCTACACCAACGTGTGCAAGCCCAATAAATATTCCGGCCACGCCGGGTACAATATATATGTAGGCTTGAGAGCTAGAAAGTGAAGCTGCCAAGGCACCCATCAATGCAATAGCAACAAAACTAAGAAAATGTTCTGGAGTAGTTATAGCGTGCAAGAAACCCGATCCTCCACTAGCTAATTCATGGGCAAGAGGGGATGAGAGGGGGATAAAAGTTAAAATGAAGAGTAAAGCACCTTTTTTGATATAGCTCATTATGACCCTTTTAAATTAAGCATTTTTGAGGAACTTTGTATCAAAGTCCGCAATGCTTTGGTGAATTTTTGTTAATTCGTATTTTTTACAATACGTACATGTATATTTGGTATGGTTTCTATACGCAATACATACCGAAAATATTTAATGGTAAAATTCCCATTCTTTATCTTCCACCCTTTCTTTTACCTCTGTGACCGCGCATAATGTTACAACCGCAGGACACAAACCTTAACGAACTATTGATAAATAGTTGGCTCGGTTGGTGTTGTGAAGGAAACTAGCCTTTGAGCAAGGGCCAAAAGAAATAAAAAGTAACAACTTAATATTAAGGGAGTTGAAATGGCGCAAGACGTCTTAATCGAGGTCGATGATTTACATGTTAATTTTCCGACGATTGGCAAACATGTTGAGGCCGTCCGTGGCATAAGCTTTGAAATAAAAAAGGGCGAAACGTTAGGCGTTGTTGGCGAATCAGGGTCAGGCAAGTCAGTGAGCGCCATGTCCATGTTACGCTTGAATGACATGGCAGGAGCATATGTCCCGAAAGGTGAAATACGGCTTAATAGCGGGAGGTTAGGTAAAACAGAACTAACTCAGGCCGATCCAGAGACGATGAGTTCTGTTCGAGGACGGGAGATAGGAATGATCTTTCAAGAGCCTATGACCTGCCTAAACCCTGTGCTTGATATTCGCACACAATTGACGGAGGGGCTTCACCAGCATTTAGGTTTGACTGAAAAAGAGGCTGAAGATCGTATACTTGCACTTTTACAGAAAGTGCGCATTCCAGATCCGGAGAGTAAGCTTAATCAATACCCGCATAACCTCTCCGGCGGTATGCGTCAGCGAGTTATGATAGCCATGGCGCTGGCGTGCAGTCCAGCATTGTTAATCGCAGATGAACCGACTACAGCCCTCGATGTTACCATTCAGGCTCAAATCCTCGATCTGATAAAGGATATACAAGAAGAATTTGACATGTCGGTACTGTTTATCACTCACGATATGGCAGTTATCGCGGAAATGGCTGATCGAGTTGTTGTGATGTTCAACGGCAAAATAGTTGAACACGGGGATGTTGAGCAAATATTCCACGATCCAAAACACGATTATACCAAAAAACTTATAGGAGCAGTTCCTAGAATCGGAAGTATGAATGGAAAGACTGAACCAGAAAAATTTCCTGCAGTTGTTGGCTAACCGATTTTTTGGGCATTACGAAGGCAAGGGAGGTGGATATGAACAATCTATTAGAAGTAAAAAATTTAGTTACCCGGTTTGACATTACCGACGGAGTGATGAGTCGTGCTAGTGCACGAGTGCATGCAGTGGAGGATGTTTCCTTCGAAATTAAGGAAGGCGAAACTCTGGGGTTGGTTGGTGAGAGCGGCTGTGGAAAAACTACGACTGGTAGAACTATTCTTGGACTCGAGGATGCTACTTCGGGTGATATAATTTTTGATGGTGAATCCGTATTGAATAAGACTGGGCGAGATAGATTTGACTTCTGTCGAGCAGTTCAAATGATTTTTCAAGATCCTTACTCATCCTTAAACCCACGCATGTCTATACTGGACACATTGAGTGAACCCATAAAAGTACATCAACTTCACAAGAAAAATGATATTAACAACCGGATTGTAGAGCTCTTGAAGCAGGTAAATCTTAATCCGGAGTTTGCAAAACGTTACCCGCACGAGTTCAGCGGCGGTCAACGGCAGCGTATATCAATAGCTCGTGCACTTGCACTTGAACCACGGCTCATTGTTTGTGACGAGGCTGTGTCCGCGCTTGATGTTACCATAAAGGCGCAGGTCATTAATTTGTTAATGGACCTCCAAGCCCAACTAAATCTATCGTATTTATTCATAAGCCATGACATAGCGGTAGTTGAAAGGATAAGCCATCGCGTAGCTGTTATGTACCTAGGTCGAATCGTTGAAATCGGTCCACGGTCAGCAATATTTGAGAATCCCACACATGCATACACCCAAAAGCTACTTTCAGCAGTTCCTGTTGCAGATCCCCGTTTACGGCGAACCGAGCGCACCACAGCTGCTGAAGAAATACCAAGTGCTATACGTCCATTAAACTACACGCCACCGCAAATTTCATACAAAGAAGTAGGGCCAGATCACTTCGTAGCAGTTGAAAATGCATAGTCCTTGTTTAAAAATTCATCCCGCATCAAAGCAATAGGGAGCTCTTTATGGGAAAGATCGCAGACTTTTTGAGTGGATATCAGCAACATTGTGTAGCCATTATGCGTATTTCTTCGGCAATGTTGTTCCTCCAACATGGGACGACTAAGCTCTTAGGTTTTCCTGCGACCCGTTACAGCGATACCTCTCTGCTAACTCTTGGCGGGGCGGCTGGAGCA
>MDTC01076547.1_pt1 | contig 10148 bp, 10 predicted proteins | sample 811181 | NCBI WGS metagenome assembly MDTC01 (sample SAMN05326644, study PRJNA326480) | marine metagenome | isolation source: seawater | place: Pacific Ocean: North | collected 2011
ATATCAATTTCCATTAAAAAACAAAAAAATTTATGAACTCTTTCTATCAATACTTTGACAATTTTCTACTAAAATTATCTAAAGAGACTTTAGTATCAAGAATAATATTCTCTTTATTTTGTCTTTTGCCAGTTGGGCTAATCCTTGGAACTTTAGTGAGTGAAAGTATAGTTGTCTTATTATCAATATTATTTTTATTCAAATTTAAGCGAGAAATTATCATGAATGAAACAAAGCCTTTGATGATGTCCTTAATTTTTATTTGGGTCTACCTAATTTTCAATTTAGTATTTTCATATAATTTAAATAATTCATTTTTAAGAAATATTTTTTTTTTTAAATATATTTTATTCGTTTTAGGGACAATAAAATATTTTGCCTCTAGAAAATCTTTAATTAAATACATATTTTCTTTTTGGATATTTATTTTTATTATTTTTAGTTCAGATATTTATTATCAATTTATTTTTAAAGAAAATATTTTTGGTTATGTTACAAAAATTCCTGAACACAGAGCATCAGGTCTTATGTTTGGTGAATTAAAAGCTGGTTCATTACTTTTTGGATTGTCTTTGGTTCCAACAATATATCTTTTTAAAAATATATCTTACGATAAAAAATATATAATTTTATTAATCTTAATTTATTTAGTTTTAGCAATATATGTAACTGGTGAAAGAAGTAGCTTTATAAAAACACTTACACTTATTTTGCCTATTTTATTTTTTATAAATAAAAAAAACCTTTTCCATATAATTTCAGTACTTTTAATATTTTTAGCAATTGTTGCTACAATTTTTTTCAATAAAGATACGTTTAAAAGCAAATATTATGAACAAATTTTATTACCTATAAAAAATTACAATTATAATATTTTTAAATTTGTTGATAGCACTATTTATGGAAGACATAAAGTCGATGCGTTAAACCTTTTCAATGAAAGTAAATTTTTTGGAGTGGGAAATAAAAATTTTAGAATTATTTGTAATAAAGATAAATATGATTTTTTAAGTAATGATGAATTTAAAGACTCTCTTTGCACAACTCATCCACATCAATTTTATTATGAACTTTTATCTGAACACGGTTTAGCTGGAATTATGGTATTTATTTTCATGTTTTTGTTATTTTTGAAAAGATTAATTTCCTACTTAATTTTAACTAAAGATTATTTGGTGTTTTCAAACCTAATAGTTATATCGAGCTTTTTTTATCCACTTCTTCCGTCTGGAAGTTTTTTTACAAGTTTTAATGCAACAATTTTTTGGACTAATATGTCTTTAATTTATTGTTTTATTTATTTTAATAAAAAAGATACTTAAACTTTATTTTTTTTAAAAATTTTTTGTAATTCTTTTGAATGATTTTCAAATGTATATTCTTGAATTTTTTGATTTAAATTCGATAGCTTATCCTTTAACTCTTTGTCTGGCATTTCAAAATATTCGGCTAATTTCGATAAAAAATCATTTTGATCATTGGTTCTATATAAAAAACCATTATTTCCATAACCTAAAATTTCTTTTGGACCACTTGGACAATTTGATGAAATTATGGGTAAAAAATTACTTGCTGCTTCAATTAAAACAAAGCCAGGCTCTTCATGTAGTGATGAAAGAACGAAACAATCGAAATCTTTATACAAATTATCAATATTTTTCTTATAGCCTGGTAAAAAAATTCTATCCTGAAGATTTTTCTCATGAATTAGTTTTTCTAGTTTTATTTTCTCTTCTGCCGAGTCGCCAATAATGGTTAGAGATATATCTTTATACTCATTCATTAAAATTGAAAATGAATTTACTAAAAAAAGGAAATTTTTTTGCTTTGTTAATCGTCCTACAGCTAGAAATTTTTTTCTCCTGCTAACATTTATTTTCGACATATCAATTTTTTCAAAATGTTCCAATATTGGATCTTTTACAAGATTTATTTTATTTTCTGGGAAAATTTTTTTATCAATTAATTTTTTTTTTGTTTCTTCAGTTGGTGAAGTTACAATGATATTTTTTGAAACTTTTTTCCACAGAAATTTTCTAAAAAGACCAAAATTAATTTTTCCCGAAATTCTTAAGATCACAGAAGTTTTAAGGGAAAAAAAATTTTTTAATATAAGTGGTAACGATGTAATAAGATGGATTATTAAATAATCTGGTTGATTTTTTTTTAATAGTCTCAATAGAGGAAAAAAGGCAACTAAAAAAATTAGAGTACTTACTAATCTACTTTTGAAATAACCCTTACGTGATAATTTATTGTAAAAGTTATTTTTTTTTAGTAAGTCAACTCTTATTTCCTCGTCAATATGACTCCACTCACCAATAGCATTGATAATTTTTGCATCAATTCCTTTATTTCTTAGACTTTTACAAGAATTATAAACAGATTTGATTGTTCCTACTTTTGAAAGATGTGGACTCCAATAATAAATCTTCATAAATAAATAAATAATAAATTATTTATATGAAATTAAGAAAAAAATATAGAGTTTTTATATTTCAACCATATCCAAAATTTGGAGGAGCAGATAGATCTATTATAAGATTAATTAATGGAAATAAAAGTGCAGATTTTACTCTAATAAGTTTAACTAAATGCAATTACTCAAAATACTTAAATAAAAAAATTAAATTTCTTGAGATTAAAAGTTCTAGAGTTTTGTTTTCTTTTTTTAAGTTGAGAGAAAAAATTAAATATATAATTAATAGAAATAAATATGATAAAAATATTTTTATTTCAAATCAAAACTTTGCAAATATTATATCTATATTATCAGTACATAAAATTAAAAATTTGAAAACAATTTTAATTGAAAGAAATCATTTAATAGAATTGAAGTTTTCTAAAAATATTTATGATTTATTGAAAAAAAAAATTATTTTAAATTTGATAAAATTTTCATACAAAAAAAGTAATGTAGTGGTTGGAATTAGTAAAAAACTTAGTTCGGACCTTAGTAAATTTATTGGAAAAAAAGTTAAAACGATCTACAATCCAGCTTCTGATAGAAGCATATATTTTCGAACTAAGAGAAATAATTTTCCAGAAAAATTTAATAAAAAAAAAGAAAAAATAATTTTAAACGTAGGTTTTTTTGAAAAACAAAAAGATCAAATCACAATAATAAAAGCTTTTAGATTAGTAAAACAAAAGTACAAAAATATAAAACTCTTACTAATTGGTCGTGGCAGTCTTTATGAAAATTTAAAAAATTATGTTGAAATTAATGATTTAAGAGAAGATGTAATTTTTTTTTCAAACATAAATGATCCAAAAGAATTTTATAAAAAAGCTGATTTATTTATTTTAAGCTCAATCTATGAAGGTTTTGGAAATGTGTTGGTTGAAGCATTACAATACAAATGCCCAGTGATAACTTCAAATTGTAAATCTGGTCCAATGGAGATTATAGAAAATGGAAAATATGGATACTATTTTAATGTTGGTGATTATCACGAACTTAGTAATAAGATTATAAAGTTTATTAAAAATCCAAAAGATTTAACAAAAAAAACAATTCAATTTAAAAAGATAATTAATCAATTTTCTTTGAAAGAAAATTCAAATAATTATGAAAAATTATTTAGACAAATTTAATTTAACTTAAAATCTCAGTTAACTTATCAATAAAATATTTTTTTCCTATAGAATTATGGGTATTTCTCAAAACCTCTTGAGAGTTCTTGACAAACTTTGTTCTCAATTCATTATTATTTAAAAGTTCGTTGATTACTTCAGATATATTGGAAAAGTCTAGATTATAGGGAAGATATGTTTCATTTTTAAAATATATGTTTGGCCAGGTATCAATATTCGACATATCGGCAGTTATAAAACTTGCTCCACATCTTACTGCCTCAAATTCTCGATAACATATTTCGCCCCAACCATAAGATCCTAAGGAAATTTTCGAGTCTTTTAAATTTTTCAAATATTCTTTTTTATTTAATCTTTGATTGTATATACAGTTTTCATATTCTGAATCTTTTAAAAATTGATAAATTTTTTTTCTTTGAAAACTAATTGTTTCTCGTTTAAAATCTCTATTCATAAGACTAATAATATTAATTTTTTTACTATTATTTTCGCTAAAATTAAGTGCTAATTCAAAATTTTTTTTATTTAAAAATCTAAATTTTAGATATTCTTTCCAATAATCAAAAAGCGAATTTTTTGAATAATCAAAAATCTGAGCAACACCTATATTCCAACCTAAAATGATTTTTTTTCTAAATTTATTTTCAAGTTTTGTTTGTTTATAAACCTGTCTATCTTCAACATTAAATTTCTTATGATAGAAATCTGTATAATATCTACCACCATATAAATTTTTAGAATAAAGAGATCGATCAATATATAGTTGTTTTTTTATATATTTTTTTACGTAAGGAAGCACCTCAAACTGTGTTGTGCCAGCACTATCCCTCATATCAAACCAATATATATTACTGTTAATTTTGCAAATTTTCTTTAAACTTAATATGTCAATATAATCATTTTTGGATTTAAAAGATCTTGAATTTAAAAATATAAAATCAGCTTTCAAACATGTTCTTGATAATTTACTATAAAATTTGACCTCTAAACCTAGAGCTAACAATTCTTTCTTAAAGTACAAGAACCAATTCCAATAACCATAATATAACCCTAAATTTCGGGCTTCTTTATTTATTAATATGGAAATTTTTTTCATTAGTTCCTTTATAGACTATTTTTTACATTACGAATAATTAGCTTTAAATAAAAAAATAAATATAAAAGTAATATGATAAAAAAAATGATCAACCTAACAAACTATATTTTAAGATATTTTTCAATAATCAAAGGTTTTGATTATAAAGTATCAAAAAAAATAAAATTTGGATCAAAAAATGCTGATGAATATTTTGTGAAAAATCTTAAAAAATCAAAATATTATCTTGAATACGGTAGTGGTAGTTCAACAATTTTAGCAAAAAAATATAAAAAAAAATTTTTATCTATTGAAACAGATAAAAGCTTTTTTAGGTATATGAGAAATCTTAAAATAGATGAAATAGTTTATGTAAATATAGGACCAACAAAATACTACTCTCATCCAATATTACCTACTTTGCTGTTAAAAAATCAAATTAGAAAATATGCCTCTCAAATAGAAATATTTTTTAAAAAGTTTAATAGATTGCCAGATTTAGTCCTTATTGATGGAAGATTTAGAGTATATGTGACACTCGTTGTATTATATACCTTCTTTACAAAATATAGTAAAAAAAAATTAGTAATAATTATTGATGACTATAAATATAGAAAAAATTATCATTATTTAAAAAAAATTATCAAAATAAGATTAATAGGAAGATTTGGGATAATTTCTCTCAATTATAAAAATAAATTAAATTTCGCAAAACTAAAAAAATGCTGTGAAGAATTTATTTTGGATTATAATTGACAAATAATTTTTCATAAAATCTTATAATTTGATACTTAAGTTTTAGTTCAATAAAATTGAATATTAAAAAAGAAAAAATTAATGTTGAAATAATTGCTATAAATACTGACACATTTTGATAATTTAAATCATTTAACTCTCTAATAATAATTATGCCAATTGCATTATGTGTTAAATACCATGTATAAGACAAAAGACCTAGATAAGGGAGATATTTGATCTTAAAGTCGATCTTTTTAAGAAGAATTAAAATTACACTTAACATCATTAAAATAAAATAAATCTCAAAGCCTTGATATCTATCATTGATAAAGATCGAAGATATTAAAAATGTAAAAATAAATAATTTACCAACTAAAGAAATCTTTTTATAAAAATAGACTGACAAACCCAGTAAAAATAGGTTTGTATGTGGGAAAATTGATGTGATGAATGGGTTACTTATTTTTTCTGTAATAAATAAAAAATTTCCAATCAAGCAAAAAATAAACCAAAGATAGATACTTTTTGGAAGATCTTTTATAAGAAAAAATATTATTCCAAAAAATAAATAAAACTTTATTTCAACCATTAAAGCCCAGTAAATACCATCTATATATTGAAAATTTAATCCTGGAATAAAATTAGCGAATATCAAATTCATAAACCCAACAAACCATGTGACCTCTCTGCCTGGCAAATCAAAGAAAGAATAAAATATAAGAGTAAGAATACCACAAGTGAGGTAACCTGGATATAATCTTGCAAATCTTCTGATTATAAATTCAAAAAAATTTTTACTTTTTGTTATAGTCATAGCAATGCAATAACCACTTACAATAAAAAATAAATCAACACCACTCCATCCAAACTTTGCAATTTCAAGTGACCAATTATCTGATCTTAATAAATATGTGCTTTCATAATGATAAGTGTAATGAAAAAAAACAACTAATATAATTGCTACTCCTCTAAGTAAATCAACATTTTCTAATCTTTCATTTACTTTTAATTTCATAATATTAAATTAAAACTATATATAGTAATTATATTTATGATAAGCAAAATAAACTTATGAATTTTTATAAAAAACTTTTTTTAGGAACTTTAACAATTATTGTAGCAATAATATTTATCATAAAATTTTCATTATCATCAATAGAAAATAAAATAATGGAAATTACAAAATCTGAAAAATTTTATAACTTCATAAATGAAAGATTTAAATATGAAATGAATAGGCATTCATCAAAAGAATTAACTCAAGATGAAATTGACTTTTATACTATTGAATTAAATAAAATACTTTCAAAATGGAAACCTGTAATAGATAGGTTAAATGTTGAAAATATCAAATAATGAAGTTTTCAAACATAAACAATTATAAAATAATTGTTATAGCTATTTCATTATTCTCTTTTTTCATTTCAATTTGGCAGTCTACATATGTTTATGATGCCCACCATTGGGGTCTTGTAACATCAAATGCTTATGATCTTCTAAATAACAAAATACCTTATAAAGAAATATTCATTCAATATGGAATATTTACAACACTATCGCATTCAATTTTTATGAAAATAGGAAGTCAAAGTGTAATTTCAATTTTCTTTTTCACATCTGTTATTTATTCGATTTCAATATATTTTTTTTTTTTAATAGTTAAAAATAAATTTGAAGATCAGTTGGCTTTATTTGCTGTATTATGTTTAGTCTTAATTCACCCATTTGTAAATCACCCATGGCATAATTATTTAACATTTTTTTTCTTAATTTTATCAATTTTTTTTTTAGAAAAAAATATTAATAAATATTATTTTATTTCAGGTTTTTCGTTCAGTTTAGCTGTATTATCATATGAAAAATTTTTTATCGTATTTTTACTATTTTTTATAAGCTACGTTTTAATTAATCTTAAAAATAAAAAAATTAAAAATATATTTTTTTTATCAGCTGGTTTTTTTATTCCAATAATAGTATTTTTTTTATACATCAATCATAATCAAATATTTTTTGATTGGATAAAGTATCATTCTATAAGCGAGCTTTATATTGGTGATAATTATATAATTGTTTTATTAAGTTTTTTAAAAAATTTATTATATAATGGAATCAAAAATTTTCTATTTGAACCATATTGGATATTTTTTTTAGTTTTGATAATTCTTAATTTTGTTTTTTTATATATCTTTTTATTTGATAAAAATTTCGTAGAAAAAAAAGATGAATATTTAGTATATATTTCAATATTATCACTTGGCTCATTTTCATCAGCTATTCACTCATTAAATAGTTTTAGACTAGCAACAGGAGCATTTATTGGAATCTTTATACTAATATTTTTTCTTAACAAAATTAAAAATACCGAGACACAAAGGATTATTTCATTTAGTATAATTATAATTCTCTGCTTAGGTATAAATTTTAAAAAAAGTGAAAATAATAAACTTTATGTGACGCCTGTTTCATTTGAACATTTTACAAATAATGAAATAAAATTTTTCAAACATTTGAAACTTAAGAAAGATACATGGAAGCACACCATTTTTTTCACCAAAAAAATAAATGAAATAAAAGAAAAATGCATAGATATAAATTACGCAATTAATTATACTAATAATACCTATTATTATTTATTAATTTCAGATTTTTTTAAAACTTTTCAAATTAAGCCATGGATTAATTCAAAAAGTACTTTAGACAAGCAAACTATGGATCTTATTAATCCTAATTTTGAGACAAATTTGAAAAAACGAATAAAAAAAAATCAAATACTTATTATTGCTGAATTGTCCTTCCAGATCCCTGAAAATTATAGCTACATTAAACTGCCTTATTCATATGAGAATAAACATAAAAGAATTTTAATTCCTAAGAGATGTATAGATAAAATATGAAAACATTTATTCTATGTGGTGGATTTGGCACACGTTTGGATTATGAGGGTAAGTTAAAAGCTAAACCGATGATAAAAATTGGAACTAAGCCAATTTTAATTTATATTGTTGAAAATTTTGTTTTTCAAGGTTTCAATGAATTTGTATTTTGTCTTGGCCATAAATCTGAAACTATAAATAATTACTTTTTAAAAGAAAAAAAAAAATATGTCAAAATTTTGAGTAAGAATAAAAATAATCTTAAATTTCAGTTTAAAAATAAGCAAATAAAGTTTATTGGAAATTTAGTGTATACAGGGATAAATACTGGAACCGGGGGAAGAATTAAAATTGCATATAAATGTTTAAAATTAAATGAAGATATAATTATGACTTATGGTGATGGTCTTTCAAATGTAAATATTAAGAATTTAATAAAATTTCACTATAAAAATAAATCTACGGTAACGCTAACAGCAGTAAAACCTAAGCACAGATATGGAATTATCAAATTAAAAAAAAACAAAATTGATAAATTCGATAATGAAAATAAAAGCATTGATGTTTTTGTTAATGGAGGATTTTTTGTAATAGATAAATCAGCTGTAGATAAAATAAAAAATAATAATACATATTGGGAAAAAGAACCTTTAAGTTATTATTTAAGAAAAAAAAGATTATTTGCATTTAAACACAATGGATTTTGGAAAAGCTTAGATACTATGAAAGACAAAAATGATTTTGATAATCTTATTAAACAAAATAAAAAACCATGGATAGTAAAGAGAAATTAAAAAAATTTTGGAGAAATAAAAAAGTTTTTATCACTGGTCATACTGGATTTAAAGGAAGCTGGATGTCAATATTGTTAAACATGTTAGGGGCAAATATTTACGGATATTCACTCAAACCAAATAAAAAATCTTTATTTAACCAAGCAAATTGTAAATATTTTTTAAAAGAAAATTTTTACGGTAATATTAATGATTTTAACAATTTAAAAAAAAAACTTAAAAAAACAAAACCCAACATTTTGTTTCATTTAGCAGCTCAACCTCTAGTAAGTAAATCTTTTAATGATCCTCTTGAAACATTTCAGACTAACATTATCGGCACTGCTAACGTATTAAATGCAATAAGAGATATACCTTCTCTTAAATCTATTGTGATTATTACCACTGATAAAGTTTACAAAATTAAAAACTCTAATCAAAAATATAAAGAAATTGATGAATTGGGTGGTAAAGATCCTTACAGTGTTTCAAAAGTTTGTGCTGAGCATGTAACAATTTCTTTTATAGAATCTTTCTACAAAAATAAGAATATTAGAAATAAAATTTCAACAGCTAGATCTGGAAATGTTATTGGTGGTGGAGATTATTCAAAAAATAGACTACTACCTGATATCATAAGCTCTATAAATTCCAAAAAAAAGATTGTAATTCGAAATCCTAATAATATTAGACCATGGCAACATGTTATTGAGCCGACTTTAGGGTATTTGAAATTAGCAGAATTACAATACAAAAAAAAAAGATTACATAAAGATCAAAATTGGAATTTTGGGCCTAACAAAAAAAGCTTCGTAAAAGTAATTGATATTTTGAAAATTATTAAAAAAAAGTACAAAATAAAAATTAAGATCAAAAAAAACAAAGATTTTTTTGAAACAAAAATTTTGAAATTAGACAATAATAAAGCTAAAAATAATTTGAACTGGCGTCCTAATTGGAATTTGCAGAAAAGTATAGATAGTGTTATGGGGTGGAATGATGAGTTTAGAAAAAATAAAAATGCCAAAAAAATTAGTGAACATCAAATAAATAATTATTTTAATAAAAAATGAAAATAACATACGGAAAAAA
>MDTC01077357.1_pt1 | contig 10148 bp, 5 predicted proteins | sample 811181 | NCBI WGS metagenome assembly MDTC01 (sample SAMN05326644, study PRJNA326480) | marine metagenome | isolation source: seawater | place: Pacific Ocean: North | collected 2011
CGGCGTATAACCAACCGTCCGGGCCCCATCGCAAACTATTGACTACAGAATGCGTATCTTCCAAACCAAACCCAGCCAAATGCACAACCGGATCTCCATCTGGAATATCATCACGATTCTTATCTGGATAAAATAAAAGATACGGTGGATTCAAGACCCAAACTCCACCTCGACCATGAGCTAAAGAAGTAGCAATATTTAATCCGTCAATGAAAGTTTTATGCCTGTCGAACAAACCATCACCATCAGTATCCTCATGAATGGTAATTTTATCGCGACCTCGAATATGATTAGGTGGGGGTAGTGGAATTTTATTATAAACTGCTCGCCAATAATTATCACGACTAGTCATCTTTAGGCCCGCCGGATGGGGATACTGCCGATATTGCACTACCCACATACGACCTCGTTCATCGAAATTCAAAAATACTGGCTGCTTTACAAGCGGTTCAGTTAGAAGTTGATCAACTTGAAGATCTTCATAAATTTCGAATTTACGAAGAGAATCCTCAGGTGATAATGGCACTGCAAAAACTTGAAAAAATACAAGCATACAAGCACCGAATAAAAATAGAGGTTTCATTAACTACGGATTTATAAAATACTAATCAACTAGCGGTTCTAGGTAAAGCAAGACAACTCTAAATTAAAAAACTCTTACACTAAATAAGCTGAAGAAGCTTCTCTGCCTCCTCGCTAAGAGAAGCTTGTCTTTTTGACATAGAGGAATCATGGAGTTTTTCATCATAAGAAGGTATCATTTCCTTCATGCGATCACGTCCCTCTTTTGTTTGAAGTAAATGGCCGAAATTTTTTCGGACTATTTCAAGAATAATATTTACCGAAACTGAAGCTCCAGGTGATGCACCTAGTAGGGCAAATATGGATTTGTCAGCACTCGACATTACTTCAGTCCCAAAATGTACTATCCCCGCATCTCCATCCTCTTTCTTAATAGCCTGCACTCGAATCCCTGCATCAATTAACTCCCAATCATCATCTTTTGCTTCAGGATAAAAATTACGCAATTCTTTCATTCGTGTAGTCATACTTTGAGTCCCCTGCTGCATTAGGTATTTCACAAGTGGAATATTATGGAGCCCTACTTTGATTAAGGAAGCTATGTTATCCAAGCGGATAGAACTGGGGAGATCAAAAATACTACCACCTTTATGCAAAAACTTTGTAGTCCACGCCGCATAAGGGCCAAACAATAAAGCCTTTTTGCCATTGATGATTCGAGTGTCCAAATGAGGCACCGCCATAGTTGGTGCAGCACCAGGCGACAAACCATACACCTTGGCTTCGTGTTGCTCGACAATCTGTGGTTTATGACAAACCAACCACTGCCCTCCTATTGGAAACCCACCGTAACCTTTACTTTCTTCAATTCCGGAGTTTTGAAGCAACGGCAAACTTCCTCCCCCTGCACCAATAAAAACAAATTTGGCATCAGTATTAAATGTCTGACTATTTTTAAGATCTTTAACCTTTACTGACCAACCCCCTTTAGTTTTACGATTAAGACCTATCACACGATGTTCTGTCGCATAACCGCAATCGTTTTGACTTCCTAACCATTCTATAAGCGACGCAGACAAAGATCCAAAATTAACATCTGTCCCTCGACTCATCTTTGTTGCGGCAACAGGTGAATCATCACGACCTGAAACCAGAAGAGGGGCCCACTGTTTGATAGCTTCTCGATCTTCAGTGTACTGCATGCTGTTAAAAAAATGGTGTGCACTCATTGCGTTGTATCGTGAACGCAAAAAATCAACCTGTTCCTGCCCATAAACAAAAGAAACATGAGGCACCGAATTAACGAATTTTTTTGGGCTATCAACAAGTCCATTACGAACAGCATATGCCCAGAAATATTTCGACTGTTCAAACTGCTCAAAGATTTCAATCGCCTTTGAAACATCAACTTCACCATTTGCACCTCGGTTCGGAGTATAACTGAGCTCACAAATTCCGGCATGCCCGGTTCCCGCATTATTCCAACCATTTGAACTTTCCTGAGCCAGATCCTCAGTCACCTCGTAAAGCTGAATTTTCAATTTTGGATCAAGGCTTTTTAACATAGCCCCAAGCGTGGCACTCATAACTCCACTGCCAATAAGAACGATATCAGGATTTTTAATATGTTGGGAACTACTCATAAATAAATAGGAATACTGCTAAAAAAAATATATTAATCCAAGCGTAACCCAATATAAATCGTTTAGTTGAAAGGGAACCAAATTTATGGCTTTATTTTCCTTGTAGCCTTAAAATCAATTTTAGACATGAAACTAAACCAGCCAAAAGCAACCGTAATCATAAGCTTAGCACTTTTTATTTCATCAATCTCTCTTAACGCTGCTGAGCAAAGACATGGGATAGAAGCAGCAAGAGAACAGGCCAAACTACTCATTCCACATCCCGAGCTTGAGGCCACTTTGTTCGCATCCGAACCTATGTTAGTAAATCCAGCAAATATGGATATTGATGCAGAAGGCCGTGTTTGGGTAACCGAGGGAGTGAATTATCGACAATTCAAACCTTGGGGCCGAATCCAACCTAAAGGCGATCGTATTCGTATACTAGAGGATACCGACGGAGATGGAAAAGCAGATCTCGCAAAAACATTTTACCAAGGCAATGATGTCAACGCTGCACTGGGAATATGTGTGCTAGGAACTAAAATAATAGTTTCCTGTTCGCCTAAAATTTTACTCTTCACCGACGAAAACGGGGATGACAAAGCAGACGGGCCGCCTCAAATATTATTTAATGGCATTGGAGGTGTCGACCACGACCATGGCGCTCACGCATTTGTATTCGGACCGGATGGAAAATTGTATTTTAACATCGGCAATGATGGCCGCCGGCTGAAAACACCTGATGGTAAAAACTTTATACTGGACAAGGCAGGCAATGAAGTCGATGGCCGAGGCAAGCCTTATCGCCAAGGACTCGTTTTCCGCTGCAACCTTGATAGCACTGAAGTTGAAACTCTTGGTTTTAATTTCCGAAATAATTATGAGGTAACCGTCGATTCTTTTGGCACTATTTGGCAATCTGATAATGACGATGATGGGAATCGCGGTGTGCGCATCAACTACGTTATGGAATTTGGAAACTACGGCTATACTGACGAACTCACCGGTCGTGGATGGCGAACTAAGAGAACCAATCAAGAAAAAGACATACCATCCCGACATTGGCATCAAAACGACCCGGGAGTAATTCCAAACTTAATACAGACAGGCCAAGGCTCCCCAACTGGAATATCAATTTATGAAGGAAACTTACTTCCTAAGATTTTCCAAGGTCAAATAATGCATTGTGATGCCGGACCTCGCATCGTAAGAGCCTTCCCGGTCAAGCGAAGTGGAGCCGGTTACAAAGGACAAACTGTCAATATGTTACAAAGTAAAGACCCTTGGTATCGCCCTTCTGACGTTTGTACAGCACCCGACGGATCTGTATTCATTTCTGATTGGCATGACGGCCACGTTGGAGGGCACCACATGACCGACCATAAGCCAGGTCAAATGACTGGCCGTATTTACCGCCTAACACCAAAGGGTAAATCTAAAGCCTACAAAATGGTGAAAAATCGAACTGCAAGCTCAATGCTTTCTTCTCCAAACATGTCCGAACGCTACATTGCTTGGCAACAGTTCCATAAGGTTGGCTCACAAGCCGAAGATACATTATTAAAATTATGGAAAAGTGACGATCAACGAATTCGAGCAAGAGCTATCCATCTACTAGCACGTATTAAGGGTTCTGAGAATAAATACATTAACAAAGCACTTAACGATAGTAATCCTGATATTCGGATAACAGGCATTCGCATTGCACGCGAACGCGGTTTAGACATAATTCCATTTTTAAAGAAAATGGTTAAGGACACGGACTCAGGAGTTCGCAGAGAATGCGCCATTGCTCTTCGACACAATAAGTCGCCCCTAGCCCCAGCTCTTTGGACCGAACTTGCAAAACAACACAACGGCGAAGATCGTTGGTATCTAGAATCACTCGGTCTTGCGCTTGACAAACAACAGGACAAATTTTTTGGAGCTTGGCTAGATGTCGTTGGAAGCGACTGGGATACCCCGGGTGGAAGAGATATCATTTGGAGGTCAAGATCAAGTAAGACGTCAGAGCTGCTTGTTAAAATCCTTCTCGACAAAAAAACTAAAGAAGCCGAAAAGCCACGTTATATTCGTGCATTAGATTTTCAATCCGGACCTGAAAAAGATGCAGCTTTAATTAAATTGATTAGCGCTGGAAGCTAATTCAATACTGAGTCATTCCGCTCTAATAATGATTCAATAAATGGCAAATCTGCCTGTGTTGTAGCTTTGGGATTTGGTTTATTACATTCGATCAACTTTACTTGTTGCCCTATGGCTTGGCATGCAGCTGTATCATCAGAGATAGTAATTCCTTGATCACGAACTTTTTTCAAAGCGGTCAAAATTATATCACGCCGAAACACCTGTGGGGTCTGAACTGCCCATAGATTTTCACGGATTACTGTTTCGAGAATATCAGATTGCTCGTTACCCCGTTTAAGAGAGTCCGTCACTCGCTTTGCTAACACAGCCGCACCAATCTCATATGCCGCACCAATTGCCTGGCTAACCACATCTAATGGAGAACAAGGCCTGGCCCCGTCCTGAATAGCCACGATATCTGCAGATGAATCACATGCATTTACACCATTCCACACAGAATCCTGACGCTCTGCTCCTCCATCAACAAGAATCCAGGGCTTCGTCAGCTCAATAGTTTTTGCAAGCTGATTAAATCGTGTGTGAGATTCTTTACGTGCAACTACTATTACTTCACTAGCATCAACAAAACGATCAAATTGACGCCAGGTATGACCTACTAAAGGAATGCCAGCTACTTCGAAAAAAAGTTTATCACCTTGCCCCATTCGCGTACCAAGACCTGCTGCAACAATGACTATAGATACTTTTGGCATGAATAAAATTTAGGAAATCAAGTCATGAGCAACATTGCCGTGCGTATCCGTCAATCTCATGTCACGGCCATCAAAACGATAGGTCATTTTTTTATGATCCATTCCAAGCAAATGAAGCATAGTTGCATGCATGTCGTGAATATCTAATTTGTTCTCTACCGCTCTGTATCCAAACTCATCAGTTGAGCCGTAAGTAAACCCTTCCTTAACGCCTCCGCCCGCCATCCAAATGGTGAAACCAAAAGGATTATGATCTCGACCATTACTACCCTGAGCAAATGGGGTTCTCCCAAATTCACCAGACCAAACAACCAGCGTATCCTTGAGCATTCCTCTCGATTTTAGATCACGCAACAAGCCTGCTATCGGCTGATCTATTGCCCGAGAATTATCACCATGGTTTTTCTTAAGACCCCCATGCGCATCCCATCTGTCATTACCACTAATCCTAGGGCACGTTAATTCAATAAAGCGCACCCCCTTCTCTACTAATCGGCGCGCTATGAGACACTGCATTCCAAAAGTCCGAGTTGGCTCAAATTTTGCATCTAGTCCATAAAGCTTTTGAGTTACATCTGTTTCCCCTTTTATATCAATCAATTCAGGTACTGCTGCTTGCATTCGGTAAGCCATTTCATAATTAGCAATAGCTGATTCGATTTCATCCACACGCCCTAGCCGTTCGAGAACTCCTTGATCAAGTTTATTAAGCAAACCAAGTTTAGCTTCCTGCGCGCCCTTTCGGCTCTCACGAGGACGGATGTCCGCTAAAGGCTCCTTGCCCGTCTTGAATACGGTCGCTTGATGGCTAGCTGGCAAAAAACCATTTCCAAAATTATCCCAACCACCAGATGGAACAAGACCACCGTTAAGCACAACAAATCCAGGCAGATCGTTCGCCTCAGCACCTAGGCCATAGCTCATCCATGAGCCCATGCTAGGGCGTCCTTGCACCCCAAATCCAGTATGCAGAAAAAAGTTAGCACTATTGTGTTCAGAGAACTTCGATGTCATCGAGCGCACAACACACAAGTTATCCGCCATCTCACCAACATAAGGAAAAAGATCACTTACATTCAAACCACATTGGCCGTATTCTTTAAAACTCCAAGGTGACTTAAGCGTCTTACCAATATTATCAAACTGTGTGGGGTTAATCTTGGCAGAAAATGGTTTGCCGTGATCCTTCTCCAATCTTGGTTTGTAGTCGAATGAATCGACCTGTGAGACTCCCCCATCCATATAAAGAAAAATAACACTCTTGGCTTTAGGATGATGATGCGTACTTCGTGGGGCAAACGGAGATTTAGTCTTACCAAAGGCGGGATCTGCTAGAAGGCTATTTAATGCCACAGCCCCAAATCCACCAGCGCAGCGCCCTAACATTTCGCGCCGGCTCAATGGTTTCGACATAAAATTGTTACATGCCATTTTCATTGATTTCACTTTATAAAGTCGAATTAGTAAACAAAAACGAATTCTTTAACGTTAAATAGTGTATGACAAAAATCCTTTAAGGACTCTCGAATCGAGTCATTACTATTCTCTTCTTTTTGCGAGTTGATAAAAGTCACTGCCTCAGCTGACTCCCAAGATTCAGGCTCACGACCAAATGCCTGCTTATATGCAAGGCCAACCAAATCACTTGTAGTAACTGAATCTGATTTCAAAAGAGAATCAGCCCAAATCGAAGCTTGCTTGTGGACAAATGGATTATTCAACATAATCAAGGGTTGAGCCGGAGAATTTGAAACTGTGCGCTTACCAATTGTGGAAAACGGGGTTGGTTTATCAAAAGCCATCAACATTGGTTCAAGGTGGTTACGCCTTACCTCAACGTAAATGCTTCTGCGGCCATCACCATCCATAGGGCCGCTGCCCCCCGGACTGCGGTTGTTTCTCATAAATGAAGTAATGTGAACCATCGGACCTTTACCGAATTGGCGTTTGTCGATTCGACCAGATACCGCAAGTAAACGGTCTCGAATAACCTCAGCCTGCAATCGTCGTATCGGCATTCTATGCAGTAAATAATTATTAGGATCCTCAACCTCATTAATCTTATTTGGCTTACTAGATTGCCTGTAAGTACTTGAGTGAACCATCTGGCGAATCATGTCCTTAACAGACCACCCACGGTTGATAATCTGACTAGCTAAATAGTCGAGTAGTTCAGGATGGGTTGGGACTTTGCCATTGGCACCAAAATTATCGACGGTCTCTACAATCCCTCGCCCAAAGAGGTGATGCCATATACGGTTTACAAAAACTCTAGAAACAAAAGGATTATCAGGTTCTACCATACGCTTCGCCAAAATCAGTCTCCCGCTTCCTTGACTGGGAGCTTCGCGCTTTACTAGTGCCTCGAGAAATGAACGCGGCACTAAATCGGCTGCCGGCGATTTGTGGTTACCTCGAACCAAAATGGGTTCATCTTCTCCGTTCCCATCAAGTAATGTAAGAGCCAAAGAAGGCTTGGGAATGGAATTTTCAATATTTGATTTCTTTTTTTTGTATACTGCGAATTTATTAGCTGCTAGTGCAAGATTTAAAGGCTTTTCCAAGAGATTGCCATTTCGAATGACCCAATTAAGTAATTTTGCCGTTTCATGATTAGAATTGCCTGCCGCATGATCTGCCGCGGTAGAAATGAACAAGCTAGCCAAATCCTCATCACTCTTAAGAAAGCCGACCACTCGCGAATTCACACTGTGAATCACAGGAGGTTCCCCATCCCCAAACTGAACACGTTCAAGTGAGAAATCGCCGCGGGGGGTAAACTCTACATGCACTCTAAAGCCAATATAATCTTTTACTTGATGCCGATGCCACTTCCACTCATTTCCCTTACTGTCGAGTTTTTGACGAACAACCCCATGCAGTGGGCCAGCCACCTGCCTGTGCGAATTCACCGCCATAAAAACATCTGCTTTACCTTTATAACGATACCAAAGAGAATCTCCATTGACCCCAAAGGTACGAGTGCGGATTAGTCCAGAAAAACGGCTGCTCAACTCATCATTTCGTGCTGAACCATTTTCAACAAACTCCTTAATTGGTTGATTAAGTTCATTACCAAAAATAGGAGATCCTGATTTCATCGGACCATTTCCAAATTGTTTTCCACCCGTAAACCACTCTTCTGGCGCCTGCTCGCGGCGGTAGTCCGAAACCATATCCGAAGAGCGCCAATCACGCTCACTTTTAACATAATTACGCTCTCCATCCTCAATCGTCTCAATAATCTTGATAGACTTTAATTTGTATATGCTATCTTTCTCTAATTTATGCATCTCAGATAAAACATCCGAAGGTGACTGACCAAGCTTAACCTTAACAATACTATGAATAGGGTCATTAGCATTCCCGCTAGCCTGGTCGAGATAAGCAACCCAAGCAGCGAGCTTTTTCGCAGTCAACTTCGAGGCCTTTGCCTTTGCAATCACAGTTGGATGCGAAGCAATGTAGTCAGATGGCTTCGGCATATCTTTGCCTTTAATTATTTCACCTAAAATTTCCGTAGAGGCCTTCAGATACTCTTCCATTCGTCTCACCCGAGATTTTATTGTTGCAGCGTACTCACCCACCAAGTCTGCTTCACTTTTCAAGCGCAAACTTTCTAATTTTTTATAAGCATCATCTTGAGCCGCAGGATCGGCCATATCTTTAAGGTGGTAGCCAGAGCTCTGAAGTATTCCTGCAAATGCGTAGTAATCCTCGGTCGAAATAGCATCGAATTTGTGATCGTGGCAGCGAGCACAACCCAATGTCATACCAAGAAATGCCTTGGAATAAACATCAATCTGATTGTGCACTCGATTGCACTCATCACCACGAATGTCCACCGGTGAATGCGTCGCCTCTCCGAGATGCCAAAATCCAGGTCCCTTTGCAGATTCGTTCTCGCGGGTGACTGGATCAAGCCTAGGTTTATCAATCATATCTCCAGCAACATGCTCAATAACAAAATCGTCGTAAGGCACATCAGCATTAAACGCACGCACAACATAGTTTCGATACCGAAAAGCTTCTGGAATAGGATAATCAGCCTCGTGACCACGGGTCTCAGCAAATCGAACTAAATCAAGCCAATGCTGTCCCCATCGCTCTCCGAAATGAGGTGAAGCCAACAATCTTTCAACGAGTTTTTTGTAAGCATTTGGTGATGTATCGGAAACAAAAACATCAATCTCGTTTGGTTCTGGGGGCAACCCAATAAGATCAAAATACAGCCGACGAATGATATTGCGTCGTGTCGCTTCGATATTTGGCTCCAGTTCAGCCTCCTCAAGTTTTGCCAAAATAAAATGATCAATAGCATTATTAATCCAATTTTGGCCTGAAATAGATTTGATAATTGGCGGATGAATATCGCTTCGAATTTGCTTCCAAGCCCAATGATCGGCTTTACGCTTGGAGATATCAAAATCATCTTTATCAGTTATATTAGCTGTATCGCCACTTCGTGGATCTGGAGCACCCATCGAAATCCATTTTCTTAATTTATCAATTGCAGACTTTGAAAGTCTGCTCTTGGGAGGCATCTGCAAGTCGTCATTCTCATAAGACACTGCTTTTATCAAAAGACTTGCTGCTGGTTTACCAGGTATAATTGTAGGACCAGCTTCACCTCCCTTTAGTAATCCAGCGGCCGTATCGAGTAACAATTCACCTTTAGCTTTTCCGGCTTCTTCACTGTGACATTTATAGCAATTCTCAACCAAAACAGGTCGAATATGATTTTCAAAAAACTCCATTCCTTCGGCTTCAGAAGCAACTGCGACGCTTGATTTAACTAAAGCGCTAAGACAGAACAAATTAACAAATTGCAATGTAAGCCTAAAATGAATCATCAAATTGTAGGAAAAGAATACGAAACGTAACCATTTATTCAAGCTAAGGCAAAGAATGGTGAAGGCAGGAAATAAAAACTTTTACTATGTTAAAAATGTTAAAATACCCAATAAACGCTTGCAATCAACAAGCTGGCCTCTAATGTTTTCGCCCTTTTGCTGAGGGTCAAAATGATACTCAATCCAATGCTACAGACTATTATTGCTCAAGCTCCGGCTCAAGCTCCGGACCAATCCGGAGGTTTTCAAATGTTTCTTCCGATGATACTAATGATCGTCATCTTTTATTTCCTTTTAATTAGACCTCA
>MDTC01098187.1_pt1 | contig 10146 bp, 5 predicted proteins | sample 811181 | NCBI WGS metagenome assembly MDTC01 (sample SAMN05326644, study PRJNA326480) | marine metagenome | isolation source: seawater | place: Pacific Ocean: North | collected 2011
CAGCAGGCTGAATTGGAGCGGGTCAGCCCTCAGCGTTGGATGCTTATCCAAGCGATAGATATTGAATGGCGTGAAGTATCTGGACAGTGGCTTGAGAAAGCCAGAGAATGCGCTGCTCAAAGTGGAGACCTTCCTCGACTTTCAGATGTGGATCTCGATGTCTTGGCACTTGCACTCGGTCTTGATATCGCATTAGTAACCGATGATTATCGATTACAAAATACCATGAATGCTGCTGGTAAAACTTCGAAATCAGTTGGAACTACTGGTGCTAAACAGGTTTGGAAATGGGAACTGCGATGCACTGGTTGTCGTACGACTCAAAATGTAGCGGAAGACATATCTCGTTCCAAAAAGGGAGAAGTCGGGGAATGTGAGCGTTGTGGCTCACCATTGGTTTTGAAGCGAAAGCGCTGAATTACTCTTCTGAAGTTGAATCCATTGATTCAAGCGCTGCGACTTTGCGTTCAAGTTCTTCAACACCCATGCCAGCAGGGTCAAGTCCAACATCACGAGCTCGTTGTGCTAACTGCTGTGATGGCGTGCGGCCACCGGCCTCAAGGTCAGTGAGCGTACGCGATGTGTCAGTCAACCCTTTCTGGAATTCTCCTTTGGAGCGTCCTAATGCATTCGCCATTTTTGGCAAGCGTTCTGCACCGAACAAAACGAAAAATAATCCGATTAGAATTGTGAGTTCAAGTGGTCCTAAACCGCCAATCATGCTTCTTCCTCAACCCTTGGAGTCGGGGTGTAGTGTTGAAGTCTTCGGCCAAACAGGTTGTTATTGTGTTCTTTATCCACCAGAGACGGGTGGTAGCAGTGCCAATTCATCTCCATCTTTCAATTCAGTATCTAGAGTGCATTGAATGCCGTTAAGAGCGGTAATGAGTCCTTTCGCATTCCATTCACTGAGTTCTAAAATCTGCAAAACTCGACCAACATTATGTTGACCCTGAAGTGTTAATTGGTGACGTTTCCAATCGAGGGCTTCAGCCAAGGGTCCAAACGCGATTAGCGTGATTTCCATGCCCCCTTCATCGTTCATAGTGATGCTTTGAAGCGGTAGTTTATCAACGCACTCGCCTGTCCTCAAAGCATGGGACCGGTGATGAAAGCAAGCCAATTGTGGAAAATCTATCCATCTGGTGAGTCGACGATTCAAGCGGTCAAAGGAGTCAACGTAGCGATTGAGGTCGGAGAGATGGTCGCTATTATGGGACCATCTGGTTGTGGAAAAACAACCTTGTTGAATATTCTTTCAGGTATAGATGAGCCGCATTCGGGAGAAGTGATGGTGAAAGGAGAACCGCTGTTTGGAATTTCAGATGATGCTCGAACTCGGATGAGGGCCGAACATCTTGGCTTCATTTTCCAAGACTTTAATCTCCTTCCAGTTCTTTCAGCAGTTGAGAACGTCGAATTACCCCTGCTTCTTCTTGGCCATTCAGCATCGGAATCACGTTCTGGTGCACTTGAAGCACTGGCCTCGGTCGGACTTGAAGACCGTGCTGAACACCGGCCTGCAGAATTGTCAGGTGGTCAGCAGCAACGAGTTGCTGTTGCACGTGCTCTTGTACACAATCCTGCGGTTATTCTTTGTGATGAGCCAACGGGGAATCTTGATTCTGCAACTTCCCTTGAAGTTCTTGAACTGCTTCTTCGATTGAACAAAGAGCGCAAGACTACTTTTCTTATCGTAACTCATGACCCTGTGATTGCCCAAAACTGTACTCGTACACTCCAGATGTCAGATGGCGTTATCATTGATGATCAAAGGGTTTCAGAGGAGGAGTGACACTGCTGCTCGCATTGACTCTCCTATGCGTTGCTGTCGTTTTGTTGAGCGCAGTATCCACATTTGGAATCGGTCGTTGGAAACAACTTGGCTTTGGAAAAATATCCTTACTCATACTTGGTCCTGTAGTCGATGCGGGTATTGCCTACCTGTTTCTCGATTGGTATTCTGTGTCTGGGATTACACTGTGGGCAGGTGCATTTTCTTTTGGAGTCATAAGTCACGTTTTTCTTCAACCGTTGCTCGTTCCTCAACGTTTAGTGGTTTGGCGCCTTGCGACTCAAAATATACTGCGTAGACGTCGACAGGCTGCGTTACTCATGGTTGGATTGATTATTGCGTCTGCGATAATTACCTCTTCGATGGTGGTTGGTGACTCACTTGATGCGACCGTTCGCTATGAAGTCGAGGGAGCATGGGGTCAAACGGACATCACCATTTCAGGTTTCGATCTCGCTGTTGGGGAACGCGTCGTTCTCTCAGAAGAACTTGCGAACGATATGTGGGCTGGAATTCAACAACATTCTGATTTGTCAAAAACCATTCTTGGGCAACAACAAGGATTAGTGACTTCAGCAAGTATTGCCGTAGAGGATGCTTCCTTGACAGGTATCACTTGGATGGCTATGAACAGTACCATTGATGCTGAAAATGTGTGGCCTAATCTGGGCACCTCTTCTCAAGGAATACGCTATGCTGGTCTATATGAAGCGAATGTCTTCACAACCGAAACATATGTTGCTGTGAATCAAGTTTTGGCCGATGAACTTGATTTGTCGGTAGGGGATGAACTTGAAATCGGCTGGTATGTGACTCAGGACAACGCAAGGGTTCGTGTTGAAGCAGCTGTGAATGTCCTCAACATTGTGGCAAATGAAGGACAGGGTGCATCTGCGGGAACCCAAGCTCCTGCAATGTTTACCGATTTATCCACGGCTCAATCATTGCAAAAACTCAACGGAAGCATCAATTCACTGTACTATGCAGTGGATGATGAGCATGAGGATGCCGTTCACATCGAACCAATATTGAACGACATTGAAGTTCTTCTTGACCAGTTTATTCAAGCGGAAGATGTTGGTTTAGAAATCGATTTAGATGAAGACACAAAATCGATGACTTTGACTTCAAGTAAGGGTCTGGGGCGCATTTCTGGTGAGATGGTGCGCGGTCTACGAGAGAATCTCAGCGTCATCTCTGCCGGTTCAACCATGATGGAAGTACTTCAAGTTCCAATGATTGAATTGACAGAGAGTGACCAGCAAATTTTGACTCTTGCGGATTCTGAAATTTCCGAACTTTCCTCAGGATTACGAGGGTTATGGCACTTCTCTCCAAGTGGAGCGGGGTTCCAGATTGATGGTAGCGGAGATGCCTGGGTTTGGCGAGTTGAAGAAGGGCAAATCGCTCATGATTTTACCCTTGATTCAACCGGTGAATATGGTTTGATTGCTACAGATAAGGGTCTAGTCGTAGGCTTTGAGAGAGAAGTTGACACTGAGCGATGGGCATCGTATGAGAGTGAAGGCGAAATGGTCTCAGTTACGCATGACCAAAACGGCTGGTGGGCGCTTGAAAAGTTAGAGGATTCCTTCAAACTTCATTCTTTTTCTCTTGATTTGGAACAACACTCTGCTACCAATCTCTCGCTCACAACCCCGTCAACAGTTCTCTCAACCCAGTTGCATTATGATGGCGACCTTTTCTTGCAAGTTGAGGGTCTTCTATCATCTAATCGATACCAATCTTCAGCATCGGAAATATCCTTTTCACCGTTCAACACATCTTCTCCATGGCCCGTTCCTGGTCCAGATTCCGCAACTGTTCAACTTCATTCTTCATGTGATGGGGTTGCATCAATTACGCTGTATCAAGGGAACCACTGGTGTACGGTTTCCAATGGCCTAATCAAGTGGAATTCAACTACTGGAATCATCGAATCCCTTCGGATTCCAATTGTTTCTGCAACGGGGGGACTTGGCGTACTGCCGCAACTCTTCCTCGCTTTTGGTGGTGCGCAATCGCCTCTTTTAGTCGAGCAAGGCGACGTCCTGTTTAGCCAACGCCTCAATGAATTGAATCTTTCTGCAGCATCAAGTGAAGTCTGGGTAAAGGGTTTGATACCCTATGCTTTTGGTGACAATACGGCATATCGTCTTGCGTTCAACGGCTCATACAGTGATTTGGAAGGCATGGAAACTCTTTCACAATTAGATTCAGTCATACTCGGTCTTGTTTCGCTTGAAGATGGAGAAGTCTTGGCCTCTGCAGGTGAAGATGAACGTTCAATGGTCATAGTATCAGTATCAGAACAATGGAGCGATGAAGTTTCTGATTCATTCACTTCTTGGCTTGACCAAAACTCAAATTCTTCGGATGCTAACCTGGAAGTTCGTGCTGTAAAGGTAGAGGCCGCAGCCATAGCTGCTGAATCATCAGGGGTCCTTGCTGCAATGTTTTTGGTCTTCGGCACGTTTACTATCGCTGCAGGAATACTGCTTGTTCTTACTATTGTGATGATGTTGGCAGAGGCGAGACGCTCTGAACTTGGTACAATGCGTGCCTTAGGTGTAAGTCAATCCGATGCCAGAGCCCTTGCAGTTCAAGAGGGTATAATTCTCTCAAGCTTGGCAGGTTTTATCGGTGCCTTGATTGGGATTGTTCTTGCATGGTTTATCAGTATTGGATTTGAAAACATGTTTTCATCGGTTGGTTCAAACCAATTTACGTTTGCTTGGGAATGGAATTCGTTGTTCTCTGGAGCAGTGTGGGGTTTCCTTCTCGCCGTGTTTACACTATGGGTCTCTGCTTTTTGGACCTCTAAATTGAACATTATCCATGCTCTTAAAGGTGGGCGAATTACACGAACCGAAGGTATACCTTGGTTCCTTCTTCTCCTCCAAATACTCGCCTTCGGGGGAGGTTCTCTCTCGTTTTTGATTTTGGTAATACTCGGTTTTGATTCGGGAGTTGCCTATTTCCTATGGGTCGTCACTGGCGTTTTGACACTCTTTGTTGTCGTTCCCTTCTTTACTTGGGAATTACCCACATTCTTGCGAGCAAAGGGTGGAATCTGGCAGCGTCTTCACAGAAATGCAAGCAGGAATACTTTGGCCATGATTGGAGCAACATTGCTGATTTGGACCGTAGGCCTGTCCACACTGGATCCTGTTCGTAAAGGCATGGAAGCCGATGAGTTATCGTTCATCGTGCTCGGGTTAGTCGAGGTCTTTGCGGGTGTTTTGTTACTGACCAGTGCTGCTCCATTACTGGTGAAGCGTATTGGTAAATCTAAATTCCTGACACGGCGATGGGGCCCTGTTCTTCCCGTTTCACTTGCTTATCCACTGGCAACTCCGGTTCGAACTGCAGTGGTAATGGGAATGTTCTCCATCACTGTCTTTTCAGTCATCGTTTTGGGCGGATATGCAGAACAATTTGACAACTATACCAGTTCCTTTGTTGAAGATGCTGAAGGTGAATATGAACTGCTGCTGACAGGTTCCCGCTCAAGTCCGATAGAATTGTCGGAAAACATCTCTGATTGGAACCTCTCCTCAAGTTGGGAAGACAGTATTGATTCCGTAGCAAGAGTCCATCGTGGCGAAGTCTTCCTTGAGGACGCAGAAGGTGAACGAATGCCCTATGTTGTACGAGGTTTTGACGAGGCCTTTGCTCAACATGGCGGGCTGCCACTTTACACCTGGGATTCTTCACTCGGTGATGATGAGACTGAGGTTTGGGATAGGGTTTCTTCGCGAGATGATTTAGTACTTCTCGATGCCTCATTTGGTCTTGAAGCAATAACGGATGGCACCGGATTATCGACATTGAGTTTTTCAATTGGAGATTCGATTTCGCTAATTGATATTTCCAACCCTGGAAACACGCGTTCTGTCAAAGTTGCAGGCTTCCTTGAGCAGTCTTCGTATCTGTTCTCGGCCGGAGTTTGGATGAACGATAATCTCGTCGTCGAACAGTTTGATGGGCGCCTTACACGGATGTACCTAAGTGTCTCAGATGATGCCCAACCCACCACTTCTTTTGAGGATAATTCAGTCGGTGATTTTTCACCGACAGGCAAGAGTAAAGACGTGCGATTAGCGACTGCAGAATTAGAATCCGAACTCACGCCCCTTCTCAATAAAGAGGGTGTTCAGGTTTCAGTTATTTCTGATGAAGTCATGTTACTTCAAACCCTTGTCCTCGCTTTACTTGGAATCTTTGAAGGATATCTTGCTCTTGGATTGATCGTCGGAATTGCAGGGATTGGCGTTGTTACGGTTCGTTCAGTCTCAGAACGCACCAAATCAATTGGAATCTTGCGTGCTCTTGGTTATCGGCAAAATATGGTTCTGCTTTCCTTTTTCATCGAAGTTTCATGGGTAAGTGTATTGGGTATGTGTAACGGGATTTTGGTTGCCGTTGGCTTCCACAGGGCACTCTACACGGCCTTTTGGAAGGACCAAGGAGCGAGTTTTAGCCTTCCTCTTGAATCGATCCTCTGGGTTTTTATCGGTGGCTGGTTCTTGGTTTTACTTGCTACATTGGTGCCGATTCGTAGGGCAGCTCAGACACCTGCATCTGCTGCGTTGAGAGAAGCATAGTCCATTGTGTAATTTTTCTAAAATTTCGGGATTTGTGAATGTACTCTATCTCAAAACCTTCATTTTTTTAATCGTACAGCGTGATTTTTACAAACAACTCACTCCATTCTTTTATCAAATCAATAGACTGCGATAGATATTTCTAAAAACGAATGTTTCTTTTTTTATACAAAGCCCATTTTTAGCACTCCTATAGTATAAATACGACGCTTTTCGTGGGAGGGTTTACCGAACCATCGGAGGTATAGATATGCGAAAAATAACCCCTATGATTCTCGTCGCCTTGATGCTTGTGAGTGCTCTCTCAAGTTTCGACTTCGCCGAGCTAGAAGAAACTGAAGTAATTGAAGATGCAGGTGCCCGTGCGGGTGCTGATGCAGAAATGGTTGCTATCACAAACCCGAAAGAAACCGTCTGCCCATTTGGTGCAGCATGCCGTAACGTCATGAAAGTAGGAGATGTAACTGAATTCTCTTCCTACATTCAAAACAGCGGTGATGCAGACATTACTGAAATGCAATACAGTGTTACTGTATACCTTTCAGACGCAGATGGAAACCCTGGAATGGTTGCTAAAGATGCAACCACTGGTGCAGATTTGACATGGTCCAACCCCAATGTCATGTGTGCATCTGCAGCAAACTGTGACTTTACGTCACTTGCAGCGGGTGATGTTCTTGGCGGCGGAAAGCACACAATGTCCGTTAACGGTGCTCCAATTACTTGGACTCCTGCAAAGGGATTGTATGTTGTTGAAATGATCGTTGACGCTAGCCCTGACGCTGACGTCGGAAACGATGCACAACAAATCTTTGTCTCAGTCGAAGACTGGTATGACATCACAGTCGACCTACAATGGCTCGATGCTGATGGCGAACTTGCTGGAGACACCACTGCAGGTGATGGGACCAAACAATGGTCTCTCACTGTAACCGCTGATGGTTCAGACACCTTTGACCCTCGTAACGTCACCATCCGAATGGAAACTAGCGGAGACGTTCTTGCTGCTCAAGATGTTGACGGAAACGTAATTGATGGCTCTGGAACCAGCACATATACTGCTGGAACTTCGATGACAGTTGATACGTATCAAGATGTATCTACTGAACCTCCAACCATTACCACAGACTCTCGAGATGTTCTTTCAACTTGGACATTGACCGGTAGCCTTAGTGTATCAACTCAAAACGCTGATGCATTGTATGGTATGAAGGCGTCTCTTATCGATTATGCCCAATACGGCCAATGGCAGAAGTGTGTCACCACAGGCACTGAAAACGAAACCTACGACAACTTCTGTGAAGAAACATTCCTTCAGGACGCATATCCTTCGACTGATTCTTCCACTATTGATGGTTCAGCGAGTATCTTCCATGACATTCGAATCTCTCAAATGAATATTGTTCAAGGATTCAACGCAGACGGATCTGGCCAAGGAACAATCATGGTCAACGAAAATTCCGGTGGCGACTTGAACGTCGGAACATCGTATCTTCACGTTGAAGTTGAACACCGTGGCAGCTCTGCTGGAGAACTCTATGATTGGTCAGTTGACTTTTCAGTGACTGATTCAGGTGGCGCAACCGTAGACACCGACAACGTGACTACATGTGACGCTGTTGAACCTGCATATCCTATGTATGGTCCTCTTGGAACTGGAATGAGCGCATCAATGCAAGCATATGCATGTGCAATGGTCTCACTCGAGATGGATGGAGAATACACCTTCTCTGCAGAACTTGTCCCTGATGATAAGATGACTGATGCTAAGCCTTCGAACAACGACCGAAGTATGACTTTGAATGTTCGAAACAATGCTCCTCTCATCACATCGCTTGATTTGTTGAATGATGGCGACCTCTACTTTGGACAAGCTGACCTTCTCTCAATGTCGGTTCAAGTGTTCGATGTCGATGATCCATCTGCTTCAAACCTTGAAATTGAATGGAAGCATGCTGGAACCGCACTTCCAGGATGCGATCGAGCGAACATGCAAATCACTTGTTCAGTTCTCATCTTGCAAGATTACGTGACCAACTTCCCAGTGTCTGTGACCGTCTATGACGCTCATGGTGGAGAAGCGAGCGAAGAACTCATGATTCAAATCTGGAATGATGGTGGTTACTCTACCGCTACTGACAGTGGACTCTCGATGACGTACAACATGCTCTACTGGGGAACAGCTCCTTTCAGCATCAATGCTACAGATGGTGAAGCAATGATGGGCGAAGAACTCCCTGGCTACACTGGTATGTATGATTCAGTTGCAGTTATTGATTACACACCTTCGACCACTTATTCAGCGGTCGATGTGTTGAGCCAATCAATGTCGATTTCCTTCGACAAGAGTCTCGGTGCAACCTCCCTTTGGTATGTGAACAACAACATCTGGACCATGATTAGCGATAATCCATTGGACACCAATGATGCAACAATCAGCGAATTTGCTTACACTTTCCCTGCGAACTCCCCAGTTCTCTCGGCAGGTCAAATGGTCTTGATGGGTGGTTCCTTGGCTCAGGCTGAAGTACCAACTGCAAGCATCACTGGATTTAACGCCGCTCCTGGCAAATCTGGTGCGATCCTCCTTAACTGGAACGTAGATGGCACCATGCTAACAGGCGACAGCATTGATATCTCAATCTGTGAAGCAGTTGACTGCACAAACGCACACGAAGCAGGACTCGGTGCAGGAAACACTTCCTACACCTACTCTGGAACAAACACAGTCCACGGAACAAACTATTCTGTTTCCGTAGCCGTTTGTAACGAAGTTGGATGCAGTTCACCAGTTGGCGCAGGCTTTGTCATCGCCGACAGTGAAGTTGACGGTGGCGCAGCAGCTACTGATTTGACTATTGCAGCAGAAGGAAACACATGGACCGTCTCTTGGACCGCTTCAGGCGACCAAACAGACGTTGCTTCATGGAAGGTTTGTTACAACCGTGGCACCTTCACCGCTGGTCAAATTGATGAGACCACATGTGTTGATGCAACCGGAACCTCGGTCGACATTGACATCTCAACTTGGTCTGCTGGAACATACACCTACCACTTTACTGCAGTTCCTGTAGATGCACTGGGTAACTCCGTTGCAGCAGGTTCGATGAACAGTATCGATTACCAGCGAGATGCAAACAACGACAATGATGCTGATGGAACAACCGTCATCGGTGACGATGTTGAATCTGATGTCCCAACGTGGACATGGGGTCTCATCGGCGGAATCGTCGTTGTTGCCTTCATCGCAGGCGCTTTCATCCTCTCTCGTGGAGGAGATGGCGACGAAGGAAAGGACTGGGACTACTGAGCTCCACTCCTGACCCTTAAGCAATCGTCCCTCCCAACGCGGGAGGGAAGAGCCGCTGAGGGGGTCGTTTCGACGGCCCTCTCAGCTCCCTTTCTCTTTCAGAATCTTTTCATTCGACCTGAGGTCGTTGAAGAGTTGAATTTCTCAAAAAACAGTGCCGAATAACTCGGTCTTTTTTGGTGTTTAAGGACGTAATGATCTTGAAGAAAAGGAGTCATATTTTTCCTATTTTAAATCAATCTTATTCGAATTGTAATTTTTTACAAACGGTATGTACCAATTGCAAAGGGAATTGTCACTCAGTATCCCGTTTGAATAACTAAAATCAAAGCCAAAAATCAAACATTTCGCACCCCAACTCCTATAAGGGGAACAAGGCGTGGGATGCTTTGCATACAATCCGTATGAGGTGAATGACATGTTGGGAATAAAGA
>MDTC01124597.1_pt1 | contig 10146 bp, 12 predicted proteins | sample 811181 | NCBI WGS metagenome assembly MDTC01 (sample SAMN05326644, study PRJNA326480) | marine metagenome | isolation source: seawater | place: Pacific Ocean: North | collected 2011
AGATTTTTTCTTTTATAGTTTTGTGCTAATGCGCTCATAATTATTTATATTTTTTTTTACTTTAATTGACAGTTTAATTTGCAACCTCAAGTTATAAATTTAATTTATTTGTTGAAAAATATTAAAAAAAACTTGTTAAATTAATATTTATGCAAGATGATGTAATTAATATCTAAATATACACTAAATATAGTATTAATTATGAGTTGGACAGAAGAAAAAGTAAAAAAATTAAAAGAATTGTGGGGGAAAGGCCAAACAGCAAATCAAATTGCTATTATTATTGGTGGTGTTTCTAGAAACGCAGTAATTGGTAAAGCCCATAGACTTAATTTATCATCTAAAATAAAAACGAAATATTCAGGTAAAGTTAATAAAAGTTTTACAAAAAATTCTAGTAACCAAATTCAATTAAAAGGCAGAAGAGGAAAATTCAAATCACTGATTTTAGACAAAAATTTTGAACCTGCTAAAAATTTAAATTTGGAAGAGCTGACAGAAGAAACTTGTAAATACATGGAAGGAAACCCAAATGAAAGTGATGCAAGTTTTTGTGGGCGAAAAACTGTTGAAAAGTTTTCATATTGCCCGTTACATTTAATGGTTGTGTTCCAGCCCAAGGGTAAGAAAGATGATGTTATAGATAAAGAAGATGAAATGCCTAAGTTTATAGAAAAGAAAATTAAATCTGCTTAATTTAGTAGTTTTTGTTTAGCTTTTTTAAATTCTGTATCGGTTATTACACCTTCATTCCTTAATTGGTTTAATTTAACAATTTCGTCGTAAATTTGTTTTTTATCTTGATTAATTGTTATTTCATTTAAATCAATCTGATCATTTATGTTAGTATCATTTTCTTTAAAGTTCCTTCTTGCTTCAATCCCCATACTTATAGGCTTTACAGAAAAATAAATTACTGCCAGTAATAAAAATATACATGTCCCAATAACTAAATAACTAAGCATTTTATTTTTTTATATTAGTATTTTCTGCAAACTGTCCACCAGATCTCCAATTATAACTATATTTATTAATTTCAACATTAAATTTTTTTTTTGTGTTAAATCCTAAATCAAAATTTGTTTTATGTAAACCTGTAGCAACATTGTGATACTTTAGTAATTTTAATTGATCCTCAGTCAAAAGTGGGTTGGGAAGTAATTGTAATACTTTTGCTGAGATTTTTGCCAAACCAATTGGTAAAGGGAAAAGAAGTCTTTTTTTTTTTATAGAATCTAACAAATTTATTATAATTTCTTTAAATGTAAATGTCTCTGAACCTACACATTCTAAAACTAAATTCTTAGTTTTGCCATCAACTACGTTGAATATAATATCTATTAAATCACTTACATGAATAGGACTAAACTTTGTGCCTCCGTTATAATAAATCGGCATAAAAGGAAGTCTGCTTAATAGAGTCATAAATCTTGTAGTAAATTTATCATCTACTGAGTAAACTATAGAAGGTTTTAAAATTATTGAGTTTGTAAAATTTTCTTTTACTTTTTTTTCACCTTCCAACTTGCTTATTGCATAGCTGCTATCAATAGCTTGCTCTATTCCTAGTGATGAAATATGCACAAATTTTTCAATATTAAATTTTTTTGCTTTTTTTGAAATCATATCTGGTAAGTCTGTATGGATTAATTTAAATTGATTTTTGTTTTTTTCATATAATATTCCAATTAAATTTATACAAATTTCACACTGGCTTATTAAATTTTCTATTTTATGTGGATTAAAATTTTTAAGTTCTACTAATTCTAGATAACCAGGGTTTGCTTGGGTCTTAAGTAAATAGCCAGCTCGATGTGCGTTTCTCGTAACTGCTTTGATTTTATAGTTATTTTGAGTGAACTTCCTTATTAAATTTCTTCCAATTTGACCAGTTGCACCGAAAAGTAGAATTTCTTTTTGTTTCATATATATATTCTATCAAATGAATATAGATATTAAATTACACAAGGATGATTTGCCAGATCAATTAATGCTAGGTGACAATATATCTGTAGATTGTGAATTTATGGGCCTGAATGTAGAGAGAGATAGACTTTGTCTAGTGCAAATATCTACAGGAAAACAAGATGCACATATTATAAAATTGAATAGGGCTAGTTATAATGCGCCTAATCTTAAAAGAATATTAGAAGATAAAAAAATTAACAAAATTTTTCACTACGCGAGAGCGGATTTATTATTTATAAAAAAATATTTAAAAGTAAATGTAGAAAATATAAATTGCACAAAAATAATGAGTAAAATTGCTAGGAGTTATAGCGATAAGCATGGACTAAAAGATCTCATAAAGGAATTTACTGGAAATGATATAAATAAATATCTTCAATCATCAGATTTTGGAGGTGATTTGACTGATAAACAATTACAATATTGTGCTAAAGATGTAATTTATCTTCACCAAATTTATGAGGGACTTAACAAGATATTAATTAGAGAAAAAAGAGAAAGCTTATACAAGGATGCTATAAAATTTATCTATAGTAGAGTAAATTTAGATTTAGCATCATTTACCTCAGATATATGGTCTCATTAAATGAAAAAAGAAAAAATTAAGAAAATCGGGCAAGAGGTAATTCAATATGAAATAGAAGCATTAAAAAATTTAAAAAAAAGCATAAATTTATCTTTTTCAAAAATGGTTGAACTAATACTAAGTTGTAGAAATGGTAAAGTAATTATATCTGGTGTCGGGAAAAGCGGAATTATTGCTAGGAAATGGGCTGCGACTTTCTCTTCAACTGGTACGCCAGCTTTTTTTTTAGATGCATTGAATGCTAGTCATGGAGATTTGGGGCAAATTTCTACAAATGATATAGTTATTTTAATAAGTAATAGTGGAGAGAGTGATGAATTAAAAAATATTATACAATATGCCTCCAGAAATAAAAATATCAAGTTAATAGGAGTAACTTCAAAAAAAGACTCGGTATTGTACAAAAATTCTGATTTAGGATTTCATATGCCAATTATAAAAGAAGCTGGTCCTGAAAATATTGTACCAACATCCTCTACATCTGCTCAATTAGCTTTGGGAGACTCAATTGCTATTGCTTGTATGAAGTATAAAAAATTTACTAAATTCGACTTTAAAAAAATTCACCCTAGTGGAACCCTGTCTGTGAGACTTAAAACAGTCAGTGATTTAATGATAACTGGTACTAAGTTACCACTAGTAAAAGAAGGCACCAAGATGAAAAAAGCATTAAATATAATTAACAATAAAAAACTAGGAGTTTTGATTGTTTTAAAAAGAGATGGTCAAACTAGTGGTATAATTACCGATGGTGATTTAAAAAGAATTGCCCAAAAGTATAATAATTTAGAAAGTTTAGACATTAAGAAAGTTATGAAGAAAAATCCAATAACAGTTGATCAAGATACATTAGCAGCATCAGCATTAGCAATTATGAATTCAAAAAAAATTACATCACTTTGTGTGCATAAGAAAAAAAAAACTAAGAAAACAATAGGACTAATTCATATGCATCATATTTTGGGATCAAATATTAACTGATGTCAATAAAGTCACTGTTGCAATTGATACTTACTCTATTAATTTTATTAATTTTGGGTGGAATTTATTATATATATTTCTACTCAAACCCAGTAAAAAACCAAATCAATTTAATAAACCAAACAAATAATCTAAATAAACAAAATAAAACTGATCAAGAGATGCTAGATGAAATTCCCAGATCAGAAAATGACAATAAAATAGTTCAAAATAATATTAAAATAGATAATAAAGCTTATGATCAAATTAAAACGGAATCCAAAGAGACCAAAAATAATAATTTAAATAATAGCGATAAGAAAAAAATAGAAAATTTAACAAAAGAAATTGAGTATGTAACATCAAACAAAGAAGGTGACATATTTAAAATTCTAGCAAAATTTGGAAAATCTAATATTAAAAATTCTGATATTTTAGACTTAGAGTATGTTGACGGCTTAATTTCTTCAGAAAAAAGATCACAAATTTCTATTTCTTCTAATTTTGCTAAATATAATTATAATAATCAAAATTCCCAATTCTACGAGAATGTTCAAATAAAATATGATAACAAATTGATAACATGTGATAATCTTGATCTAAAAATTACTGAAAATTATGCAGTTGCTTATAATAATGTTGTAATTAAAGACAATAAATCTACTATGAAAGCTCAAATGGTTACTTTAAATATCATAACTAAAGATATAAAGATAAATTCCCAAAATAAAGTTGAAATAATTAAAAATTAAATGGCTGTTATAAAAAAATTTCAGATCAAACGTTTTGTTGCGAATGAAAGTATTGTTGATATTAAAAATGTTTCTGTTTTTTATAATAAAAGACAAATACTAAATAACTTAAATTTAAAAATTAAGAAGCAAGAAATCCTCGGAATGCTTGGACCAAATGGAGTAGGAAAATCAACAATATTCAATTTGATTACAGGATTAAAAGATCCAAATTACGGTGAAATTATAATAGATGGTATTAATGTAACAAATTTACCTATTAACGAGAGGTTTACTAAATTTAGACTCGGTCTAGTTCCACAATATGGAGGGTTGATACATGACTTAACTTTAATTGAGAACTTAAAATTAGTTTCAGAAATCCATATAAAAGAAAGCGGACTAAGAGAGCAAAAAATTAGTAAATTAATTTATAAATTTGAATTTGAAGCACTTTTAAATATAAAAGCAAAACATTTGTCTGGTGGTCAAAAGAAAAAATTGGTGATTGCGATGGCTTTAATAAATGATCCTAAAATACTTCTATTAGATGAGCCTTTTGCTGCATTAGACATTTTAACAATAAAAATGCTCCAAGAAATAATTCTTAATTTACAAGAAAGCGACGATATATCGGTTGTTATCTGTGACCATCAAGCAAGGGATCTTTTAAATTGTGTAGATAGAGCAATTATATTATCAAATGGAAAAATCATTGCCTCAGGAAGTCCCAGCGAAGTTATTTCTGATAAAGATGCAAAAACGCAGTATTTTGGTGATGAATTTAATATAAATTAATTCATCTATGAAAAATTATATTGAAATTAAGGACACAATTAAATCCTTTGATAAATCAATTGAAGTAAGTGGAGATAAAAGTATTTCAATAAGATGTGTTCTATTAGCATCGCAAGCAATAGGTAAGTCAAGAATATACAACTTGCTTGAATCAGAAGATGTAATTAACTCTCTAAATTCAATTAATCGACTGGGCATAAAATACAAAAAACACAAAAACTTTTATGAGTTTCACGGATTTGGAATAAACGGATTTGAGGTCAAAAAAAATACAACTATTAATGCTGGGAATTCAGGAACATTAGCTAGACTGATACTGGGATTGCTTGTAAATTCAAGAAAACAAATCAAATTAATTGGTGACAAAAGTTTGTCTAATAGAGATTTTTCTAGAGTTACGACGCCAATTAAAAAGTTTGGTGTGAATATAATCTCAAAGAATAAAAGTTTGCCAGTAAAAATAATGGGGAGTGAGTTTTTAAGACCGATAAATTATGATGAAAAATTAGGGAGTGCTCAATGTAAAAGTGCAGTAATGTTAGCTGCAATTAAAACACCAGGAAAAACAATAATAAAAGCAAAAAAATCAAGGAACCATACAGAGTTAATTTTTAAACATTTAAAAATTCCAATAAAAATTACAAAAAAAAAAGAATATGATTTTATTGAAATTAATGGTCCATCAAATTTTATGGGTTTTGAGTACAAAGTACCTGGTGATATAAGTTCAAGTTCTTTCTTTTTAGTATTAGCTCTTTTATCTAAAAGATCTAAAATAAGAATAAAAAATGTAAATATAAATTATTCTAGGAGCGGAATAATAAGAATTCTTAACAAAATGAATGCCAAAATAGAAGTAAAAAATAAAAGAAACTATAAAGGTGAAAAAATTGCAGATATAATTGTTAAAAGTAATAATAATCTTAAAGGTATTAACTGTCCAAAAAATCTTAATAGTTCTGCCATAGATGAATTTTTAGTAATTTTTTTAGTAGCTGCTAAAGCAAAAGGTGTTTCAATATTTAGAAATTTGGCTGAATTAAATAAAAAAGAAAGCCCAAGATTAGAAATAGCAACAAATTTTTTAAATAAAATCGGGGTAAAAATCATAAGACGTGATGATAATTTAAAAATTTATGGAAATCCCAAACTAAATTTAAATGGTAAGTATATAATTAAAAATTTTAAAAAAGATCATAGAGTTTTTATGATGTCCTGTATTGCAGCTTTATCTTTTGGAGGTGAGTGGAAAATAGAAGACAAAGATTCAATAAATACCTCATTCCCAATATTTTTGAAAACTTTAAAATCACTAGGTGCTCGGATAATTTGAAGAGATTAAATAGAAATTTTGAATTCAAAATAGCTGCTGACGGCGGAGGAGCAACAGGCAAATCAACAGGTTGTAAATTAATAGCTAAAAAATTTAAAATGAATTTTTTATCTAGTGGTGCCTTATATAGATATTGTGCATTAAAAATATTAGAAAACAAGAATTTTTATAACGTAAAGTTTATAAATAAAATTACTAAATCAATTACAATAAAAAAACTTAACAATAAAAAACTATACAGTCCTGAAGTAGCAAGAATATCTTCAAAAATAGCAAAAAAAAAATTTGTAAGGAAGTCCTTAAAAGACTTTCAGGTTAACTTTATCAATAAATCAAAATTAGTTGTAATTGAAGGAAGAGATATAGGTTCAAAAATTATGCCCAACGCTGATTTAAAAATTTTTTTTAAATGCTCAATTAAAGAAAAAGCAAAAAGAAGACTCAATGAATTTAGACAAACTGATAAAAAAATAACATTAGATGAAGTTGAAAAAGCCTTGAAACAAAGGGATTACGAAGACAGTAAAAGAAAAATAAGTCCCTTGATTATAGCTAAAAATGCTGTATTAGTCGACACCACTAAATTAAGTATTAAACAGATGGAGTATAAATTAATTAACTTAGTTAAAATATCGATAAAAAAAAAATATGGAAATCTATAAAGATCTTAACACACCAGCATCTAAACAATTTCAAGAACTACTAAACACGCAACTTTCAAAAAATAAAATTGAAGAAGGAAAAATTATAGACGGAAAAATCACAAAAATTACTGAAAAGTTTGTTTTTATATTTATTCCAGGCCTTAAGAGTGAGCCAATTTTAGACATTAATGAATTAAAAATGATTGGGATGAAAGACCAAATTTTACTTGGTGAAAATATTCCTGTATTGCTTGAAAAGATTGAGGACAAAAATGGTGAGGTAGTTGTATCTGCATTAAAGGCGCAGAAAATAAAAGGTTGGTATAAACTTGAGAAGGCTTACGAAGATAACGAGTCCATTATCGGTAAAATTACATCAAAATGTAAAGGAGGAGTCATAGTTGAACATATTGAAACTGGGTCATTAATGTTTTGTCCAGGATCACAGATAAGTGACAAACCATTAAAAAATATTGATCACTTAATTGGTGTTGAGCAAAAATTTGCTATTATTAAGTTGGACAAATTAAGAGGTAATGCCTGCGTATCTAGAAGACAGATTGTTTCATCTAATAAAAGAGAGGATAAAGCAAAAATAATAGAAAAATTCAAAGTAGGCGATATAATTGAAAATGCTGTCGTAAAAGGATATTCATCTTTTGGGTGTTTTTTTGAAGTTAATAATGAGATAGACGTTTTGGTTCATCTACAAGAAATTTCTTATTCTAGAGTAAATCATCCTGATGAAATTTTTAATATCGGAGAAAAACATAATCTTAAGGTTATTTCAATTGATAAAGAAAAGTTACAAATTGGTTGTTCAATAAAACAATTGTCCCCAGATCCATTTGAACATATCTCAAATTATGAAATAGGATCTAAATATAAAGTTAAAGTTGATAAAATAACTGACTATGGTTGTTTTTGCTCGCTTGAACCCGGATTAAGTACTTTGCTACACAGCAGTGAAATGAGCTGGACAAAAAGAAACATTGTTCCAAAAAAATTATTTAAGATAGGAGATATGATTGATTGTGTAATAACAGAGATAGATAAAGAAAAGAGAAGGATTGCAATTTCACACAAGTTAACATTAGAAAATCCATATCAGTCATTTTCAGACAAGTTTCCAGTAGGGAGTGAAGTTGAAGGTACCGTATCAAGCGGAAATGAATATGCTTTGTATATTAAACTAGATAATTTTGATATTGATGGTTTTTTACATGCTAATGATTTAAGTTATATAGGTGAACCTGAAGAAGAACTTAAAAATTATAAAAAAGGTGATAAATTAAAAGTCAAGGTTTTAGAAATTAAAAAAGACGAGCAGAAAGTTAGAGTTGGATTAAAACAACTTGGCAGCGATCCTTTTGATTGGTTTAGTAACAAGAAGATAAATGATGTAATAACTGTAAAAGTAATTTCTACTGATAATAAGGGTCTTATAGTTAAACCAGAAAATTGTGAACTAGAATTTTTAATAAAAAAATCTAACATTGCTCTAAATGCATCAGACGCTAGACCATCAAGATTTGTTGGTGGCGAAAGAATAGATGCAGCAATATCTGAACTAAATTTAGAAAAAAGAAAAGTAAGTCTAAGCATAAAATTACTTGAGGAACTTCAAAATAAAGAAGCTGTAACAAAATTTTCAAGCCCACTCAGTGGCAAAAATCTTCCTTTTTCATCATTATCTGAAAAATTAGATGATAAAAAAAAGAAGGATAATGAGTAAGTAATTGTCTACAAAAAAATCTGAAATATTAAAAAGAATTGCTGATAACTACCCAAATTTCCTAAAAAAAGATCTTAATAAACTTATTGAAATTTTTATTTTAGAGGTAAAAAACGCATTAAAAAGACATGAAAGAGTTGAATTAAGAGACGTTTTTTCATTGGAACCGAAGTTAAAAAAAGCAAGGATAGCAAGAAACCCCCAAAATAACGAAAAAGTTTACGTTAAAGAGAAATATTCTATACTTTTTAAAACTTCAAAATTTTGGTCAAAAAAAATAAATGAATAAAAGACAAATTTTTATCGCTTGTGATACAACCAGTACAAAGAAAATTAACAATATATTAAAAAATACAAAATCCAATAAATTAAAAATTGGTTATAAATTTGGACTACAGTTTTTAAATTCTAAAAATAGTAGAAATATTATTCAGAAATTAAAAAAACAAATTACCTTTGGGGATTTCAAGTTTTCGGACATTCCAAATACATGCGCTTCTGCGGTAAGAGCAGTAAGTGATTTGAAATTTAATTATATAACTATTCATATTAATTCAGGATTTGAAGCTCTTAAGGAAGCAAAAAAGGCTGCAGGTAAAACAAAACTAATTGGTGTTACAGTTTTAACATCATTAGATAATAAAGCTATTAAAGAAATCGGATTTACTAAGAATGTTAAGGAATTAGTTCTTCATCAAGCAAATTTAGCAGCTAAAGCAAAATTGGATGCTATCGTATGTAGCGCTCAAGAAGTTAAAATAGTAAAAAAAGTATTTAAAAAAGAGATTATAACTCCTGGTATAAGATTAAATGCTAAGAAAGATGATCAAAAAAGAGTTTTAACACCTAAAGAAGCTTACAAAAATGGTGCTGACTGGCTTGTGATAGGTAGAGATATTACCAGAGGTAACATTAAAAATAATATTCAAAAATTAATTAATCATTTAGATAAATGAAAAAAGGTTTAAAAATTTGTGGGGTCTCAGATCCCAAATCATTAAACTATATTATAAATCACTCTAATCCACCAGACTTTATCGGCTTCATAACGAATTATAAAAAAAGTAAAAGATTTGTTAAATATGAAAAACTAAAAGAGCTAATTAATGTTAATAAAAAAGATATAAAATTTATTTCTGTTCTTGTAAATCCAAACGAAGAGATCTTAGAAAAAATAAAAAACTTAAATTTTGATTACTATCAACTCTATGACGTAGGGCCCGAAAGAACCAAAGAAATTAAAATAAAATATGGTATAAAAATAATAACTGCACTTACAGTTTCTGAAGAAATTGACGTAATTAAATATAAAAATTATCAAGAGATATCGGATATAATTTTATTTGATTCAAAAGGATATCATAAATCTGAAAGTTTTGATCATAACCTGC
>MDTC01213597.1_pt1 | contig 10146 bp, 18 predicted proteins | sample 811181 | NCBI WGS metagenome assembly MDTC01 (sample SAMN05326644, study PRJNA326480) | marine metagenome | isolation source: seawater | place: Pacific Ocean: North | collected 2011
ACACATTCCATAACATCTGCTATCGGCCTTACACGCTTCCCAAAATATAAAGAAGAGTCTGTTTGACTCTCTATAATCGGCAGCTCCGACATCGATTTTTGACCACTGCAAATACATGTAATGAGTACCAGTGATGTAAGTAGGCACACCGTTATTATAAAACCAGTAGCCATCTGACCTATGTTTAAATTCTTCATCTATATAATCGTACCATTTTTCTTTAAAATCTGTAGGATACTCTTCCCAATCAAACCTAGTTTTTATTTTAGCTAATTCTTTTGGGTATTCTTGTTTTTCCCAACGCTGTTCCTCTTTGACTTCGCTTCGTTTAAAAGGTTTGTCTGCTTTTGGTAAAGCAATACGGAGGTTTTGAATTTCAATGATCTGTCCAATTTGTCCAGTTTTACTGATTACTATAAAATCATAATCTTCATTGTAACCATATTCCCATTTTTTATATCTATTTTGTTTAGATAGTATTTTAGGATTTACAATGTCTTTAATTTCTTTCCAAAGAGTTTGTTTATAAATCATTTACTCCTCCCCTCAGCAAACTTAAAAACCCTTTCTTCTTTTTTCTCCTTAGGTTTTTCGTTAAGCATTTCTTCTTCTTGCTGTATACGAGTTAATATTTCAAAAGCATCCATTATAGCTAGTTTTTTAGTGGCGGCAGCGTTTTTAAGTCTGTCAGCACTTACATCATCGTCTGAGTCTACAATCTTTTCTTTAGCCACCTTGATTAGCTCCTCAATAGCTTTTTGCCCAGCTTGGATTATTTTCTTCTTCGTTTCCTTCGTGTTCATGAGTTACGGCTATATCATTAGATTTCATACAATAAAGGCGTTCGCCTTCTATAATAAACTCAAACTCTGAGTTTGGAGTGAATATAACAAGCGCTCCAGGTTTTAATCCTACAGCTTCTAAGGACTTATTAGAATATTTTAATATACCAAAGTATTCTTTTTCTTTCTTGTTGTATAAGTCATTTATTTCTTTTATAGGCTTTACAAAGCAATATTCTAAATTACATTTGTTATTATACATATATATTTGATCCATTGAACAAAAGTATAAGTCATCTTTAAAGTAAGTTGAACTATTTCTTTCCTTACCTTTTTGATCATACCATCTTCTAAAAATATTATGATGTACATAAACCTCATCTCCAGATTTTATATTAGTATTGTAAGCTGCAGGTGTTGATACAACTACAGCTTTTTTACTAACAAACTTATGATCTTCAATATTAGAGTTTACTATTAACTCTTTATCATCTATTTTAACCTTATTACTATACCTTGATTCTTTTGGTTTAATAATAAACTGGTATAAACTATTCATTAATATTTTAGATCAAATTCTACAGCTATAGCCATTTGGCTATTGAATCTTTTCCATGGTAGTATTTCATCATTCTTTTTAATGTAAATTGAGTACTCTCCATTTGATTCATCGCTTATTATGTCGCATATTATATGACCTCCATAAACTTCTTGACCTAAAGAATAATGCATAGCATCATTTTTATAATCAGATCCAATACTAATTTTTCTTATGTTAGACATCTTCAGTTTGTAACTCTTCTTTTTCAATTTCAGTATACTCTCCTGTTTCTAAATCAATATTTACAGATCCGTATTCTTTCTCTAACTCTTTTTTGTAACTTTCTACTTCCATATTTACACTAGCTAAGTCATGTAATAAGCTGTGTTTTTTAGTTTCTATATATCCAACCTCTGAAATTATTCCAGCTAAAGTTTCTTGCTGTTTTTTTATTTTATCTAACTGTTCTTCTTTAATTTTTTTCATTTAATTTTATTTAATTGTAATTATAACGTAACTACCATAGGTAGAAACTTTTGTATTCTCTTATAAAAATCACTTGCTTTTGTGAAAGTTTCCAATTCCCACATAGTTCTTACGCTTTCTATATCTTTTGTAGCGCCAAATTGCCTAACCTCTCTATCTGTAATGATAAGGTTTAACGCTTTTTTTACTTTAAAACCTATATAAAAAATAGGAGTTTCTAACTGGCTCTCATTGAAATGTAAATTCTCGTATTCGGTTTCAAAGTCCATCATATACCTCCTCCGTCTTGTAATGTCCAACCCAAGCCAGGAACACCAGCATTAGTTAAAGTTATTAAATAGTCTCTACTGGTTAATCCGTTTGGCAAAGTATTTAATCCTGCTATAAAATAATTTGTAACTCCCCAATAACCTATAGTGTTAAAAGTCATTAAAATGTTTTGTGGTACAGGTAATCCTGCTTGTTGCCTGTTGTAGTAGTATAAAGCCCACGAGTTTAAAGTGTCTGTATATTTTTGTGTATCAAATTTCCATTGATATTGAAATCTTTCACCGTCTGTTATCAAAGGCATTTCCATCCAGTCCATACCATAAGAATAATTTTGAGTCTTATCAAAAAATCTATTTACTGTTGTAACTTTTTCTAAATTAAAATGTGATATATCTTGGTTAAAATAAACATTATAATATACAAATTGACTAATTATTTCAACATTGCTAGTATCCCAATTACTTAATGATTGATTAAATCTAGTTCCTCCAGCACCTCCAAAGATTTCATGAAGACTTGTAACGCTACTTAAGTTCCATTTAGTAGAATCGTTTACTAACGTGTCGTTAAATTGACTATCTCTGAACATTCTACTTAAACTAACATCAACATTAGGATCCGTACATATAGTCCAATTACCTATAATAGGTTTACAATCATCAGGTCCAGTGTTAAATTGAGCACTATTAAAACAAAAATCAAAATCTATAACATTTGAAACATCCCAACCGTTTAGTGTTTGAACTGATCCAAAGTCTCCTCTCCAGTCTAAACCTCTTCTTTCAGTTGGCCCTGCGTATCGATTAAAAGGTCTACCAGAAAAAGTTGATCTCATTGTTATATTAGGTGTGTTTCCTAATATCCAGTTATCTACACTTGTTGGAGAGCATATAAACGCACTTGCAAAAGTAAGATCAAAGTCCGTAATATTAGTAGCTGTATGACCATCTAAATTGGCATTAACGGTTGCATCAAAACAAGTTCCGTTAAATAAAGCTCTAAGAGAAGTTTTATTAGTATTAAAATCCCAACCTAAAAAATCAGTTTTTAAACCATCATCAGTGTATTGATAACCTCCAGTTCTTCTGTTGTCTCCACCGTAATAGCTACCAACCCAAGAAAACATCCCTTCAAGTTCATTTATTTTAACAGAGGTATTATCCCAATCTTCTAAACTTAATTTCCACTTCCTACAATAGTAAAACATTTGCTTAGTGTTTAAAAAATTAATGTTAGACAAGTACAAGTCTTGCTTCCATAATTCTATATCTACTATTTCTTCACAGTAGTAAAACATATTCTCAAATGTCAAATCTCCCGAATGGTTTTTACCAGGTTTCCAATCTTTTAGATCATCACCACCATTTTTCCACAATCTACAATATTCAAACATTGATTTAAAATTATCAACGTAAGAAACATCCCAGTCAGCTACACTGTCATTCCACCATCTAAGTCTATAAAAACATCTTTCTAAACTTGTTAATGTTTGAGGAATAACCCAATTATTAATATTAGGTATAGATGTAAAATAATTCTCATCACACCATTCATAAAGACCATCAGATTCAAAGTCATCAGCAAAAGTTGGTGTATCAATAGTAGTTAAAGGTATACCAGGAAGCTGTGTATCTCCCGTGGGATTACCTAAGTTTCTACATTGTTTAAATGTTTGTTTTAAACTTTTAAATTCTAAATCACCCCACTGTATTATATCTAATAAATAGTTTTTACTAGGCCATTCCAAGTAAAAGTAAGGGCAATTTCCTGATACTTTTATTTCAAAATCCCCAACACTACTATAAGTATGTATAGCAGAACCCGTGTAAGAACTTACATTACCATCTCCCCAGTCTACAGTGTAATCATATGTATAAGCTGGATCTGTAGTTAACTCCATTGGTGGTAAACCAATATTTGTACCTGTGTTTATCTTAAGTATAAGAGGTTTAAAGCCTGAGGAGTTATTACGGTTTTTATAATATATAACTGGTAGTGCGTTGCCTAAAAGCATTTTACACTCTTGGGGGTGCTACGAATACTACAAATCTATTATTAGCAAATGTACTACCTGTAGCTGCTCCTATATATCTAGCAGTAGATGTATTATTTGTTGCTTGTTCAAAGTTTGTACTATCTAAATATATTCCAGCTCCTGGAGTAGTATTGGTAATTGTTTGAGATTGGCTTGAAGTTATTTGAAGTTCAAAGTCACTTTGAGGAGCACCATCACTTACAAAGTTAAATTGAGCAAATCGTTGCCCTAAATCAATAACATCATTTACTTGAGGTCCAGTTTGACCACCACTAGTTCTTCCAGGTTCATCGGGAAAAATATTTCCACTTGCATATGGACCTCCAGCTACAAGAGAACTACCTAAAAATGATGTATTAGGTTGTAAAAACCCATTAAAGTTTGAAGTGGAAGATGTTCCTGTTACACCTTGTAATTGAGCAGGTGTTACACTATTAGCGGTTGAACCTACTAGTACTTCTAATCTGTCTCTTAGTCTCCATTGAAATGAGCTATTCCTTTCAAAATCAAAACTTATCATTTTCATTATAACAGTATTTCCAGCTCCGGCGTCAAGTACTACTGATGAAACTTGATTATTTCCAGCGTCTCCAGTACCTGATCCACCACTATCAAATAAAGTGATATATTCATCTGCGCCAGTTGGTAATGTAGCTGTCGTAGTTACATTAGTTCCAGTAGGAAAATTAATAGTGTTAGTTTCATTTAAAAAATCACCTGACACTGAATACGCTCCAGATACAGTGGCATATCCATATATTAAAACTTTACCTGTGCTACCTGAATTTATGTCTTCAATTGCTACACCAATTATTTCGCTTTGACCAGGTAGTGATCCAGGTATGTTAGCTCTAACAGTTCCATTAGAATAATCCCATATTACTATTTCTCCATTACTAATGTTAGCTGCTGCAGTAACTGTTACCGCGCTTCCATATTGATTTTGAGTAGATTGAGTTATATCAGCTGGAGTTGATACATTAACACCACTAAAATCAATACCTCCACCTGTAGGAGTATCTATCCAAGATAAGTTTCCTGAAGAGTTAGATTCAAGTATTTGGTTATTAGCTGGAGTATCACCTGGAAGTGTTACAGTGTAAGAATCATTTGGAGCGGTTGGCACAGTAATCGTTACACCTTCGTCTGTTGGAGCAAATAAACCAATAAATCCGCTTTCAGTTGCACCACCGTATAGGTTTACTTCACCCTTAGTTGAGCCTACGTCACCTAGTGATAATCTGTTTCTAGTATCGCCTACGGTAGGTACTTGAAATTGATAAGTAAATCCACTATCACCACCGAAAACCCCAGTTGAGGTTTGATATTGTACTGATTGATTATTTCCACCTGGTGAAAAAGAAGCAGGTGTATTTATCCAAGATAGAGCTCCATTAGTATCTGATTCAAGTATTTTATTAGCTGGTGTAGTTCCATCACCTAGTGGAGTATTAGGTAATATAAGACCATAACTAACAGCTCCCGAATTATTAGGACCTATTATATCAACATACCTATCATTGTCGTAATCCCAATATCTAGTTCTACCCGCAAATTGTGTTCCATTTCCGGTTAATGCTAAAGCATGATCAATAGTTTGAGCTACAGTGACTCCTGTTTTCTTTAGTTCAACTTCACCAGAAGTTCCACATAATATAGCTTGAGTATTATCTGTTGTTACTTCAAATTTTCCCTCGTCAGTAAAACCTATAAAAGTATCTTCTGGATTTTCTTGATGAGATATATATTTTTTTATCTGAACATCAGAAGAAAAAAGAGTTATTTTAGGATCCGCACCTGTGCTATCTTGAAATATAGCAGAATCTCCAAGTTCTCCAGTTCCGTTAAATATAGGTAATTTTAAATTAGTTCCAGAACCAGTTATTGGACTATCCCAACCTAATGTAACGTTATTTGTGTTGAAAACACCACTGGCTTTTAAGTACTGTCCTGTCGAAGGAAGAGCGCTTGGTAATATTAAAGTTTGATCAACACCAGAACTGCTAGTTGTTATAGTAAATTCTTTAGGGGTGTTAGTTGTATCACCAAATTTAAAAATAAATTTAGGTTGCTCGTTTCCAGCTATGTAGTTTCCATTTAATATTAGGTTACCGACATCGTACTGATTTCCACCTGGAACACCTAATTGTAATGAAGCTGAAGTAGATTGACTACTATTTGCGCTGTAGTATTGAAAACCTTCTGCACCAGCTAACGTGTTACTAGGATTTCCAACGCCGTAGAAAGCTACTCTACTATTTATATTTCCCGCATTATTAGTACCTATACCACTTAAACTTTCGTTAACTACACTTTGAGCTAAAAGAGATCCTGTTATTTTAACGTTTCCTGACCCAGTGTAACCAGCTAAGCCTGTTATGTTTCTTACGTCAGATGTTTCTGGCACGAATACCGAATCATCACTTATTTTTGCATTTGCCATTTTATAATTTTTATTCTAATTCTATTTTGCCACCATCTTCTAAGAGTACAATATCATTTATGTCTGACTGTAAAGCCATAAAATTACCGGTTACAGGAGGAACTGGTGATGATAAATTCCTATAACCCTGCATTGGTATTACGTAACCTACACCTAACCACATTTTAAAACAATGCTAATAAAGCTCCAGCGCTAGTAGTAGCAGTTCCTGAGCTATTTGTTCCGTAAACTTTTAAAACAAGTATTGGTAAAAATGAACCTGCAGGTAAATTCTCAAAAAGAACTCTTTCTCCACTTTCCATTTCAACGTCTAAATTTCCTTGTGTACCTACATATATGCATGCTCCTCTATTAAGAGTGTGATATTGAATAACGTCATTGCTACCTGGATTTTGTGGAACGTTAGATTGAAGCACATCGATAAAAGAATCATTACCAGATGTTGGAACAGTTAAAGATTTAGCTGAATGAGCAAACACTCTAGGCTGAGCCTGCATGTTACCTTCAAGGCCACCTAAATCTACATTATATTTTTGATATGTTGCCATTGTTTATTTTTTTATTTTTGTTATTTTTTCAGCACCTCTAGATCCAAAGTATGCTACGTAAACTGTTATTAGTAAAGCTTCTAGTAAAGAAACCCAACCTGTTTTTATTTCTAATAGTACAGTTGAATCTAATACTATAAATATTGTCATGGCTAAAGTAAGATATATGAGCGTCATGGGTCTAGTGTTCTTACTTAACCATGAGTCACTTTTCATATCACTAGCCCATCTGCTAGAAATGTTGTTCATCTCTGCTATATCTTGATCTAAAAGTTTTAAAGCCATTTCTTTGTCTGCAGCTTTAATACTTTTATCACTTGTAATAAGATTTTTTACTATACCTAAACCTCCTTGATCAGGTAAAAACTCTCCAAGCTGCGAAACAAGTTTAGGAGCTTTTTCAGTTAAAAAAGCCCCTACTTTTGTTTCTTTGAATTTTTTCTTATCGGCGTTTCTTTTACCCATTGCGCGTTTCTAAAATTATAATCATAACCAGGATACATTACTTTGGCATAACCGTTATTATCTACACCTAAAACTTTAAAGTCAACTCCTTTCATTGTAATATCCCCACCAGGTATTATATTAGTGGGGTTATTAACATCTTTAGAATTTCTTTTATATCCGTCTGTAGACTTATTCATTTATTTTCCTTTTTTTTTATTTTTTCTATCACCAGGAAAACCAGAAAAAGGATTTGACTTATTTTTTTTACCTTTTTTTACTTTTTTACCTTTATCAGGGTTTTGATCTTGTCTAAAACTAGATAGCTGTTGTTGTCTTCTAAATCTTTTAGCAGCTTCAGCTTGATCCTTATTATAAGCATCTGTTTCTATTATAGTTTTTTTATTCTCTACGTCAATAGCGTTGTTTGCGGTAATAACGTTAGCTTTAGCTTCGGTGTTTTTAGTTCTAATAGCTTCGTTATCTTTTGCTATCTCCATGTTAGCAGCGTTAGTTGCTTGACGATCTATTTTGAACTCTTTAGGCTTTTTAGCATTATCAGCTTGCATAAACTTAGATCTACCAGCTGCAATGTGATTCACTTTATTAGCTGATCTACTCATCACAGGTGCTGGTTCTGACATTACATCAAATGATCCCATATCACCATCTATTTTTTGAGCAAAGTTTTTATTGTCATACTGAGCATTTCTAGCGTAGTCTTGTCTAGTCTTAGCAGAGTTGTTTTGATTTGAAGCCTCTTTTATGTCGTACTTCTCCGCTGCTGATTGTTTTAAATATGCTTTATTTTTCATTTTTTCTTTTTTAAAGGTATTTCTTTGTCGTAAGCTTCTTGCTCCCACGGAGAGTTCTTACTGTATTTTAATGGATATGCTTTTCCTTTCCAGAATATATTATTATCTGTATAAGAAAGCTGGCCATTTCTTATTTGTTTTACGTGTACTTTCTCGTGAGAGATAGTATTTCTCAATTGATCTGGATCTGATATATTCATATCAATTGTTATAGCACCGTTCATATGAGTTCTACCATTTACACCAGGTTCTTCAGGTGTAGAATAAATAGGTTGATTCATATCACTAGTGTTATAAAAAGGCTTTATTTTAAAAGGCATTTACTACTTTTTAAATGCGTATAAAAATTCTCTTAGACCAATACCGAAAGCTATTCCTGCGTACATAGGATGAGCGTGAAACAATAGCATTGACCCTATAATACCGCAAGCAACTGCTTTAGACAACGGGTGATTTATAATTTCCTTAATAGTTTCCATAATTATTTATTTAGAGTGATAAGCTTTTAAAGCGGCTTGTGCTTTTGGTTTGCTATCGTAAGTAGCATCCCAATCTTTTCCTGTTATATTGCTTTCTACTTTCCAAGAACTTCCAGAACCTTTAATACAACCTGATCCACCTTCTGATTTAGCACAACCTTGTTTTATTACGTTCATTTGATAGAATGGCACTGTTTGTAATATACCACCTTTCTTTCTTTGTCTTCTACTAATCTTGCTTTTTTTAGCATTGGGTTGTGTTGAAGTGTAGTTAGGATTAAAAAAATTGTTTTTACCTTTACATTTTTTCTTCTTGTTGCATTTTTGTTTAATCATAATTACTTTTTTAACATTTCCATCTACGTCTTGCAGCTTTGCCTCTTTCTCCTGTCCAACCTTTTGATCTAGCACAAAAAGACTTTCTTCTTTTAGCTGCTTTACTACCTTTTTTAACTTTACCAGTTACTGCTGTTTTTAGTTTGCTACCTGGGTTTTTCTTTCTATATTCTTTAACGCCTTTAGAAGTCATACCAGCGCCTTCCTTTGCTGTTCTAAAATTTCTTCCTTTACCTTTAGTGGTTTTTCTTAGACGAGCAGACTTTTTTTTTTACGCCTTCTTTGAAGCGGGGATTCATCATCTGCAACTTGCATAGGTACGCATTTGTCTTTATTGTTTTCAGTTCCAGCAAACTTAAAACCTTTCCAACATGCTCTACCATCAGATCCTTGTTCTTTACCCTCAGCGTTTTTAGCTTGTATAGGTGAGTATTTTAAAAATGGATTACCAGGTTGTTTATACATTTGTTATCTTTTTTTAGGATTTTCTAATTCTTTATCTATCTGTCTACACCAGTCTCTTAATTCTTTGACTTCATCTTCTAGTCTGTTTATATGATCTGTATGCCAATCTTGTTTTAAATCATATTCAATACGATCTATTACAGCTTTAGGCATTGCCTTAGCGTCTGCTATATCATCTTGTAAAGTATAATACATACCTACGAAAGACGCAGTTACAATTACTATACTTATAATAGTTTTAAGATCTATTTTAAATTCCGTTCCTTCAGAGATTTTCATATTCACCAGTTGCATCAAATGATGGACAAGCCTTATTAGCAAAGTCCTTGTGAGAATGTATTACAGCTTCAGGATACATTGCCTTTAGCGTTCTTAGCACCGCTAAGAGACTTTCTTTTTGTTCTTTTGTTCTAGTATCTTTCGGGGTCTTACCATCAACCTCAACGCCTCCGCAATAGCAAATACCAATTGAGTTTCTATTCTGACCCTTCGTGTGAGCCCC
>MDTC01192877.1_pt1 | contig 10145 bp, 7 predicted proteins | sample 811181 | NCBI WGS metagenome assembly MDTC01 (sample SAMN05326644, study PRJNA326480) | marine metagenome | isolation source: seawater | place: Pacific Ocean: North | collected 2011
CAGCACGATCCTCCGCGCGGGTGGTTCGCTTTTTCGGGATATTTATGGTCGCCCCACGCGTCGTACTCGAGGTGGTTTGAACGCGATGATATGGTAATCTCTCTCCGGGTGATAAAAAAAAAGTGAACCCGACGTGGTGGGCGGTCGGTCTCGTAATGGAGCGGTCGTGCGGGCCGTGTGTGTGTATTCGGACGTGTGGTTTTATCTGTATATACCCGGACCAGTGACTCGTAGTGTACTCCTATTGTTTGCCAGTATATACTTGCTTACTATATGTCCGTTGGCGAACGTTCGATCGATCGATCGATCGATCGATCTGACGGATGACGCGCGACGTCGACCGCGAAAGCGCGAGACGAGGGGCGACGACGACAGATCGCGACGACGGTGACGACGCGAGATGGTGAAGATTGAAGAGGAGAGCGCGGCGGCGAACGGTGGCGCGGAGACGTCGCGAGGGAACGAGGAAAGAAACGGGAAGATGGCGGCGACCAAGGCGGGGACGTCGCCGGCCGCGACGCCGACGCCGACGACGGTGAAGGCGACGGTCGATGGGGCGAACGGATCGAAAGCGGCGAAACCGACGCCTCCCACGCTCTCGCCGAAGATGTTCATCTCTCCGGTGTTGCTCATGGGAGGGAAGAGGCTCGGGATCGATTACAAGGACCCGGCGCACGTGATGAAGATTCGAATGTGCTTCGTCGTCGCCATGACGACGTTGGCGCTCGCGTTCGCGTTTTTGTGGGTGCGCCTCGTCGGTAAGAAGAAAAAATTGGAGGAAGATGCGTGTGAGGTGAAGGTGAAGGATGCTAAGACTGGGGAGTCGAAGACGGAGAAGATTTCGTTGTACGAACACGACGTGCGAGAGTTCAGAAAGGTGTTGACGAGCAACATCATGGGAGGCATCATGGTGACCGTGCTGCACTTTTCGTTCAAGGTGGTCCCGCCGTTGTTGTTGCAATCCATCATGATGCCGTTGAATCTGTGGGATGGTAATTTAGTGCAAGTGCACGTGCTCGGTCGGGGCGAAAAGGACGACGCCAAGTTTAAGCGACCGTGGGAGGAGCCCGTGCAAAAGAGCCCTTTCGCGGCGTTCGCCGAGGCCATGTCGCCGGATGCGAAGGGCAAGCCCGGCCAACGAAAGGCGATCGACGCCCAGCGCCCGAAGAAGGACCCGAAAAAGAATCCCAAGCACAAGAAGTAGTCGGAGGGTCGCGCTCGAACATTCGTTGAAATCATGTTACAAAGTCTACCTACGCACGTTGCCGCGACTAAAATTGTTTTCCTCATCGTCCTCGATCGCATCGACTTCTCTGTTTCGTTTGTTGCCCACGGCGTCGCGCCAGCCCGCTCCGAGCTCTTCGTCGAGTTTTCGCATGAGACGCGCCTCCACGCTCCGCGCGCTCGCGTCCATGTCGTCGTCGAAGCCCGAACTCGTCGACGGAAGGTCGATGAAAGGCGCAAGCGACAGCATCGAAGCCTCGACTAAGCACACGGCCATGACAGCGTCGAGACGCGTGGCGACACTGCGGTACATGAGACGCGCGTGCGCTTGCGTGAGACGAATGAGCGATTCGAGCATCCGAATTGTAGTCCTCGCAGCTCTTCGCCCTTCCAAGCGCCTTTGCGCCTGGTAGTACGCCGTCAACAAACGTTCAGCATCCGTGGTCAGCTCGGGATGAATCGTGCTCTTGACGTGAGCGATGTACCGTCGTATTCGCTCGAACGGCCACAAGGCAACGCTTTCGTCTTGCAGATGACGTTGCGAGTCCGTCCTCCGCGGCGACTCGCGTTCGACAGGTGCCGGCGTCGACACGTCGGGGTTCGCTCCCCATTTTTCGAGAGCTCGACCCCATCTCGCACCGTCCGAGAGCTGCGAACTGCCCAGTCCCACGTCCAATGACGACGCCGACGTTCGTCGGCGATCGATGGAGCTTTGCGTGCCCGCGGACACATCATCCTCTATCGCTCCTAATCGAGCGTGCGTTTCTAAAATGTGCGCGCTCACGGCTCGATCCCAGGAAGGTTTTCGGTCGTCCCTCAGCACAATCAGACAATCGAAGCGGCTGAGTAGTGGTGGTGCCAGGCCGGTGTTCACTGCGAGACTCGATCCCATATCAAACTGCCCACCTTTTGGATTGGTCGCCCCGATCACCGTCGTTCGAGTGCGAAGCGTCGTCACCATGCCCGCCTTCGCGACGCTCAACGTTTGCTGTTCCATGGCTTCGTGAATAGTCGCGCGCTCCGCCTCTCGAATGGCGTCGAACTCATCTATGCAACACACACCACCATCGGCTAAGACTAACGCGCCCGCTTCGAGAGCCCACTCGCCGGACTCTTTCGTCGCAGCGACGGTGAGACCCGCGGCGCTCGAACCCATACCGGTTGTCAAAATTGCTCGAGGCGCGACTGCGGCCGCGTACTTGAGCAACTGCGACTTCCCCATGCCAGGATCTCCGACTAAAAGAATATGCGATTCGCCGCGCACGCGACCGCCGCTCGCATTTCGCCGAGGAACTCCACCGACGAGAGCCAACATGAGCGCGAGTTTCGGCGTCGCCATGCCGAAGATTTGCGGGCACATCGCGCGTAAAATCATATCGCGTCCGTAGAAGGGCCTCAATGCGTGTTCTCGCCAATAAGAATCGAAAAAGGCTGCATCTTCGTCATTGATGACGCGCTCCACTTTCTTTTGCTTTTGTGCGACTTGAAGACTGACGCAGTGACCAACGAGCTCCACTTGGCATCTTTGTTCTCTGGCGCACTTATGCCACCGCCGGCGCACGATGATGGCCATTTTGACGTCATCACCCGCTTGAACTTTGTCGACTAAATCATCCTCTAAAACCACGAGCATCGCCCGCGCCGCCGCGCGCGTGCTTCCACCGGACGGACCGCCGACGGGTTCTTGCACTCGAATCTCCTGGTAATCTCGCACCACTCGCCTCGCCGCCGGCACCTCTCGAAACGACTTCCCTTTGCACGGTTTCGTCCGTGCACACGCCGGCGGCGGTTCACCACCACTTCCCTCCTCCAAGTTCACCGGTATCAAAAATTGATGTCCACACTTGGCACACTCGAACACGTGCTCCGCCTCCAACGATTTCGGCGATCCGACGCGCACCGCCACGCCTTCCAAACACCACATTCGATTCACGTGCGCCGTCCGCACGTTTCCAATCCCCAGTGCGAGCTCGGGATACGTCTCACACAATCTGTGCGCGTCCAGTCGCGCTCGAACGATCTCTTTCACCGACATTCTCTTCGCCTCCGCCGCCGCGTCCTCGTCGCCCGCCGCCGCTTTTTCCTGCGTCGCTCGGAACAGCGCCCCTTGCGCCGAGCGCAGCGCCTCGTCCATCGCCGGCACGAGCGCCAGCGGTCGATGCAACATCGCATTTCCCAGCACGGGTATGGCGGTGATGAGTTTGAGGGCGTCGACGTGCACGGCGTACGGCGCGCGCGGATCCGATGCGAGGAGCATCATTCGCAGGTCGTCGCGATGCGTCGCGTACACGTAGCGTTCGAACTGTTGCGTGATGCTCAGAGGCGCCGACGTCGACGTCATGTTGCGCGCGTCCTCTTCTCGCGCGCGAGCTCGGCCGTCGCGGCGCCGCGCGCCGCGACCGAGTGTGCGGTGCGAGTGCGACGCGCAGCTGCTTCGTTTTCAAAGTCGACGCGCATGGAAAAATGAATCTGGAATTGAATTAAAAAGAATAGCTGGCACCTGTCGACTAGGGCTTGATCGTGCGAGGTAGTTTACATGTGTACAGGTGTACATCGATCGTTTGACAGACTCACGCGAAGCCGAATCCACTGCTGCCGGTGCGCACGGCGTGGAGCAAACGCTGCGAGCACTGCTCGGCGCTCGTATACTTCGGAATACGTAGCGTCAAAAAGCACGTCTGAGCCATGGGAAGATGGTCGGTCGAGAGCTTTTCGTCGAAGCGAATCTTAAAGTTCAACCCATCGAATCCGCTGTGCGGTAAGTGCGTGTACGCGGCCCAAAAGTGGAGGAGCAGCGCTTGGTCGGTGGAGGCAAAGCTAGTGACGGCTTCCCAAAACCACTCGACTCTTCGCTCCTCATCCGTAGTGGACACGCGAGGCTCGTATATCGTCGCCTTTTTCCAAGCTTCGACGGATATTCTCGGGAGCCCGCACACCAAACGTTCGAGATCGACGGGTGACAGCGATGAGAGTAGCTCGGCGGGGATGACGTCGCACAGTCCCTTTCGGGCGGCTTGCGCGACGGCGTCGATGCTCTCGCCTTGCACCAATTCCATCGAGTTCCAGGCGTACGACTGAACGAATTGCTTACGATTGTGATCGTTGACGAGTATGTTTCGCCCGTCGGGTATCAATTCGAATTCTGACATCTGTCCGTTCGCCAAGTTCACCGTTCGCGTAAAAGTCAAGCCAGACATTTCGACCCACTTGTTCGACTCGTGAGAAATTGGATGTTCATACAGAGACATCAACGTTCGACCGAAATCTTCATCCACGGCGGAGAGCTGCGTGACGGAGCCCTTTCGACCGAGTAAAGCGCTCCAGATCCACGGCGCCACGGGGAGGACGACGTTGACGTTGCTCGAGATGATGAGACCGATGACTTTGCCGAAAAACATGGCGGCGTGAAGTGGAGCGTCAGGACGAAGCGTCAGGAATGATGACGTGCTCGGATTGTCGGACACGATATTGCACAGCACGGACTCTTCAGGTTTCGACGGCGAACCTCTCGCGAGGGTATCGATAAGAATCTGCATCGCCTCGCGATTGACGCCGTCGCCGAGTCCGTCCTCGCCTTCGAAGGAGGCGTTCAGGGAACGACCCACGAGGGCGCGTCGACACAGCGAATTGATGGCTCTCCACGCCGATGGACACGGTGATGTGCGGTCGAGCACCAGTGTGATGGACGAAGTGTTTTGAAACTCTTGCGCGTGACGCTTCAAGTCTTTCCGCAGACGTGATATTTTGAATGAATGAGGGAACACGTCCGACGACGCTCCGATCAAATCGAGAGAGCTCCCGAAATAGAACATGTTCGGAGTCACGGCTTGTAACATGGAAAACGTTTTGTGCCACTTCGGATCTGTCAAGAGCGCGTTGACGGCGTTCGCGGTCGTCGAGCCCGCGGGACGAAGCTCGGCGAACGTGTGCAACAAAAGCTGCGTCATGTCCACAATCTGTTGCGCCGGGCTGTACACGGGAAATTCGCCCTGCATGTCGCTCAACCAACGCGAGTTACCTAAAAGTGAGAGACCTCCGCGAATGCCTTTGTGTCCGCCGTCCAACGCCCATCCGATCATGGCCAAGGGAGCACCGATCCGCGCCAGAGCGCTGATGCAATCCTGAAGTGAGGCGACCACCGGGTCGAGATCGACAACGTCTTCGCCGGTTCGTCGAGACTTACGCGTTGTCATTCCCTTCGCTTCCACCGCGTCGTCGTCCGTCGGAACTCGTACGCTCGAACGAGATTTGACTCGAACGCCGGAAACTTGAGAAAATGCCGCGGTCAAACCGAGAAGGACCCCGAGACGAACACCCTTGCGGACGTTTGCACGGTCGTGGAACGAAGTGCCCGTCACAACGGGATCGTTGTTGCTACTCGTGGTCGGGTCATCCATGTATTCATCGCACGCGTGCGATGCGTTCTCGACCGTCTTGCGAACTTGTTTCGCCCAAACAGAAGCCCCGGCCAAACTCTGCGTCAATTTCCCCGGTATCGTTGACTGTGCGAGATGAACGGCTTCACACCAGCGCGAATCTCTCAGAGAAGCGTCTGAAATCACGCGCGCAAAGAGGAAACACATGCCGCTCACCGAGTCAACCACAGTCACGGGAACCTCAGCGTCGGCTAAATCGTGACAAAGCTGTGGCGCGACGTGGGCAAACAACTTACCCCACGAACTCTGCGCGGGTCCGCGTTCCATGGCAAAGCCTGTGAGAATCGCCTTGGCGGCGACGTCGCTCATTTCGTGGCGGCCGGGATTGCCGTTGTTCGGGAAAGTGGCTGAGATACCGTTCGATCCGGTGCTCCAACATATGAGAACATCAGCGAGATGTGCGAGCGTTTTCCACCAACTGGCCACTCTCAACTTCGGAGGCCCGCCAGCTTTGAGATACGCTTCAAACACCATGCGAAGGACGACGGTCACGGCGGTGCAAAACATGGACGCCGGAGCGACGTTGACCGTAAACTCACCGTTTGTTTCACTCAGCAAACCGTTCATGATGCATATCTGCATCGGCATACAATGAACCGTCAGCGAACGACCGAGAACGGCGCACCAGCGACCATCCTTTGCGGATTGTACCGCGAGACGTTCGCAGAGAAGAGTCGGTTTACCGAGACCCAATTGCGCCACCTCTTCAGAGTTAGAGTGACCGAGCAGTTCCCACCGAGCGATGTGCTCGAACAACTTAATCGTGTTCGGAGATTTGGTTTTACTCTTTCCAGTGTCAAGCAGAGGGGCAGAGACTGATCGAAGCCGAGTCGACAGCTCCGTGACGAGTCGCGTGATACCGGTCGCTTCGCGCATTCGTGCCTGGCTAATCGGTTGATGCGCCGGCACGCGGACTGGCTGACCGCGTTCATTGAACGTCAATCGTGCGTGCACTCGCGTACTCATCGCGAGCCGAGAAGCGTGAATTCGTGCTTCTGATGCCGCTTCGGTCGAATGGCCATCGTCTTGATTTTCTGGCGGAGGTCGTGTCCAGTCTTCTGTTTGTCCTTGATTAACCCAGTCCATGAAATGACGATCGCTCGCTGGCGCTTCACCGCGTCCTTCGTGATTCACATGACGGTGTCCTTCACTCTGAGAAGTGGTGTTATTGTTGACTCCATGAAGCTCCTGAAGATCAACGACGTGCCCCGACGACTGCGCCGGAGGTGCCGCTCCGCTAATCCCTCGAGGCAAAAATCGCAAGGCTCTCTGAGTAAAATTGGTGACTGCCCCGTGTGAGCTAGGTTCGACCTCCGACACACTATCGCCTTGCTGACGCTGAAGTTCTTCACGATCACGCTGGTCAACAAGACGCGCGACAGCGTCATTCAAAGGAATCGCGTTTTCAACACCTTGTTGAGACGCGTGCGAAGCAGGATGAGCATCACCGTCGCTCGGTCGTGCATCACGATGCTCGTCGACAAAGGGCGTCATTGCGGCTTGTGGCGTGCTCGTTCCGCTCACTGATCGCCAGATTTCCGACCAAGACTTGGGAACATTCGTCGGTTCTTGATCGCGAGACTCCGTCGTCGTGTGCGTCGGCGGTCCGTGATAGCTCTCGTGAAGTTCGGTGAGCGCATACGGTGTCAATTGAATGATTTGCGTCGGATCGTAAGATTCAAATTCCGTCTGTTCACCAGAATCAGAGGGATTATCCACGCCTTCCAAGATTTCATCCAAGTGCGTGCTCAAGCCTTTGATGGTTCCGCAGTTGACTCTCCAAGCTCTACGCAACCTGCCGAGTTCTACGAGAAATCGTCCAGCACGTCGCGGGTCGTACAGATTACCTTCATTCGTTGAAGTGCCTATCACCTTGAAAATGAGAAACATGCATCGGTTGAGCTGTTGAGACGCAACGGATCCCGCTTCAATCGCTCCAATCGCCTCGCCTCGCAACAGGGGCATCATCGTATTGAACGCGTTCTTCACGAAATCCATGTAAAGGTACGCCAAATCCAAAACACATGGGCCTTGATCGCGATTTTGCATCACCTGAAATGGATCCACTTCGAGCACGCGCTTAGCCTGCGCCGCCGCACGCTCTTGCAACTTGAACAACGCCGCCTTGGTGGCCGTCACGCTGTCGCCTCTGCCCAACTTCATCTTCTCGCTGTGACTCACGATCCTCGCCATTTTCGACAGCGATACGCTCAACTGTTCCGCTGGTTCCGCCAAGTCTTGTAACTGTTTCTGCACAACATTCACGAGGTCGGCGCGCGTCCCCGCGTTCGGAAGTCCGAGCGCCGACGCGAGAGACTTGAGTTCCCACTCCGACGCGTGCTCTCTCCAGTTCCACGCCTCACTCGAAGGCTGCACGCCCGGCGATCCGATGCCAGCAGACGTCGGCGTGTGCAACGGCGTTTCCAGCGACTTGCCCACGGCCAAAGGTGACGCTCCCGGTGACTGTCCGTATCGCGCGAGGATTGCGTTCAACAAGTTATCCCTCGTCTCCGGCTTCAAATCGGCGATCGTCTGCGCGTAAAGTCACGTATACCGGTCAGTCGCGCGTTTTACGAAAGTTCGCATCCACCATTCCCCGTTCACCGCGACGACACCGCCCTCGCCTCTCCCTTTCCGCGCGTTTCGCCTCATCCCTCGTCGTCCCCGCGCGCCGCCGCCGTCCCCGTCGCGTCGTCCGACATTCTCACGCACCCGCAACACGTCCACCTCCGCCGCATCCCCCTCGTTCGCGCTCGACAACCGCCGACGACTCGTCCCCGGCGCCTCTTCATCGCCCTCGCGCCCCCTCGCGTCCGTCTCGGCCCGTTTTCGACCGCGCATGTCGTCGCCGCTCCTCCACCGCGAGATCGCCGTCTCGCGCGGTCGTCGTCTTCCGTCGCCTCTCGCGCGTCCGCGCGCGAGATTTCGCGCGCGCAACGCGCGCGAGCGACGAACGAACTCTTCCCGCGTCCGCGCGCGAGCGTTCGACGGCGACGCGCGCGCGAGACCGTCGGCGCGGTGTGTCGAACGCGACGCGGGTTCGACGCGACGGCAACCGCCAGGGTGGGGACTCGACGTCGACTCATGACTCGTGGAAGAGGCACGGGTCATGACCCGTCGTGCGTCCCATGGTGCCGAAAACGGACGACGCGCCCGGCGGCGGCCGTCCTCCGCGCGCGCGGGCGGCGCCGCGCGCGTCGCGTCGCGCGATCGACACACGCGCGCTCGCGACGCGTCGAACTCGTTCGCGTCGATCGCCCCCGCCGTGGGATGGCTTCGAGCGCGGGTCGAGCGTGCGCGTGTCGACGAGGAGCACTCGCGGGACGACCGCTCGAGACGCGCGCGCGACGCTCGACGAATCGCGCGAGGAGAGGCCGAGGCGCGAGACGACCGATCGTTCGCGCGGACTCGGAATCCATGGCGGGGATCTCCACGCAACCGACGGATGAGGACGTGAAGACGTTCAACGCGCTCGTGCGGGCGAGCTCGTGGGAAGGGATCGTGGAGAACATCAAGACGAGCGCCAACGCGGGCGAACTCACGACGGGGGTGCTGGGAGCGGGATATCTGGTGTTTTCGGAGAGTAAGAAACGCAGGGAGAACGAGCAGACGCTGAGTGTGTTGCAGAATATCATTCAGGTGATGACGCAAGCGCTCATGACGATGAGCGCGTCGCCGGCGCAGCGCGCGATGGACGAGTTGATGGAGATTCCGATCGAGGAGGAACGAAAGCTCGTGGATAGGATCGAACAGGCGTACAACGACGGCCTGGAATCGTACGACATCGCGGAGTGTCTGAAAGAATTCATTCAAAACTTGCAAGTGCAAGAGATGTCGTTCGAACTCGAGACGGAGAGAGCCCGAGAAGCCAAGTGGGACGACAAGCTCGCCCAACTCGAAACGTTGGCGAAAGAGCGCATCGAGGCGCAAAAACGATCTATGAATATTCTGAAACTGATCGGCGTCGAAGCACCGACGCCCGGCCCGATGCCACAAGCGGGAGCCGGCCCCTCGGAAGCCGCGCCCGCGTCCGCCGCGCCGTCGCCCTTCGAGGACCAAACGGACTGACGACGCGTTCGCTCGCTCGACGCGTTGTAATCGTACGCTCGACGCCCACGCGCGCGAACGAACGAGCCTCGACAGTCACCTCGCGCGTTCCCTCGCGCACCGCGCGCGCGCGCGCGGTCGCGTCGTCGTCCCTCTCGCGCGTCCCGGTGCCCATAAAGTGCACTTTACGTTGCCCATAAAGTGCACTTTACGTCGACCAACCGACGCGTCGGGCCCGCGAGATTCGATCGACAAAGCTCGTCGCGCGGCGTCGCGCGAGCGGACACGAGCGCGCGCTCGACGAATCACTCTCACCGACGTCGTCATGCGCGCGTCTCACGCGCGGTCGACGCCCATCGGGCGCGTCGGTGAGCGGCTCGCGCGTCGCGGCGCCGCGAGAACTAATGCGGTGACGCCGCTGCGCCGCGAGATGGCGGG
>MDTC01237809.1_pt1 | contig 10145 bp, 10 predicted proteins | sample 811181 | NCBI WGS metagenome assembly MDTC01 (sample SAMN05326644, study PRJNA326480) | marine metagenome | isolation source: seawater | place: Pacific Ocean: North | collected 2011
AACTTAAATAACTATGTAAATAAAAAAAAAGATAAATTAATTATCTTAAATAGAGCAGATCCAAATTCTGAATATTTTCAAAGAGAGAAAAAATTTTATTATAATTTTAAAAATGTAGAACTTAAAAAACTAAATAAAATCAATAAGTATAATTTTATACTGTCAGATAAACAAAGAATAGTAGTATCCGATATATCAACATTATCTAGAGAATGCTTGGCCATTAATATGAAATGTTTATTTTTTAATAAATATATAAATTATACAGGGGAATATTGGACTTCAGCTAAGTCTATTTTTTACAGTAAAAAAGAAAATAATGAAAAATTTGATTTAAGGTTGGATAAAATAAAATTATTAAGTAAAGATAGTTATATGAACGAAAAAGATAAAATAAATAATACTTCTATTGTAATATCTCCTGATCAAGATAATTTTGATTATTTTTTAAAAAAAACAAATTTAAAATTAAACAAATTACATGATAAAATATAGTTCGATTCTTATAACTGGTGGAACTGGTAGCTTCGGGAATGCTATGGTCACAAAACTTCTTAAACGTCAAAATAAGATTAAACGTTTGGTAATATTTAGTAGGGATGAATTAAAGCAATCACAAATGATGGAAAGATTTCCACAAAAAAAATATCCTATGTTGAGATTTTTTATTGGTGACGTAAGAGATAAAGAAAGATTAAAAAGTGCTTTTTCAGGAATTGATTTAGTTATTCATGCAGCAGCATTAAAACAAGTTCCTGCTGCTGAATATAATCCCACTGAATTCATTAAAACAAATATAATAGGCGCGTCGAATGTTATCGAAGCAGCTATTAATGCAAAAATAAAAAAGGTAGTGGCACTTTCAACAGATAAAGCTTGCGCACCAGTAAATTTATATGGAGCTACAAAACTTTGTAGTGATAAACTTTTCATAGCTGCAAATAATTATGCGGGAAAAAAAATTATTTTTTCAGTAGTGAGATATGGAAATGTGATGAATTCAAGAGGATCAGTATTACCATTATTTATTAAACAGAGAGATCAAGGTTTTTTTACTATAACCGACCAAGAAATGACAAGATTTAATATTACCTTAGAAGAAAGTGTCGAATTTGTTTTAAAAATTTGTGACAAATCAGTGGGTTACGAAATCTTTGTTCCGAAAATACCTTCTTTCAAGGTTGTGGATTTGGCAAGTGCAGTAAAATCTACAAATAAACTTAAGTTTATAGGAATAAGACCAGGTGAAAAAATTCATGAGGAAATGATAACCACATCAGACAGTAAAAGCGTTGTAGAATTAAAAGATAGTTATATATTATGTCCTCCTGGAGAAAATAAAATAGCAAATTACTATTTAAAAAAATTAAATGGAAAACTTGCAAAAAAAGATTTTTCTTATAATTCAAATAACAATAAAAAATTTTTAACAATTAGTGAATTAAAAAAATTAATTCAAAAAAATAGTTAATTTTTTAATGGTTTCTAAATTTCCTTACAGTAGACAAAAAGTAGATAACTCAGATATACTTTCAGTTATAAGTGTTTTAAAAAGTGATTTTTTGACACAAAACCCTAAGCAAAAAAAATATTATGTATATATTTAACAAACTAATATTTGCATTGAACAAATTCAAATAAAATGAATATTGCAATAATTCCAGCTAGAGCAGGAAGTAAGAGATTAAAAAATAAAAATCTCAAAACCCTTAGCGGCAAACCATTAATTTATTATGCTATAAGCACTGCTATTAAATCAAAATTATTTGATGACGTAGTTATTTCAACTGATAGTCCTAAAATTTTAAATAAAGCTAAAAAATTTGGGGCAAACAACAACAGTTTAAGATCAAAAAAACTATCAGATAATCGAACCTTACTTCTAGATGTTGTTAAATATGAGATCCAAAAACATGAAAAATCAAAATCTATTAAAAACGTTTGCTGTATATTGCCCACAAATATTTATAATAATAAAAAATTATTAACTTTAGGTTTAAAAAGATTATCTAACAATAAAAAAGGATATATTTTTTGTGCAACAAAAACTCCAACATCAGTATTTAGGTGTTTTACAAAAAAAAAAATCAAGAAACAAAAATGATTTTTCCAAGTATGTTTAATAAAGGTTCACATTTACTTCAAGATACTTATTTTGATTTTGGTAATTTTTATTGGGCTAGAAAAAATACTTGGTTAAATAAAAAAATTATTTTTTCAAAAGACTCAAGATTTATTGAAATAAAAAATAAATATTATAGTGACATTAATACATTAGAAGATTTTAAAATAGCAAAAAATATTTTGAACAAAAGATAAAATGAAAAAAAATAAAAAAATATTAGTTATTGCATCACATCCTGATGATGAAGTGCTTGGATGTGGAGGCACATTGATAAAGTACTCTAAAATGGATTATGAAATTAAAGTAGTTTTTATGACTAACGGTGTTTCATCTAGATCAAAAGTAAAAAATAATGAAATTTTAAAAAGAAAAAAAGCTGCAATAAAAGCTTGTAAAATCTTAGGTGCTAATAAACCAAAATTTTTTAACTTTAAAGACAATCAAATGGATAGTGTCCCGTTACTTAAAATAGTAAAAATAATAGAAAAAGAAATATATTTATTTAAACCATCAATTATTTTTACTCATTTTAATGGAGATTTAAATATAGATCATGAAATAACGTCTAGAGCCACTCTAACAGCTTGTAGGCCAATACTGAATCATCCTGTAAAAAATTTATTTATGTTTTATGTTCCATCTAGCACTGAGTGGAATCATAACAAAAATAAAAAAAATTTTATACCAAATTGGTTTGAGGATATTTCTAAAAGTGATAAACTAAAAAAACTTGCTTTAAATTGTTATAAAACGGAAATGAGAAAGTGGCCACATCCTAGATCTTTAAAAAATATTTCAAATCTTCAAGAAGTATTTGCGTCTGAAGTTGGTCAAAAAAAAACTGAGAGTTTTATGCTTTATAGAGGTTTAAACTAATGAAAAAAAAATGTCTTTTCCTTGGATATAATAACAAACAAACAAAATTAATTAGGTTTATAAAACAAAATAATTTTTATGTTTTTCAAACGAGCAAAAAGATTACTTACAAACAAGTTAAAAAATTCAATCTAATAATAAGTTATGGCTATAAAGAAATAATAAATTCAGAGGTAATTAAAAAACTAAATAGACCAATAATTAATTTACATATCGGATATTTGCCTTTTAATAGGGGCTATCACCCAAATATGTGGTCTTTTTTAGAAAATACACCTGCCGGTGTCACAATTCATGAAATTGTCAATGGTTTGGATACTGGTCCAATTATATTTCAAAAAAAAATTAATTTTAAATCCGAAGCATCAAATTTTATTAGAACATATAAGACACTAAGAGAGGAAATAGAAAATTTATTTATTTTGAATTTTAAAAAGATAGTGAATAGAAAATATAAAAAAATTAATCAAAGAGGAATTCATACCTTTCACAAAGAATACGAAAAACCAAATTTTATAAAATGGGGCATGAAAATAGATCAAGCAAAAAAGAAATATGATAAATATTTAAAAGCTGATATGAAGAAAAATCTTTCTTTGATTGACGCGATCCAAAATGTGAGAAAAAGTAACAATGTTAACTGGATGGATATTTTACGTCTAGGAATGATTAAATCACCTAAAGATGCAAAAAATTTAATTAAAAAAATTAGTTCTGACGATGATGAAATTGGCTCACTTTTAAGAAAAATAGGATAAAGGAAAAATGTCTAACCATATTTACTCAGGTAATTTAAAAAAAAAAGCAGTTAATTATAATTTTTTAAAAAAAAGATTGGATCTTAATAAAAAACTTCAGAATAAAGACTTTTCAAAATGGTTATTTCAAAAAATTAAAGTTAAAAAAAATGAAAAAATTTTGGACGTAGGATGTGGTGAAGGCGCTCAAGTAAAAAAGTTTATTAAACTAATAAGTAAAAAAGGTAACATTTCTTGTCTTGATATAAATCAAGCATCAATAAATAAATTGAAAAAAGATATCGGAAATAGAAAGAATTTACAGGCAGTCGCATCTGATATGCGAAACTTAGAAGATATTATCCTTACAAAATTTAAGCAAAAGCAATTTTCTCTAGTTCACTCTTCATACGCTTTATATTACTCGCCAAAGAGATTAGAAGTTTTAAACACAATGTACAAATTTTTAAAAAATAGTGGATCTATTTATGTATTTACACCTTGTTTGCCGCACGGAATGGTAAGTCTAGCAAAAAAATTTCACAAAATTCCGCCTTTAGTAGAAGATAGTTTAAAATTTGGAAATAAAGTTTTAGAAAAAAAATTAAGAAAAATGTTTTGGGAGGTTCAAATTAATTATTTTCAAAGCTTAATTAAAATTGAAAATTTAAATGATTTTAAATTATTTTATCAGTCAACGACTTATTTTAACAAAAAATATCAAAATAATATCTACAAATTTGTACAAAATGAAATTTTAAATAATGGTCATATTTCTTTTGAAAAAAATGGATATTTAATTAAAGGATATGAAAAAAAAAAACAAATTTTTTTAAAAAAAAAACACCTATAATAATTGCTGAAATGTCAGGGAACCATAATGGGTCTCTAAAACAAGCATTGAAAATTGTTAAAGAAGCATCAAAAGCAGGAGCTGATGCAATAAAACTTCAAACTTATACTGCTGACACAATTACACTTAATTCAAAAAATAGTGATTTTATAATTCATGATAAGAAAAGCTTATGGAAAAAAGAAAGATTATATAATCTATATAACAAAGCTCATACACCTTGGTCTTGGCACAAAAAAATTTTTGATTTAGCAAAAAAACTTAATATTGTTTGTTTTAGTTCACCTTTTGATGAAACAGCTGTTGATTTTTTAGAAAAACTTAATACGCCAATTTATAAAATAGCTTCTTTCGAGATAACTCATTTGCCCTTGATAAAAAGGGTAGCTTTAACAAAAAAACCAATGATTATTTCAACTGGATTAGCTAGTAAAAAGGAAATTAAAGAAGCCATAAAAACTGCAAAAAAATATGGTTGCCCAAAAGTTATTTTATTAAAGTGCACAAGTGCTTATCCAGCAGATATTGCAGATACAAATATTGTAACAATTAAAGATTTAAAAAGAACATTTAAGTGTGAAGTGGGTTTTTCTGATCATACATTAGGAATAGGAGCGCCAATAGCAGCAGTTTCCAATGGAGCAAAAATAATTGAAAAACATTTTACAATTAGCAAGAAAGATAAAGGAGTAGACTCTGCTTTTTCTATGGACGTTAATGAACTGAAATTATTAGTCATAGAAGCAAAACGAGCATTCTTAAGTCTTGGTAAAGTGAATTATAAGTTATCAAATTCAGAAAAAAAATCTAAAATTTTTAGAAGATCGATTTATGCTAAAAGAGATATAAATATGGGAGAAAATTTTACTTTACAAAATATTAAAGTAGTACGACCTTCCTACGGGCTTTCCCCAAAGTATTATAATAAATTATTAGGAAAAAAGTCTAAAAGAAAAATTAAAAAAGCAAGCAGAATTTTATTTAATGATTTATAAAAATGTTGGTGTTATTGGACTTGGTTATGTTGGTTTGCCATTATTAGAGCAGTTAATAAAAAAAAAATTTGATGTAGTAGGATTTGATATAGATTCAAAAAAAATTGACAAAATCTATAGATCAAATAAATTTAAAAAAGTAAGACTAACAACTAATTACAAAGATCTTAAAGATAGAAATTTTTTTATTATTTGTGTACCAACACCTATTGATAAAAAAAAGAAACCTGATTTAGGACCATTAAAATTAGCATCAAAAATTGTTGGAAAAAATTTAGATATAAATGACATTGTTGTTTATGAGTCTACAGTTTTTCCTGGTTGCACAGAGGATATTTGCATTCCGATTTTAGAAAAATTTTCTGAATTAAAAATAAATAAAGATTTTTTCTGCGGATATTCACCTGAAAGAATTAATCCTGAAGACAAAAAACACACGCTAGAAAATATTATAAAAGTAACAAGTGGTTCCAACGAACACTCTGCAAAAATAATTGATAAATTTTATAAAAAAATTATTCCAGCTGGTACCTATCTAGCTGAAAGTATAAAAATAGCTGAATCTGCAAAAATAATTGAAAACGTACAAAGAGATTTAAATATAGCTTTAGTAAATGAGCTATCATTAATTTTTGATAAGATGAAACTTGATATTCACAAGATTCTAAAAGCTGCTTCAACAAAATGGAATTTTATAAGTTATAAACCAGGACTTGTAGGAGGACATTGTATCGGTGTAGATCCATATTACTTAACCTATAAATGTGAAAAATTAAAATATAAACCTAAAGTAATTTTAGCAGGCAGAACAGTTAATGATAATATGCCAAATGAAATTGCTAAAAATGTAATAAGCAATCTTGGAAAGAAAAAAACAAATGTTAAAAATAAAAAAGTTTTAATAATAGGATATTCATTTAAAGAAAATTCAAAAGATATAAGAAATACAAAAGTTCTAAATTTATTTAAAAATTTAAAAAGAACAATTAGATTTGTTGATATTTTTGATCCAATAGTAGATACGAAAGAAATCTACAAAGAACATAGAATAAAAGTAAAAAGCAAAATCAACAAAAAAAATTTTTATGATGCTCTAATATTAGCTGTGCCTCATGAAAAAATTATTAAAGATGGTAAAAATAAAATTATGAAATATTTAAAAAAAGATGCTTATATTGTTGACATCAAAAAGGTTTTGTAAATCTTGTGTTTAATAAAACGTTAATTACAACTTTAAAACAGAACCATTTAGGTAAAAACTTTATCTTTTTAAAGACTATTGAAATTAAAAAAAAAGATATTGTTGAGAATAACTAATTAAAACTATAAATTTAAAATAAAATATGAATAAATTTTATCCTCCTTATAAAAAAGAAGTTTTTGCCCAATCTTTGGAACAAAGAAAAAAATTAACTTTTAAGTCTAAAAATGATATTTATACACTTACCCCACCTTTTCCCAGAGAAATTACTCTAGATATTAATAATAGGTGCAATCATAAATGCTATTTTTGTGCTAATCCCAAAATAAGAGAATATGATGCTTTAGATCTTAAATTAGCTTTTAAATTAATGCAGGAAGCAAAAGAAAATGGTTCAACAGATTTAGCTCTGCAGGCAACCGGAGAACCATTTATGGATAAAAGATTGCCAGAGTTTATTAAGGAAGGAAAAAGGTTAAAATACGATTATGTTTATCTCAATACTAACGGAGCATTAGCTAATTCTAAAAAAGCTCAACCAGTAATTGATGCTGGATGTGATAGTATTAAGTTTTCGATCAATGCTCATAATCGTGAAGATTTTAAAAAGGTTCATGGATACGATGATTTTGAAAAAGTAATAGAAAATTTAAAATGGATATTTAATTATAGAAATAAAAATAACATTAAGATGGGAATATACGTGAGCACTGTAAAAAATTCAAAGACCGATTTTGTTGCTGAAGATATTAAAAAAGTAATTGAAGAAAACTGTGATAAATTTGAATTTAGAGAGATAAGTAATCAAGGAGGTGGGATGATGGAATTAAAAGAAACAGAAACAATTAAAGAGGGAAATATTCTAGGTAGTTTGAAACAAGATGATGTTATGTCAAGATGTGTTTATCCATTCAATAGAATTGTAATAAACCCGCACGGTTTTGTAGTTGCTTGTACTGCAGACTTTCATCGTAAATTAGAAATTGGTGATACAACTAAAAATTCATTAATAGATATTTGGAACGGATCAACTTTTCAATATTTAAGACAAAAACATCTTAATAAAAAATTAGAAGGAATTTATTGTAATAAATGTGTTAATAATATTGAATGTGAGACATCAAATCTTACAAACGCACAAGAAAAAAAATTGTAATCATAAAATGTTATTTAAAGATCATCAAAATAAATTAGTTAGACTACAAACTTCTCAAAATAGAGATTTAAAAAATGGCATTATTCTAGACAGAAATGAAAGAGCAGACTCGTATAATAATTTAGATTTTAAAAAAGCTTTAAACAGTTTTTCAATTAACTCATTCAATGCAACACCAGATATATCTGCTCTATATAAAAAAATCGCTAACCTTCATAAAGTAAAGACTGATAATATCTATATAACCCAAGGTATTACGGAATGTATGTCTCACGTTATTTTTTCTTTCCTTAATAAAAATGATGAAGCAATAATTATGCATCCATCTTACCCCATGTACGATGTGCTATTAAAATTACACAATATAAAATATAAACTATGGAAGTTCTCGAATAAGTTTGATTTAAGATTAAGTGATTTAAAAAAGATTATAAACAAAAAAACAAAAGTTTTATTTTTAGTAAATCCGAATATGCCGATAGAATACGAATTTAGCTCCAAGTTTAAAAATGAGATATATAAAATTTGTAAAAAAAACAATATTTTATTGGTTTATGATGAAGCCTATTATCACTTTGGCTCAGTATCTGAAGCTAATAAAATTAGAAAGAATAAAAATTTAATTGTGATGAGAACTTTTTCGAAGGCATGGGGACTTTCAGGTATTCGCTTAGGATACATGATTGCAGATAAAAAGTTGTGTGAATATGTTTCAAAATGTAGAACTTTGGTTGAAACCAATTCTCTTACTTACCAAGTAGCGTTGTGGGCTATAAAGAATAAAATATACAAAGAACATGTAAAATTTGTAAAGCAAGGATCAAAATATATAAGAAATAAATTTTCATCAAATGGAGATAGGTTTCATGGAGGAGAAAAAACCAATTTTATCTTACTTCAACTACCAAATCAAAAATTAACAAAAAATCTAGTTAGCTGGTTATCAAAAAAGAAGATCTATATTAGAGCTAATTTTCCAAAACCATTAGAGAATTATGTAAGAGTAAGTTTAGGATCTTCAAAAAAGCTTTCTATTTTTTATAACGCATACACGAAATGGAAAAAGAAATACATAAATCACAAATTTCATTATTAGAATTAGCAAAAAAATATTTACAAAATTGTCAAAAAAGAGGTGTAAATATAAAAGTCAGCCCATTATGTGATTTCGTAATATGGACGGAGTGCCTAGGTAATGAAAAAGTTAAACTTTTGCAACAAAAAAAGTTTTTAAGCTTAAATTTTTTTTATGCACTAATTAAAGAATTTTTTAGTATTGGAAAAAATTCTCAATATTTTATTAGAGGATCAATATTGAATAATAAGAAAAAGATAAAAGTTATTTACTCTTATTGTTCAAAAGAAAGTTTTTCAAAAAAAGGTTTTTTTTATGATAAGTATTTCAATTATAGTTCCAATAAAAATAAAGATATCTATTGGTTTTTAATTTCTTCGGACAATTATATTCCAAAAAAATTAGATAACATAATTATAGTTTATAGAGATAATTCTTCTTATAATTCACTATATATATTGAAATATTTTATAAAAAGTTTTTTTAAAAAAAACTTTATACACAATTTTAATAACACTTTAAATTTTTCTAATATATATGCAAATCTATTTTATAAAGTATTTAAAAATCATAAATTCGATTTATATCTGCCTTTCGAAAATCGTCCTCATCAAAACTTAGTAATAGAAGTGACAAAAAAAATTTCAAAAAAAAATAAAGTTTACGGTTATTACCATCGCATGCCTGAACCATTACAATCAGAAATGTTTTATAAAAATTCTATTTTAGATAGATTATACGTCTGTAGTAAAATACAAAAAAATGTATTCTGTAAAATATTTAATTGGCCATCAAATAAAATAAAAATAATAAATTCAATTAGATACCCAGTTCTAGCCAAAAGAAAAAATTTTATTTTTTTGCCTTTTAATATAAAAAAAAATAATTTATTTATTCAGAATTTAAAAATTTATCTTGAAAAATCAAAAAGTAGTATAAACAATTTTAAAATTAGCATACATCCGCTTAAAAAAAATAACAAAGTTCATATAGACCTATCAAAAAAAATTAAAAATGATTTTATTAATACTAAATCTAATAAAAAAAATCTTAATTTACCAATTATTTTGGGTGAACCGGGCAGTATTGCCTCAGAAATGCTAGAAACAAATAAATGTGTGGCTCAT
>MDTC01266889.1_pt1 | contig 10145 bp, 10 predicted proteins | sample 811181 | NCBI WGS metagenome assembly MDTC01 (sample SAMN05326644, study PRJNA326480) | marine metagenome | isolation source: seawater | place: Pacific Ocean: North | collected 2011
AGGGTAAAGTATTTCTTTATCAGTTTGGTAAAAAGATTTTTGAAAAAATCATGGATGTTATGCAACCATCTTTTGCCGACGAGAAAGCAGTCAATCCATTTGATCTTTGGGAGGGTGCAAACTTCAAACTCAAAATACGTAATGTAGAGGGTTATCGTAACTATGATAAGTCTGAGTTTGATTCCTCATCTGAACTCTCTTCAGATGAATCTGTTCTTGAGGGAATCTTTAATAAACAAAGTTCTCTACAAGAATTCCTTGATCCTAAGAACTTTAAAACCTACGATGAACTTAAGGCTAAGTTATCAAGAGTTCTAGGTGAACAGGTTGATGCTGGATCCAATACCCTTAAACAGGATAGTCAGTTAGGAGAGCCTACTCCTGCACCTGAGATAAAGAGTGTTGAGCCTGTAACTGCTGAACAGATGTCAGCTGCTGATGATGCAGATGACACTATGAGTTACTTCGCTAAATTAGCTCAGGCTGATTAGATTACCTTAATCCATATTGAAATGTAGTTCCTGGTATCATTCTAGGATCAAATGGAGGAGGCATTGGTGTAGTAAAGCCCTGATTAACATTACTTATATTGTTAGTCGGGGCATTAACTATTGAAGGCTGAGCGTTATTCTGAGCAATTGCTCTCATAAGATCATTTCTTTCTTCCATTAATTCAGATAGCTTAGTATTTATTTCGCTTTGTTGAGCTATGAATGCTTTTTCTGTATAATTAGAATCTCGAATACCTGTTTTATTAAAGCTAGCTAAAGCTTCTGCTACTGTTGGAAAATTTCCAGCATCAACTGCCGCTTTAGCCATACTTAGTCTGAGCTTAGCATCAGCATTAGCATTGCTATTATTCAAATTAGATAACTGAGTTTTTTGATTAGATATCTGAGCATCTACTAAAGCTAACTTTTCTTCATCAGATCTAAATTTATCTAAGACTGAATCAGGCACATATGGTGCTAATATTCCTCTAATTAAGTATCTTATCATTCCCGCTATCCCATCAATTGTTTTTTTCAAAATGTCTTCTCCAATACCGATCGGATCTTTAAAGAAATCTAATATGTAATTAAATATGTCAGCAATCTTTTGAGGAACTGCTTTGATATAATCTTGAAAACTAAACTTTTGTATTTCAGTTAAAATCGATTTGGGAAGGCTATTTCCTGGTATGATTTTACCTTCAGAGTCGACTTTTATGCCAAACAAAGTTATTGCTTTGATTAATAAATTTTTAAGTAAATCTAATGGAGCTCCTATGAAACTTGCCACAAAACCGTATACACCCGCAACAGTTTTCTGCAGAACATTACCTTCAGTGTTTATAAATTCCATTACTGCATCATAACCAGATACTAAAAGACCTAAAGGCCATAATAACTTGGCCGCAAACTTACTTACCACTCCTAGCCATCCGGCTGCTCCAGATTGACTTATAACTAAACCTAGATTTTTTAAAGTAGTAAATACTTTACCTGCAGCTCCAGTTGCAGCATTTTTTATAAACTCTGTAGTACCACTCACAAATCCTGTAACAAAAGAAAATAAACTTTTTATAGATTCTGTTATTTTTGTTACACCAGGAACTTTAGAAGCTCCAGTTTTAACTGCATCTTTTGCGTTGTCTATGAATGTAGTTACTCCAGTAAACGCGTCTTTGATAGCATTAGTTATCTTTCTAAATGTAGGAACTTGAAATTTACCATCTTTTCCTTGTACAACTATAGGCTTACCATCTACTCCAAGACCAAAAAGTTTTAGTATTCTAGCTCGAGAATCGGCAAAAGCGTCATTGATCTTTGTGAATATGGCTGTTCCAAAAACAGCACCTTTACCTTTTAAGTTCGCTCCGATATCTTTTATTTTTGATAAAGCTTTAACTTCCCAACCTCTGAATCCAAGAAGAGCTGCTTCTATGGCAATTATACCTCCAGTGATAGCAGCTAAAGCTCCCTTCAATCCACCAAGAGCAGGAAGTCCAAAAATGTTTAAACCACTACCACCCTGTCCTCCTTTAGAAGAAGAAATAGTCTTTGTAGCACTTTTAGTTTCCCTTTCCCTTTCTTTTTGATTTAATAAATTTTGCTTAGCTTGTTCTTTTAAATCTTTGAAATAAGCAGTCATCTCAGACACTAACCCACTGTTAGTTTTGAGAATATCATCAGTGACTTTTCTGTTTGCTATAAGTTCTTTTCTTACGTCGTCTAGTGTTGCTGCCATTACGTGTTCCTATTCTGTTCAGCTATACGTTTATTCTCTTCTTTAATAAATTCTGCTAATAATGTCATATAAATCTCCCTTTCCCACGGCATCATATTCTCTAGATCTTCTAACGAATACTTATGATTTTCCATAAGTTGAAAGTTAGTTTTATAATAAGATACTAAGCTATCATGAGAAAGGGATATTAAAAAAAAGCTTGTAAACCCTCCAAAGTTAACTTATTTTCTTCACCACACCCTGTACAGTTAAATTCTATAGTATGTTTAAGCCTAGGCATTTTCTCGAGAAAAGCAGATAATTTAGTAAATTGATCAGATGTCATATCTTCTATAAATTCTTGAGTTTCTTTTTCAGGTACATCTATCATTGATATCTGTTCTTCGTCTGTCATAATTGTGTCAATACACTTTCCTAATAAAAGAAAAGTTGTTTTTGTTTGTTCATCTGGTTTGTAATTTCCGCTAACTACATCTCTATATGATGGCCATCGCATTTTAACTGATATGTTATCAGTGAGTTTTATAACATTATTTAACTCTTTAGGCATATTAACTTTAAGATCATCTAATTTAATTGCTGCATGATTATCTTTCTCACAACTTTCACATTTAGGTTGTAATTTAATTAATTCGCCAGTAGATTTAGATCTTACTTGTGTAAACATATATTCTACATCAAAGATTGCTAATTGGTTTTCGTTTATGTCATCTTTGATACATGCTTTTAAGGTATTGATGATTGCGTTAAACATTTGCTTTTCATCTTGTGATTCGGCAGCCATCATCAACACTTTTTCTTCTCTTACAAGATAAGGTCTGTATTTTACTTCTTGTCCCGTCGAAGGTATTGTCAGAAAATACTCTGGTGAGGTATTTAGTTTGGGTAAAGCCATATTATATTCTTCTCCATTGTCTATGAGTAAAAGTTACTGACAAAGACAGTAACCCATCAAGATCATTTGTTAATTGTATAGCATTAATTGTTTTAGGATAAGCTCCTTCCAATTCAACGCCATAATTTGTTTTTTGACTAAAATTAAAATCTATATCAATGTTTATTCCTAATAGATTTAGTAATGATTCTACATTTCTTGCCTTTCTTACAGCATCAAAATTAAAATCCAATCCTTTTTTAAGAGCATGAATCCTAACATTTTTGGCATAATCATTAACGTATCCAACATATTTACTAGTTTGATTTAAAACTAAATTTTGCCATTCTTCAAAATAGGATCTGATTCCCCAGTTATTCATAACATAAAATTCCATAGTTACATCATCTTCTACAAATCCATAAGAAAGTTCATGTCCTTTTACTCCTATGATTCTATTAACACTAGCCATTTGTCTACCAGGAATATTTACTTGCCGACATAACACATTTATATCTCTAGATTCAACGATTGTATTTGGAACTCTTGGTAACACAACAACAAATTGATGTTGCATTGCGAATCCACCAGACTTTGATGCTTGATCTTGTAGTTTTTGTATTGAAAACGCCATTTAAATTATATTCCTTGAATCTGAGTGAACTTTACTAGCTGAAGCTTTACTGAATGATGCAGTTGGAAGAAAGGTTGCTATTTCCCATTCTGGTGCTGGCACTAAAGCTAATCTACTTTTAACATTACTAATTAAATAATGTTTTAAGCATGGTTTAAATGGCTTTAAATTAGATGCACCTTTTAACTGCTGATAAGTTGCAGTAAATTTTGTAGAATCATTATACTTATTATTGTTTGTTGTTTCCATCAGTCCATCTAGTAATTTTGCTCTTAGTACCATAGGTAAATAATGTAAATTTAGACCTAAAAAGCCACCTTTTGCGGGTTCAACTACAATCGTCAATGGAAATCTATCATAATAAGGCAAAGTATCTTTATGTTTAGGATCATAAAAATACATGTACATATTACCAATGCCATGTCTATTTCTTAATTGTAATGGTTCTTGTTTCATTAAATCTAATCTACTTGTACTTAGCTGACGAGCCTTTTGTCTAAACCAATCACGTGACTGTTTAGTTCTTGGAGTTATCCCTGCACGAAAAGCAGCAATCTGTAGATTTTGAAAAATATTAGCCATAACACTATTTATATCATTTCTTACGCCTTTTCTTGAATGATGGGAAGGCTTTGAGCTTCTTTAACTTACCAGGTACAGGTTTAGTTAATATACCCATTTGTTGTAGAGTATGTTCTGTCCATATCTGAAAGTCCCAGTTTCTATCTGCAGCATAGTCTTTTGCAGCTCTCCACTTACATTGATTCTTAACATAAGCCAATCCTTCAACAATATATTGTTTAGTTTTCCTTTGTCCTTCAGGTGGTCGTGTCTGTTTGTCTGGTTTAATCTCAACTAATATAATTTTGTTTTCATTTGTTTTTATCTTAAGATCCATAAAGTATCTATGATATTTTTTATCAACATCATAAAAGTATGGTATAACTACTTCTTCTGACGACCATTCTTTTATTTTTGGACTTTCATCACACCACTTAAAACATGCACGTTCCCACATAGATCGATAGTACACACTATTAAAATCGCCCTTATATTTCTTGAGATTAGATACTTTGTATCTTCCTGAGTACGTCATAGTTTTTAATATAAATAATAAAAATAAATTTATAATAATATCTATACAGAGAACCGGTATGAATCGCAAAAAGTTTTTAAAGTATCCAATCGAAAATAATATGGAATATCCTGGAAGAATTAGGTTCACTCCTATAATAACAAAACCAGTTAATTTAGGAGGTAGAAACGCTTTAGATTTGATAAAGAAAATGTCATCATCGTATCTTAAGACAAGAGAAAAGGTTGTTGGTGGTGTATCAGCAGGAGCATCTGAATTTATAGGACCTATATATTTAGGAAATTCAAATATAACTGAACTTGAAAAGGCTAGTACTGCGGAGTTAAATGCAATAAATGCAATGAGTTTAAATCCTGATGATAAAGATCTTATAGAAAAAGAAGTTGTGACAAAGGGAGATACCACGGTTCAAATGTACCTACCTCAAAATATAGTCATACCTGATTCTTTAACATATGAAAATGCTAATCTAAATGCTGGAGGACAAATCACTTTATCTAGTATTCAACAAGGATCAGGGATAGCTGGAGCAATAGGTTCAGCTGTAGGTGAAGGAATTGGAACAATTAAAGAATTATTGACGGGATCTGGTATAAAAGATGAAGTAGCTCAATTAACTGCAGCAAGAGTAGCAGCCAACACTCCGTTTTTAGGAGATGATTATAGATCAGCTATTAGAATTGGCTTACAAGCTAGATTAAACCCTAACACAAAAGCTAATTTTAGAAGTGTTAACTTACGTGAGTTTAGCTTCACTTTTAAGTTTATTGGAACATCACAAAGAGAAAGTCGCGAAATAAAAGATATTATAAAGTTTTTCAGACTTGAAGCATATCCTGATCATATCACTCCTAGAAACATGGTGCCTAATGAAGCAGGTGTAAATACTCAAAATCCTCTAGCAGATATACCTATAGGATTTAAATATCCTAATAAGTTTCAAATCAATATGGAAGCTCGTCAATCAAATGGCCAATTCAAACCGTATGCTACTAAAATTAAACCATGTTACTTAAGAAATATTACTACAACATATAATCCTACAGGTATGAGCATTCACGAAGATGGTGAACCTTTTGAAATTGATATGAGTTTAACATTCCAAGAATTTGCCACATTAAGTAAAAAAGATATAGAAGAAGGTTTCTAATGACTTATTTTAATAATTTAAATAGAGTTTTATATAACTTCGGAAATGAAGTTACATCGTCGGTATTTCAAGACATAACTGCATATGCTGATATGATAGATGATCTTAAAGATGCTTCAAGCTTTCATGAGAAATATACAATACAACAAGGAGAAAGACCGGATCAAGTATCTTTAAAATTTTACGATACTACTGAACACTATTGGACATTCTATTTACTAAACGATCACATAAGATTGCAAGGTTGGCCTTTATCAACTAGAAAACTAGAAGAAAAAGTAAAAGCAGACTTGCCTAATACTATATTCACTACACGTAATAATTTAACAGGAATTTTTAAAGTTGGAGAAACTGTTTCGGGTAACTCATCTGGAGCAAATGGAACTATAATAAAAAGATATTTAGATTTTGGTCAAGTAGTTGTTGAAGGAGATATAGCTTTTTCAACAACTGAAACTATGACATCTTCAGGTGGTGCATCAGTAACAACCACTGGATTTACTCAAGAATATAATGCTATACATCATTATGAAAATGTAAATAAAGAATATGTAGACATTGATCCTTATAACACTCCTTCTGCAAGCCTTACACCGATTACTAACTTTGAAAGATACATTTCAGAAAACGATTTATTAAAACAAATTAATGTAATTAAACCTTCATTAGTAGAACAAATATCATTGGAATTTAAAAAAGTATTGAGTAATTAATTATGCCGGGTTATGGAAAAGAAAATTTTCAACCTTCTTCTTATGTATTGAAAAAAGTAGAGTTATTTTCAGATAAATTAATAGACGGTGCATCAGTAAGATTAGAACGTGTTGTTTCTGACATAGACATATACGAACATATTGAAAAGTCATATCTTACTGGTTACATAACACTATTAGACAATGCTGGATTATTTGATCGTATAGACATAACCGGCGGTGAAAGAATCGAAATTTCATTTAAAAGACCAGATTCATATTCAAAAGAAATTTCTAAAATGTTTACGATACAGAATATTGAGACTTCAGCTAAAGTATCAGATCAAGCCGACATCATAATGTTTGCGATAGTTGAAGACATAGCTTTTACATCTGTTTCACTTAATGTAAATAGATCTTATTCAGGGAAACCATTCACCATTATTGATAACATACTGAATGAATATTTAGACAGAACTTTAATGGAAGAGAATATTACAAATCAAAACAAAATTAAGTTAATAGTTCCTAATATGTCACCTCTTGCAGCGTGTGAATGGGTTAAGGCTCGAGCAGTATCAACTGATGGATTGCCTTTCTATCTTTTCTCTACATTAGTAGGAGATAGACTGCACTTCATAGATTTAGGATCATTGTTAACTGATAATTCTCCTTTTAGATTTCCATATACTTATAGCTTATCAATGTCTGATTACCAAAGTTCAAACAATCAAATGACTGAATCTTTTAACATTTTAAAGTACGATTATAAAAATACAGAAGACTTAATGCAGTTAATCAACTTAGGAAACGTTGGAGCCCGTCACGGCTTTTATGATACTTTTACAATGAAAATGAGAGACATGAACTTTAATGTAAATGAAGACGTGTTTAAACCGTTGGTTAACAAAAATCAATTGAAGCCAGGACAACAAGCATATATTTATTCAGATGAGCTTAAAGTTAAAGGTCTACCACTGCACGAAATAGAATCAGAAACAATTACATCAATAGGATCTTCTGGTATATATTACAACGGTACATCAACTGACACAGGATTAGATGAAGAAGGAAGTACTGAAGACTATAAGAAACGCGTAAAAGCAGAAGCTATTCGAAACTTTACATTAAAGAGTCCTATAACTATTATAGTACCATGTATGAATTTTATAGAAGGTATAGAGCATCTTACGGTTGGTAGAATTATTAACTTACAGTTTATTAGTAACTTCATAGGATCCGACAATGAACCTAACATTAGCATAGATAGAAAGAAGTCAGGTGAATACTTAATCTTTAGTGCAAGACATATGATGAAGAAAGAGCAGTACAATATTGGATTCTCGTGTATTAAACTTGCTAACTTACCGGAGAATCTATAATGAAATACTATGGTGATACAACGAGATGGTTTATTGGTACGATTGTCGATGTTAATGATCCTGTTGAAATGGGACGTGTGCGAGTTAGAATATATGGCATACATACAAGTAATGTAGAAGCGATTCCTACTTCAGACCTACCATGGGCTCAGACAATGGCTGATGTTAATCAGGGTGGAGTAAGTGGTATTGGAGCTAATATCGGCCTCAAAGAAGGTGCACAAGTCTTTGGAATCTTTCTCGATGGTACAAACAGCCAAGTACCGCTCGTAATGGGATCACTCACGAAACTCGAACTTACACCGGAATCAGAGAAAAAGAAACAAATTCAAGATCCATCAGAGCTGCCGGACGGAAAGACAGAGTACGAGGAACGTAACTTCGAGTTTATAAAGACTGCAGCTGCGGCGAAATCTTTCGCTCTCGATCTTGATAATTCACTGGAAGGTAGTTCAAACGAGGAGAAAGCCTTCTTGTTTTTTCGATCGAAACGTGGCGGATCCTTTGCAGCTCATCAGGCTGCGGGTATCGTAGGGAATCTCATACACGAATCCAATATGGATCCTGCGATTATATCGGGATTCAAGGGAGAAGGTTCACAGGGTATTGCACAGTGGAATCCATCGAAAGCGGCGGGATATCGATTACAGAACTTTAAGCAGTTCGCGAGTCTTATCAATATGCAGCCTTTGACGCTCACGCCACAACTTATGTTCATAAAGAAAGAACTCGAGGAGCTAAGATATCTTGGACTAGCAGAACTTCGTGCAGCCAAGAACGTACCTACTGCAACTCGCGTATTCGAACAGAAGTACGAACGACCACAACCCGGATCCTTCAACGAACGGCTTGCTAACGCTCAACGAATATTCAATACATTTAAGAATCCAAAGGCATAATCTATGACAACAGTACAACGAGGAAAGATCAACAACGAGTTATCGAGTCTAACGAAACGATTTCCAATATCAAACGTCGAAACTCAGGTCAAACAACTGCAGCTCGATACGATCGCAAAGAACGCTACACTGCTACTCAACCATGGAGACGTTGTCGCAGGTTTCAAATCAATAGGAATATCTACTACAGATAACAATACGCAGACTTTCGATCCTATACCAGCTATTATGACTGGTGCAGTTCCTGGTCTAACAACTCTTTCTACTTCTACTCAATCTTCGAATATATCAACATTAACGGGTAAAACAATATCAAATGGTCTAACGAAAGCAGTTATCGCGTCAGGTAATCCCGAAGGTATACAGAAAGCTCTTGAACAATCAATATCTGCTACTGTACCACAGATGACAACCGCTCTACAGTCTGCTACAGATGCTGCAAATCGTGGTACCATTGCAGCAGTCGTTCAAAGTGATCTCAAGACGTTGATGAACACAGTGTCTTCTTCGTTTACAAAACTGCTTAAAGCTGCTTCGTCGGGTGAGAATTCTTTACTCAATATGTTACAGATATTCGTTGCAAAGATCGCAGGTAATGATAATACACTTAGAACAGATGATATCGTTGTAGAAGATGATACGTCAGTGTCGAGTACAACGAGAACGTATACATTAGAAGCAAGTAGCAAGAATTGGAATTATTCTACTACTCCAAAAACATTTCGATTCGAACCGGTAAGTACAGAGGAGGAGTTGGAATTAGAGTTATCCAATGTAAAACGAGATGTAACAGAAGCTGTAATCGATTGGACGGGAACATTCTCTGATATTAATATTACAGCAAAGGATATACACGAAGATATCCATAGAACAACCGGTATACAATACCATTATATAATACAAAGAGATGGAACGTTACAGAGAGGGAGACCGATATCAATAGCAACAGAGAAATCTTTTATTAGTAACCACAGTAGTTTCTCTGTATTAGTTGGATTCGTTGGTGGTTATAATGCTATGAGAGGTACCGAGAATCCAGATTTCTATCTATCGTCTAAGTCTCTAACAAGCGCGCAGCTGCTGTCTTTTGATCAATTCTGCCGTTCGTTCTATCGAGCAATACCTGGTGGTCAGATACTTGGACGAAACGCGATAGAAGGTAATACATATCTTGCGCCAGGATTCGATG
>MDTC01133246.1_pt1 | contig 10144 bp, 11 predicted proteins | sample 811181 | NCBI WGS metagenome assembly MDTC01 (sample SAMN05326644, study PRJNA326480) | marine metagenome | isolation source: seawater | place: Pacific Ocean: North | collected 2011
AAATAATTTACACGTTGATAAAAAATAATATAAAAATTCCAAATACAATTCATATAGTGCCTAAGGATATTGTAAATAAATATGATTTACTTCAAATGTTTAACGAAAAATATAATATGAAATTTAAAATCAAAAAATTTAAAACTAAAATTAAAGTTGATAGAACTCTTCGTTCAATTTACTCTAAAATCCTTAAACAAATATGGAGTTCATCTATTTATAAATCACAACCAAAAATTAAAGAGATGATTGAGTTAATTTAATGAGTAAAATAATTACAATAATTGGTACTCGTCCCGAGATAATCCGGTTATCCCGAATACTACCGAGTCTTGACAAAACGAATGAAAATATTTTAGTACATACTGGACAAAATTATGATTACGAATTAGATAAGATTTTTTTTAAAGAATTGAATATTAGAAATCCTGATTACTATTTAGGCGCCAAAGGATCATTTCCAGAACAATTGTCAACAATTTCAAAAAGTTTAGAAAAGATAATATTAAAAGAAAAACCTGAAAAATTTGTGGTTTTAGGTGATACCAACAGTTCGCTTGGAGCAATAGTGGCTAAAAGACTAAAATTAAAAGTTTATCATTTAGAAGCTGGGAACAGGTCATATTTAAAAAATAGCCCGGAGGAAGTAAATAGGAAAATTATTGATCATGTAAGCGATATTAATTTACCATATACGCAAAGAAGTTGTGAGAATTTAATATCAGAGGGCATAAATAGGAAAAATGTTTTTATTATTGGGAACCCCATATATGAAGTTATGAACTTTTACTCAGAAAAGATTAATAATTCAAAAATTTTAAAAAAACTTAATTTAGAGTCTAACAACTTTATTTTATGTACTCTCCATAGAGAAGAAAATGTTGAAAACATAAAAAAAATCAAAAGTTATTTATTATTTATGAAAAAGCTCACCAAAGCTTTTAATACAAAAATTGTATTTCCAGTGCACCCACGAACAAAAAATAAAATTAAAAATCTTAAATTAAAATTATCAAATAAAATTCATTTAATAAAACCGTTAGGTTTTGTTGATTTTTCATGTCTTGAAAAAAATACTAAGTTTATAATCACTGATAGCGGCACAGTTCAAGAAGAAGCTTCAATACTAAATAAACTTTGTTTAGTTTTTAGAGATGCAACAGAGAGACCTGAAACAATTGAAAATGGTGATACTCTTCTTATTAATAAAGATTTTCAAAATTTAAACAAAATTAAAAGAGCACTATTGAGAACAACAAGTAGACATGAAATAAAGGAATATAAAACACCAAATGTTAGTAATATAGTATCTAACATAATTAATTCTGATATCTTATTATGAAATGTTTTTTTTTATATTTTTAATATCTCTAAATATAATTATATTTTTCAATTATAAATATATATCCAATAAAATACAGGTTTACGACATTCCAGACAATAAGCGTAAAATTCACGATGAGAAAGTTACAAAGATTGGTGGGATTATTTTTTTTGTTAATACAATTTTAATTACTATTTATTTGGAAAAATTCAAACTTGATGAAAATTTAATACTTTTTTTTTTTATATTATTTTCAACATTTTTTATAAGCCTTTTAGATGATTTAAAAGATATCAAACCAATATATAGGCTTATATCTTTTTATTTTTTATTTTTGATATGGGTGATTATTGATCCAAATATGCAGATAAACAGTTTAAAATTTATGACTTTTAACATAGATATTAATATAGAAAAGTATTCATATTTTATTACACCATTGTTTATTTTAATTTTTTTAAATGCGTTAAATTTATACGACGGTGTTAATGGGCAATCAGCATCTTATTTATTCCTTTTTTTAGTTTTTTTTTATTTAAATAATTTAAATATAAGTTCATATTTATTTTTTGTACCTTTTCTTTCTATTTTCTTCTTTTACAATATAAGTAATAAAATTTTTCTTGGGGATACAGGTATAACACTATTCGCTGTTTACATAAGTTACATATTAATTAAAGATTATAATTTAAATCAAAATTTATATTGTGACGAAATCTTCTTAATCATGATGCTACCTGGAATTGATATGTTAAGAGTATACTTAGAAAGATTAATAAAAAAAAAAGACCCTTTTTTGAGTGACAAAAGTCACTTACACCACATACTTTTAAGGAAAATACCAAAACAATACGTATTTTTGTATCAATTTGTATTTATATCCATAATTTTGACTTCATTTTATTTATATTCAATTAGTTTTTTATTTATTTTCTTTACTGTTTTATTTCTATATTTTCTTACATTAATTTTTTTTAATGCCAAAAATACAAAAATATGATTTGTGTTGTATATTAGCCATTTCGATTAGTATTTTATTTTGGGATACAAAAAGTTTTTTGTCTAACCTTAGATTTTTGATAATTACTGTCCCATTATTTTGTTTTTACTTTAAAAATGATTTATTTTATTTATTAAAAAATAACTGGAAGATTGTATTTATACCTGTATTTTTAATTTCAGTTCATCATTTTTTTTTTACATATTATACAGACATTGGAACCAATTATTTATCAATATTAAAATTAATTATTTTATTTTTCATTTCAATTTCAGTTTTTTTATCTTTGGAAAGTTTTAAACAAAATTTTCAATTTTTTATAAATTTTTCTATTATTTTGTTATCTATTTTTTTAATTTATGATGTTTCTGTAAACTTAATAAATAATAATTTTCTTTACGCTTTATCAATAAACAGGTTTGAAAATTGTTATCACGGTTTTTTCACACAAATGTCTTATATTTTTAGAGAAGAATCACACTTTGCAATGAACATTGCTCCACTTTTGCTTACATCTATATTTTTATATTTAGAGGGAAAAAATGCTTCATACTTTGTCTTAATATTAACTATTTTGATTATATTATTTTCTTTTTATTTTGCTCTATCTCTAACATTTATAATTAGCATGATATTTTTTTCAATTCTTTCAATCTTCTTTGCTAATAAAAAAAAGACAAGAATAATTTTTCTTTCTCTAACTATTTTTTTAAGTGCATCTTTAATTTTTTATCCTAAATGCGCAAATAAATTAATTAATATCACATCTAGTATTGTATCAAGTCTTGGTATTAAGTTTGCGGATAAACTTATTATTAGTTTAGAAAATCAAAATCAAAAAAAAATGATGGAAAGTCCAAAAATTATAAAAAAAATCGATGGTATTAAAACAGGATTAAGTAGCGGTGTTTATATCAATTCAATTAAAATATCTAAAAATAGTTTTTTAGATTATCCATTTGGAGTAGGGTTTGATAATTATATTTTTTCCTTTAACAGTTTTATAAAAAAAACTTCTAAAGAATCTGCAAACCTTAAAGAAGTTATTAATGATTTATTTATATTAAATACTAATGATGGTTCCAACAATTTCGCAAAAATTTCAGCAGAATTTGGAGTATTAAGTATATTCTTCTATATTATATTAATAAAATTTATTTTAAGTAAGCAAATTGAATCCTCAATGAAAATGTTTATTATTACAGTTCTGTTTACTCAAATTTTCATTAGAGGGGCTGGATATTTCAATGGTGGGTTTTTAATATTATTTTTTTATGCTTTTTATTATCAAAAATCTAAATGAATAAAAAGAATATTTACAAATCTTTTCAAATTATAGTCGTAATAATATGTTTATTTCTTATTTTTAAAATAGTTTTTGAGGAGGAACAAATTAAAAATATTTTAATAAATTTAAATTTTTACAAATTTTTGCCTTGTATTTTAATTTCTATCTTCATTACATTATTCTATAGTCAATTAATTTATAATATTATTTTGCTGACAACAAAAATAGAAATCACATCTAGAAAATGGCTATATATTTTCTTAAATAGCCAATTTTTAGATACCATACCTTTTGCGGGCTTTTTTTATAAAGCTATAAGATTAAAAAAGTACAACTTAGATTATAAATATTTCTTATATAGTTATTTGTTTATTTTTGCAGTCTGGATAATTTTATACTTATTTTTTTTTTCTATAGATAGTTTGATATTATTTTACTTTTTTAAAAATTATGATTACCTGTCGTTATCCACTATATGCATTTTATTAGCAATTTTAGCTGTATTACTTATAAAGTTAACAAACTATTTATTTATAAAATTAAATTTTAAGAAAAAATTATTTCTTAAATTAAAATTATTAATTTTTTTTATAAAAAAAAATATTTTTAAAAAAAAAATTGTTAAAATATTTTTTAAATATGGAATTTTAATACATATGTTTGAATTTGTATTATACGTCACAGTCATAGATTTCTTACAACTTGATTTAAGTATTAAAACAATTTTTGTAATATTTTTTGTAAATAGTATTATAGATTTTTTTCCTTTAACCCCAAAAAATATAGGTTTTTCCGAGTTAATTACTGGAGGATTATTAAGTTTTATAGGATTTAATTTTACCTCAGGTGTAATATTAAAACTTTTCGTGAGAATTTCATCATTGCTTGCAACCACATCACTATTTTTTTTAAATAATATTTTTTTTAATGATCAAATCTAAAATTATTAAATATTCTATAATTTATCTAATAATAATATTTTTTTTTGGTTCAATAGGCATAAGTTTTATTTTTGGGGTTAAAACTGGGTTATTGAGGCAAGACCCATTATTTTCTAATATTATTGAAGTTTATAATTTTATACAAAATTTTAAATTAGAAATAAAAAAAATTATTAACAAAAAAAAAATTCAGGTCGTCTCAAATGATCAAGAAAATACCAATAGAGATAATAATTTTGAATTAAAAAATAATCTCGAGATACTAAATGGAAGTGTTCCAGCTAAATTTATAATTTTAACCTCACTTTCTGTTTGGGATGAAGATGAAGTAAAACATAAATTAGTTTTTATATCGGAAAAAGAAATTATACATGAAATAATTTTAGATGAAATTGAGACAGTTTCTAAAAATGATAATATTTACAAATGGCCACATGGTTTAATCATAGATGATGAGCATTTTATTTATTACAACTTTGATGGGGGGAACAGTATTACAAAAAAAGATATTTGTGGAAAAACCATATGGACATTAGAAGGAAATTTTCATCATTTAATGTCATTAAATGATGAATATATATGGGCTTTAAAGAAAAAAAAATCTGGTGAATATGATATTGCTGAAGAATTCGTTAAAATAAATAAAATAACAGGAAACATTCTTCATTCATTTAATGTAAGAGATATTATCATAGCGAATCAACCCTATGATTATTTTTCAATTAAACAAAGAGATCTATCTAGTATGTGGGAATATGAACCATTTCACTTTAATGATATTGACGTTTTGACAAATGAATTCTCAGATTATTTCAAAAGTTATAACCAAGGAGATTTAATGATCAGCTCAAGATCTCTTAATTCAATATATATACTTGATCCAAATACATTAAAGGTTAAAAAAATTTTATTTGGTTTAACGAGGAGACAACATGATCCAGATTGGAATAAAGGTTATATATCAATTTATGATAATCAAACTGAATGGAAAAATGGCAAAAGATATGTAAATAGTAGAATTGTGAAACTTTTTGGTGCATTGGAACAAAACTTAGAAACATTAAAGTTTGATGTTGATTTTGTTTCTGATGCTAGAGGTAACCATGATATAATCGATATCGAAGATATAAAATATACTTTGATTTCATCACCCTACCAGGGAAAAATGCTTTTATTTAAAAATGAAAAAAATATATTTACATTATTTAATAAACAACAAAGTGATGTTCTTCCAATATCAAATGGAAAAATTTTAGATAAAAAGAAATTCCTGTATGATGTGAATTTATGCAATTAGTAAAATTAATTATACTTATAAACTTGGTGTCTATAGTTCCTGCAAGCGCATATATTGGACCAGGCATCGGAGCAGGTATTATTGCAACAGTTATAGGATTTATAATAACTATAATCGTAGCAATATTTGTAATTATTTATTATCCAATAAAAAAAATTATTTTAAGATTTAAAAATAAAAAGAAAAAAAAATGACCATATTAGTCATACTATTTTTTTCAATCATATTAATTGAAATTTTTTTAATCTTTAAAATCAAAGAAAAATTTTTTGATTTATGTTATTCGAATTATGAACTTGTCAAAAAAGTAAAAGTTTTACATAAATCTGGAGATAAAGAGTTTTTTGAGATAAGACTTTTGTTTAAAAAAATTTTAAAGACTTATATATTGATTTTATATCCATTTCTTTCCTTTATTTTTCTTTGTTATTTAATTAATAGATTACTTAAAATAAATATCATTAATGAGTCAAAAATTTTTTTTGATATAAGCAACGTGATTTTAATATTAATTGTTGGAATATTTTATTATAAAGCAAGAATTATTTTATCGAAAAATTGAATTATAACTTATTTATAAAATTATTTCATAGGCTAGTTCTTGGATCAAATAATATTCAAAGAACATTGTTTGATTTGGAAAAATTTTTTTTTATAAATAGAACTGAAAAAATAAACGTTAAAAGTTTGTTTATAACTGGTTTAGCCAGATCAGGGAGTACAATTTTATTAAATACGCTGTATGAGACTGGGAAATTTGCTAGTTTAAAATATTCAGATATGCCATTTGTGGTGTGCCCCAATATTTGGTCAAAAATAAATTTTGTTAAAAAAAATTATTATAAAAAAAAAATAAGAGCCCATGACGATGGAGTTAAGTTTAGCGCTACAAGCCCAGAAGCTTTTGAAGAAGTTTTTTGGAAATCACAAATCAATTTAGAGAATAAAAAAAATATATCTAATAATTATTTGAATTATAAGACTATTGAAAATTTTAAAAAATATTTATTTTTAGTAACATTAAAAGAAAAAAAAAAAATTTATTTGTCTAAAAATAATAACAACGTTGAAAAAATTGATATTTTGAGTGATAGTCTTGAAAATAAGTTTATTTTAATCTTATTCCGAAATCCAATTAATCAAGCTTTTTCATTATTAAACCAACACATAAATTTTACTAAACTTCAATTAGAAGATCCATTTGTTTTAGAATATATGAATCTACTAAGTCATAATGAATTTGGTTTAAATCATAAACCACTATTTGATAAAAATTTTAAATCAAACTTTGATAAAAATGATATTAATTATTGGTTAGATTACTGGATATTTATATACTCAAGAATCTCTAAATTTATAGAAAAAAAAAGTGATCTTTTTTTTCTGAGTTATGAAAATCTAAAAACGAGTCCAGAAACACAACTAAATAAAATAAATAAAATAATAGATGAAAAATTTGAATTCAAAAATAGTCAAATATTTAATAAACATGAGGCAGAAGTTCCAAATAAAGCGGATAAAGAAAAATTAAAGATTGCAAATGATCTATACGGCTTTATAAAAAATTACGAAATTTAATTTCGGTAAATTCTTAAATAAGCAATATATGATAAAATGTTGTAATAATTGTGTAATGGATCAAACAGATCCAAATATAGCTTTTGATAAGCGTGGATTTTGCAATCATTGTCTAAATTATTATAAAAACATAGAACCCTATTTAAAAAATGAAGACGAAAGAATAAAGATGTTAAATAGAAAAATTGATGAGATTAAGAATAAAAATAAAAATAAAGAGTTTGATTGTGTCATTGGCTTAAGTGGAGGTGTTGACAGTTCATATATGCTTCATTTAGCAGTAACTAAATATAAATTAAGACCACTTGTATTTCATGTTGATGCAGGATGGAATTCAATTGTTGCAATAGGAAATATAGAAAAATTGGTTGATAAGTTAAATCTTACACTTCATACAAAAGTAATATACTGGCCAGAGATGAGAGATCTTCAATTGTCTTTTTTCAAAGCCCAAGTGCCTCATCTTGATACTCCACAGGATCATGCCTTTTTTGCCTCAACATACAATTATTGTGCAAAGTTCAAAATAAACAATATTTTAAATGGTGGGAACTTTGCAACAGAATGTGTAAGAGAACCTTTGGAATGGCACTATCATGCATCAGATCTTTATCATTTAAAAGAAATACATAAAAACTTTGGTGAAAAGGAATTAAAAAAATTTCCTTTATGTGGGATTTTCAAATATAAACTTTATTTTAGATATTTTAAAAATATTAAAGTTCTACAACCTTTAAATCATATAAATTATAACAAAGTTTCAGCAATAAAAACTTTAGAAAAAGAGTATAATTGGAAGCCGTATTCTCATAAACATTATGAATCTAGATTTACTAAATTTTATGAGGGATATTGGTTACTAAAAAAATTTGGTTACGACAAAAGAAAAGCACATTTTTCTAGTTTAATTTTAAATAATCAAATGAGTAGAGACGATGCTTTAAAAAAATTACAGTCTAGTCCTCTTACAAATGAGGAAATAACAAATGAAAAAAGTTTTGTAGCTAATAAATTAAATATATCTGAACACCAACTAGACGAGTATTTTAAAGGCCCCAATAAAAGTTTTAAGGATTATAAATCACATTATAATATTATTAACTTTTTCACTAAGGTTGTTCAAATTCTTGGAATTGAAAAAAGAGTAATACAGTGATCGGGTTAATTGACTATGGTCTTGGAAATCTTAAATCTTTTTCTAATATATTGAAGAGATTAAACTCCGAATTTTTAATACTAAATGATAAAAGAGATTTTGATAAATGTTCCAAGTTTATATTGCCAGGGGTAGGATCATTTGATGAAGCTATCAAAAGACTTAAATCAAAAGATTATTTTGAAAATCTCGAACACCAAATTATAAACAAACAAAAAAAAATACTCGGAATTTGTGTTGGCATGCAAATCTTTTTAAATAAAAGTGAGGAGGGAAATCTTCCAGGCCTAGGATGGGTTAGTGGTGAAGTAAAAAAATTTTCGAATAAGAATTTAAGAATACCTCATATGGGATGGAACAAATTAAAAGTACAAAAAAAAAACGAATTATTTAAAAATTTAATCAACCCAGAATTTTACTTTTTACACTCGTACTATTGTAAAATAAAAAACTTAGATCAAAGTATATCGCTAACTAATTACTCAGTAGATTTTTGCAGCAGCTTTGTTTCTCGTAACATTTTTGGAATTCAATTTCACCCGGAAAAAAGTCATGAAAATGGAATTCAATTATTAAATAACTTTATAAATTTATAAAATGTTGAGACCAAGAATTATCCCTTGTATACTTATTGACTGTGAGGATGTTGTAAAAACAATAAATTTTAAAGATGGAATTTATATTGGTGATCCGCTAAATATAGTGCGATTATTTAACGAAAAAAAATCAGATGAAATAATTATAATTGATATTTCTGCTTCAAAGTTAAAACAAAATCCTAACTATAATCTTATTGAAAATATTGCTGCAGAAGCAAGAATGCCTGTTGCTTATGGAGGTGGAATTAAAACTGCGGAACAAGCGTTAAGGATTTTTAATTCAGGAATTGAGAAAATTTCTGTAAGCTCTCTTTTTTTTGAAAATAAATCAGAAATTAGTAAAATAGTAAAATCTGTCGGTTCACAAAGTTTAGTACTTACATTGGATGTCAAGCGATTTGAGAATAAATATTCTATATTTACAAATAATGGTGATAAATTTGTTACTAATAATATAGTAGATTTAATTAAAGAAGTTCAAGATCTTAATATTGGTGAAATTATTATAAATAATATTGATAAAGAAGGAACAATGTCTGGTTATGATAATGATTTAATAAAATTGTTTTATGAAAATTGTCTAATTCCACTCACCGTTCTAGGCGGAGTTGGTAAAAGAGAACATCTTGTTGAGAGTATAAATAAATTTGGTAGTATTGGATATGCTTGTGGAAGTTACTTTATATTTAAAGGTCCTCGAAAGGCTGTCCTAATATCTTATGATAACAACTTTTAATTTTAACTTTGACAATTATTAGTCTTTTAAATATAAGACCAATGCCTGGTAATTATTGCGTAAGTGAAATACCCGATCCCATTCCGAACTCGGAAGTCAAGGCTTTCTGCGCCGATGGTACTTTGTCTTAAGACATGGAAGAGTAGGACATTGCCAGGCTTATCATAATGAAAAAATCAATAGTTGTTACAGGTGGTGCAGGATTTGTTGGTTCAAACTTAATAG
>MDTC01157108.1_pt1 | contig 10144 bp, 6 predicted proteins | sample 811181 | NCBI WGS metagenome assembly MDTC01 (sample SAMN05326644, study PRJNA326480) | marine metagenome | isolation source: seawater | place: Pacific Ocean: North | collected 2011
ATATCGGCAATGGAGTAGCGGTCACCGCCAACAAAATGCTGCTGGGAAAGCCGCTGATCCAGCACGCTATAAAGACGATTGGTCTCACGCACGTAACGCTCGATGGCGTACTCGATTTTTTGCGGCGCGTAGTGGCAGAAGTGGTGATTCTGCCCCGCCATGGGACCCAGTCCGCCCATTTGCCAATGCAGCCACTGCAGCACCACGTAACGTTCGCGCCCTTCTGTCGGTAGAAACTGGCCCGTCTTGTCGGCGAGATACTCCAAAATAGCGCCAGATTCGAATAGCGCCATGGGTTGGCCGCCATCTTTCGGGGCATGGTCCACGATGGCTGGGATACGGTTATTCGGCGCAATGGTCAAAAATTCAGGGTCAAATTGCTCCCCCCGACCAATATTGATCGGCTTGACGCGATACGCCAGTTTGGTCTCTTCGAGCATGATGGAGATTTTGTGGCCGTTCGGGGTTGTCCAGTAGTACAGGTCGATCATCGCCATCTCCTTTCACACCAACGACCTAGGTCGTTGGTGTTGCCTGTGGGTCGTCTGACGGCTTATGGCCGTCTCAACGATTATAGATCACGGACAGTGACGGCCTTGCCTGCCACTGAATCGTGCACCTCTAGCATACGCTTGAACCAAGCCGCGACAGGGTCTTTTTCATCCACTAGTGTTTCGGTTGAAACGGTGTAGGCCCACATCATGCTGCCAAACAGCAAATAATCGGCACCGCTTGGGGTATCGCCATCTAAAAACGGGCTCTCTTTCAACTGAGCATTCACCGGTACCAGCGCTTGCTTCAACAGGTGTCGCCCCTGCTCAGGATCGTTGACGGCCTCTAAAGTAGCTCCAAAGCGCGCCTCACGTGTTTTACGAAAGTAATCACGATCCTCAGGATGAATCGCGGCTAACAGATCTAACGCAACGATCTTGAATAGCGCAGGAGTAATGCTTCGCTCTACCGACTGCTTAAACAGCATCAAGCGCTGCAGACTCATCCCTTCACCCACCACGGGGGCATCTGGATAAGCTCGGTCTAAGTAGCGCATGATGTCAAAGCTATCGGTGACCACGTTGTCACCATCCGTCAGCACGGGCACTTTGTCGTAATCGGCAAACGCGAGCGCCTCTTTTTCCTGAAAGCGCCAAGCCACGGTGGTGACCTCCAAGCCTTTGTGGGCCAGCGTCATACGTACACGCCAACAATAGGGAGAAAAACGCAGGCGTTCGTCACGGCCGCACAGGTCATAAAGGGTGATTGCCATCGAGTCATACTCCTTTTGTCATTGGGGGACATCGCCACTACAGTGAGTCTAAGTGATCGACAGCGCAAGCGGCGCGTTTGGCGATGTCGGAGCAAGCGCTTCACACTGTCTATTAGTCTAATGAGGCCCACCTAGCTAGCATGCTAACGCAAACTTTAAAGCTCCATAAAAACAACATCTTATTTTAAAACGACCGCTTGGTTCCCATACTATCTTGCGCCTATTTACTGGTAAGACCAATTTTCCAATGTAGTCATTCAGCCTGCCTGACCGTATCTTTCACGCTGACCCAACTATCATTGCAATGACAAGTTGGCTTTCGCGGAGCATACCAAATCAATAACAAGGGGCCGTTCCTCCCATGAATGAATCTATACTCGCTCTTCTGGCGTTTCTGCCGCTGTTGCTAGCCGGAATATTGCTCATAGGCTTTAAGATTCCGGCCAAAATAGCGATGCCAATTGTCTTCCTCACGGCAGCCATCATTGGTCTGACCGCCTGGGATATGTCGTTTAGCCGCGTGGCGGCATCCACGGTACAGGGTCTTATCCAAACCGCTGGTCTATTGTGGATTATCTTCGGCGCCATCTTGCTGCTCAACACGCTCAAGCACTCGGGAGGCATTACCGCGATCCGTAACGGCTTCTCGGGCATCAGCCCTGACCGTCGCGTACAGGCGTTGATCGTTGCTTGGCTGTTTGGTTGCTTCATCGAAGGCGCCTCCGGTTTCGGCACACCGGCGGCTGTCGCCGCTCCGCTGATGGTAGCGCTGGGCTTCCCGGCGCTAGCCGCGGTGGTCGTGGGCATGATGATTCAATCCACGCCGGTATCGTTTGGCGCTGTGGGCACGCCGATCGTCGTGGGTGTCGGCAGCGGCTTGAACCGTGCTGACATTACTGCTCAGCTGGAAGCGAACGGCTCCACCTGGGACGTGTTTTTTCAACAGGTGACCAGTTCGGTGGCGATCACCCACGGTATCGTGGGTATTTTGATGCCGCTAATCCTCGTGCTGGTAATGGTGCGCTTCTTCGGTGCCAACCGCTCTTGGAAAGAGGGGCTCTCGATTGCACCGTTTGCCATCTTCACGGGTGTCTCTTTCGTGGTGCCCTACATGCTAGTAGGCGTACTGCTTGGCCCGGAGTTCCCCTCCATGATTGGGGCAATGGTGGGCTTGGCCATCGTGGTGCCTGCTGCTCGTAAAGGCTTCCTGCTGCCCAAAGAGACCTGGGACTTCCCTGAATCGACCTCGTGGCCTGATGAGTGGATCGGTAATCTGCAAATCAAGCTCGACGATGTGGCCGGTAAAGCCCCGATGTCCACCTTCAAAGGCTGGGTACCCTATGTACTGCTAGCACTGTTCCTGGTGGCCTCTCGTACCATCGAGCCACTGCGGGCGGCGTTGACCTCGGTTAACCTGAACTGGGCCAACATCTTTGGCGAAGCAGGCGTGAGCGGTGGCGTTCAACCACTTTATCTGCCGGGCGGCATCATTCTAGCCGTCGTATTCATCACTTACTTCCTGCATAAGATGAACCCTCGCCAGATGAGCGCAGCAGTCTCCGAGTCCACCAAGACCATTTTCGGAGCTGGTTTCGTACTGATCTTTACCGTGCCGATGGTGCGGATTCTGATCAACTCTGGTGTTAACGGTGCCGACTTAGTCTCGATGCCGGTCATGATGGCGCAAGCGGTGGCTAACGGTGTGGGCGGTATCTACCCGTTCTTTGCGCCTGCCGTCGGGGCAATGGGGGCTTTCATTGCGGGCTCCAATACGGTGTCTAACCTCATGCTGGCAGAATTCCAATTCAGCATCGCTGAAACACTGGGGCTATCAACGGCCATGATGGTGGCACTGCAAGCCGTTGGTGCTGCGGCAGGTAACATGATCGCTATTCACAACGTGGTGGCAGCATCAGCGACCGTTGGTCTCTTGGGACGCGAAGGTACCACCATTCGTAAAACGATCATTCCGACCATCTACTACCTGGTATTCACCGGCTTTATCGCGATGATTGCGTTTTATGTTTTAGGGGTGACAGATCCGTTGATGTAGTCCTCTTCTCAACCCCGTAAAACGATTTACCCCCAGGCATTGCCTGGGGGTAATTTTTTTACGACTTACTCACCTCAACCAATCCGCTTCAGAGTCGTTGCATGCTGCTGGCCTCGAATCACATAGCTTTGCGCATTGAGCTTCAGTGCTTCCACCGCCTCCGCCGTCAGCTCTCTGACCACTTTGGCGGGTGAACCGACGATCAACGAGTTTGGCGGAAATACCGCCCCTTCCTTGATGAAGGCCCCCGCGCCTACCAAGCTGTTCTCGCCAATCACGGCGCCGTTGAGCACTACCGCCTGAATGCCGATCAAACAGCCATCCCCTACGGTACAGCCATGCAGCATCGCCTGGTGCCCGACGGTCACCCCCTTTCCTACCTTCAGCGGGTAGCCGGGGTCCGCGTGCAGCACGGCGCCATCTTGAATGTTGCTCTCTTCACCGATGTCCAGATGGTCGCTGTCGCCGCGCAGTACGGCTTGATACCACACGCTGGCGCGAGCCTTCAGGGTAACCTGACCGATGACGTCCGCCGTGTCGGCAATGTATACGTCTTCATGAATAGCGGGCTGATGCTCGCCAAATTGATAGATCGCCACGTAACGCTCCTTTTGTTGGTTGTCGCTATCAGGCTAGCGCTTGCGCCAGCAGGCGAGCAACGTGAATCGCTTGGCGTCCGCTGCCATCCTGAATTTGATGGCGACAGCTGGTGCCATCGGCCACCAACACCGCCTGCTCATTCGCGCTTCGCACGGCAGGCAACAGCGTCAGCTCTGCCATTTTCATCGAGGCTTCGTAGTGTTCGGCTTCGTAGCCAAAACTGCCTGCCATGCCGCAGCAGGACGACTCGATCGTCTCGACCGCCACGCCAGGAATCCAGTTCAGTACCTGCTCTACCGGGCGCAACGCATCAAACGCTTTCTGATGGCAGTGGCCATGCAGCATCACGCGCTGGCCTTCCATGGGCTTGAGCGTTAACGACAGCGCTCCTGTCGAGTGAGCATGTAGCAAAAACTCCTCAAACAGATAGGCAGATTGCGACAATGCCTGCGCCTGTTCACCAAAGCCATACTGCAAGAATTCATCACGCAGGCTGAGCAAGCACGAGGGCTCCAACCCCACCACGGCCACGCCACGCTCCACGAACGGCATCAGGAAATCCAGCGTGCGCTGTGCCTCGGCCTTGGCTTTCTCGAACTGGCCCGAAGAGAGGTAGGTGCGGCCACAGCAGAGCGGCCGCTGACCTTGGGTCACGTTAAGATGAACCCGATAACCAGCGGCCTCCAGCACTCGCTTGGCGGCGGAGGCATTATCGGCCTCCATATAGTTATTGAAGGTATCCACAAACAGCAGGACTTCTTTCTCTGCAATCGGCCTCTCCGCAGTTGGCCTCTCAGCGGTTGACGAAGAGGCCGCCGTCGCCAGAAAGTTGCCGTTAAACGCGGGGAGCGCTCTTTGCGGGGCCAGCTTGAGCGCCTGTTTGATGCGCTTCGCCAGCCAGGGAGCCCGTTCGATACCGTTCACCAAACCTGAGAACCGGCTAGCCCAAGGGGCGTAACGGGGCATTTCGCCAACCATGCGATCACGCAACGTGAGGCCTTTGGCGCGCACTCGAGCCGCCCGCGCTTCGATCTTGAACTTGGCCATATCAACGCCCGTGGGGCAGTCGCGTTTGCAGCCTTTACAAGAAACGCATAGGTCCAGCGCTTCTTTCACCTCATCGCTGGCGAGTCCTTCATCCCCCAACTGCCCCGAGAGCACTTGCCGTAATGTATTCGCTCTGCCCCGAGTCAGGTGCTGCTCCTCTTTGGTGATGCGGTAGCTTGGGCACATGGTGCCTGCATCGAACTTGCGGCAGTGGCCGTTGTTGTTGCACATCTCAACCGCCATGGCCAAGCCATGGGTCGTGTCTCCAGCACTGCCAGGAGGCGTTTGCTCACCCGTGAGCGGATCTCGCTTCACGTTCCAGGAGGACCAATCGAATACCGGTGTCATCGGAATACGCTGATAGGTGGATGGAAAACGGAAGTAGCGCTCGTCATCCATTTTCGGGGTATCGACGATTTTTCCAGGATTAAGCAGGTTCTGCGGATCAAAGAGCTGTTTCACTTCGCGGAAAGCGTCATTGATGGTCTCGCCAAACTGCCAAGCAACCCACTCGCCACGGCAAATACCGTCGCCGTGCTCACCCGAGTATGCGCCCTTGTACTCACGTACCAGCGCAGAGGCCAGCTCTGCGATTTCACGCATTTTTTGCGCCCCGTCGCGGCGCATGTCCAGAATGGGGCGAACGTGTAGCGTGCCGACCCCCGCATGGGCGTACCAGGTGCCCTCCGTGCCATAGCGATTGAATACCTCGGTGAGCTTTGCGGTGTACTCGGCAAGGTGCTCAAGGGGAACGGCACAATCTTCGATGAAGGAGACCGGCTTACCATCGCCTTTCATGCTCATCATGATATTGAGCCCAGCCTTGCGCACGTTCCACAGCGCTTTCTGCTCGGCCGCCTCCGGCATATTCACCACGCTGCCGGGCAGGCCTAAATCGCCCATTAGCTCATTAAGGCGCTGCAGCGATTCAAGCTGCGCCTCTCGGTCTTGCCCGGCAAACTCCACCAGCAAAATGGCTTCCGGCTTGCCGATCAGCGCTTTTTCGATCACCGGCCTGAACGCCGGATTCTCAAGCGAGAGCTCAATCATCGTGCGGTCGACGAGTTCGACCGCCATCGGCCCCAGCTTGACGATATGCTGGGTAAAATCCATGGCTTGATAGAACGTGGGGAAGTTGACGACCCCCAGCACTTTTTGTTCGGGGAGCGGCGACAGCTTCAGCTTGATACGGCGGCTTACCCCGAGCGTCCCTTCAGAGCCGATAAGCAAGTGCGCTAAATTCGCCCGCCCATTCGGGTCATAGCGGATAGGGTTTTGGCAGTCGAACAGGTCGAGGTTATAGCCCCCCACGCGACGCAACACTTTGGGAAAGTGGTCGCGAATATCATGGCCGACCCGCTCGGCAATGGCTTTTACCTGCTGGGCAAGTTGGTGTTCTCTTGTGCCCTCAGCGAACCCATCCACAAAGCTGAAATTCACGTCGCATCCATCGGCCAGCGTGGCTTCGATGCCCTCGACGTTGTGCACCATGTTGCCGTAGTAAATAGAGCGCGACCCGCAGGAGTTGTTACCTGCCATACCGCCAATGGTGCACTGGGCACTGGTGGAGACATCCACCGGATACCATAGCCCATGGGGCTTGAGCCAAGCATTGAGATGATCCAGCACCATGCCTGGCTCCACCACCACGGTGCGTGCGTCGGGGTCGAACTCCACCACTTGGTTCAGCCAGCGCGTGGTATCGATGACCAATGCCTCACCCACGGTTTGACCACACTGGCTGGTGCCTGCCCCACGTGCCAACACCGGCACGTGGGCGTCACGGGCAATGTCCAGGGCAATTTTCAAATCTTCCTGATGGCGTGGGACCACCACGCCAACGGGGGTTACCTGATAAATGGATGCGTCAGTGGCATAACGCCCCCGAGTCGCCTGATCAAATAAGACATCGCCTGTGAGCTCTCGTGAAAGCCGTTCAGCCAGACCGCTGATCGGCTTGATCTTGGCATCTCTAGGCGCAGGTTGGCTGGTCAGTGGCGTCATGACACTTCTCCCCTTTTTAACGCGCCTGATGGTCGCTTGACGCTTGCAACGGGTTCGCTGCGAAGTACTCCAACGCTGCCAAGACACCGCTGCCGCGAAGCGATACGCCTGCCAGCTTCATGCCCGCTTCGCAGCCGCCCAGCGTGGCAATCAGGGTCAAGTCGTTGCAATCCCCCAGGTGCCCGATCCGGAACATCTTGCCTTTCGCCTTGCCAAGGCCCATTCCCAGCGACAGGTCGAAACGCTCATAGATGATCTTGCGCACGGCATCCGCATCCACGCCTTCCGGCATCACCACCCCGGTGAGTACCGGGGAGTACAGCGCGGGGTCCTGGCACTGAATCTCCAATCCCCACGCTTGTACCGCCGCACGCACTCCTGCCGCCCAGCGCTGGTGGCGGGCCAGTACCTGTGGCATGCCCTCATCCAGCAGCATGTCTAGCGCTTCATTAAGGCCGTACAGCAAGTTGGTGCTGGGGGTATAGGGCCAATAGCCGTTCTGGTTGGCTTCTAGGATTTCATCCCAGGCCCAGAAACTCTTGGGCAGCTTGGCCTGTTTGCTCACCTCGATCGCTTTGGGTGAGAGCGCATTGAAGCTGATGCCCGGTGGCAGCATCAGGCCCTTTTGTGAGCCAGACACCGTGACATCCACGCCCCACTCATCGTGGCGGTAATCGGCACTGGCCAACCCGGAAATGGTATCCACAATCAACAAGGCCGGATGATTGGCATCATCGATGGCGCGACGAACCTCAGCGATGTCACTGGTGACCCCCGTGGAGGTTTCGTTGTGCACCACACAAACCGCTTTGATCTCGTGCTCAGGGTCGTCTTTTAGCCGCTCTTTGATCATCTCGGCCTGCACGCCTTGGCGCCAGCCTTCATACCCCGGCAGGCCAATGAATTCCGGCGTTAGATCCAGGCGCAGCGCCATCTTGTGCCACAACGTAGCGAAGTGGCCTGTTTCGAACATCAGCACCCGGTCGCCAGGCGACATAGTGTTGGCAAGCGCCGCCTCCCATGCGCCCGTGCCCGAGGCGGGGTAGATCACTACCGGGTGCTCGGTCTTGAATACCTGCTTGGTCTTGGCCAGCAGTTCGCGGCCCAGCGCGCCGAACTCTGGCCCGCGGTGATCGATCGTTGGCAGGCTCATGGCGCGCAGGATGCGGTCGGGCACCGGCGATGGGCCAGGAATCTGCAGAAAATGACGACCGGAGGGGTGAAAATCGAGCTTCAACATGATGTCGCTTCCTCATTGTTGTAATGCGGTTGTTGTGATGCGGTTATCGCGAAACAGCACGGCACTAAATTGGATAATGAATTCAAACTGTATTTTTAAAAAAACTACTTTATGCACCCTTCGGCACGCAGTGTGTCACGCTCTTCATCCGACAGGCCCAATTGCTCGAGTACCTCGTCGGTATGCTGAGCAAAGAGCGGCGCTGAAGAGCGGATCTGAGCAGGTGTGAGTGAGAACTTGCTGGGAAAGCCGATGGTTTTCATTTTGCCGATCACCGGATGGTCCATCTCCTCCACCATGCCACGGGCCAAGTAGTGCTCATCCTGCATGGCCTGGGCAAAGTCATTGATGGGGCCTGCCGGTACGCCTGCGGTATCGCAGAGTGTCAGCCACTCATCGACGGTCTGGTGGGCCATCAGCTCTTCGAGCAGCGCCTCCAGTTCATCCACATGCTGGCCACGATCATGGTTGGTCAGAAAGCGGGGGTCTTCCATCAGTGCGGGACGTTTCAATACATCGCCGCAAAACCGCTCCCAGGTTCGTTGGTTGGCGCAGCCCAGCATCAAATAACCATCCTTGGCCTTCACCGCCTGATAAGGCGCAGACACCCGATGGCGCCAGCCAGTGGGGCCAGGCACGGTGCCTTCAGAGAAGTAAGCCGCCGCTTCCCAGGTAAACCAGGGCAACCCGCATTCGGTAATGGCGATATCGATATGCTGCCCTTCCCCCGTCTTCATCTTGTGGATGTGGGCGGCCAAAATCGAATAGACCGCCGTGATGCCACCGCCAATGTCGTAGACCGCGATGCCGGTCTTCAAAGGGCGCCGCCCGGCTTCGCCGGTCATCGACATCAGCCCGGTCATGCCTTGCGCCACCAGATCGAATCCGCCTCTGTGGCTGTAGGGCCCGGTTTGGCCATACCCCGAAATGGAGCAGTAAACGATGCCTGGATTAATCGCTTTGATGGTGTCGTAGTCGATCGACAGCGATTGGGTGACCCCCGGCCGATAGTTCTCGACGATGACATCCGCATCGGCTGCCAGTCGATAAAAGATCTGGCGGGCACGCTCGTCTTTCAGGTTGAGTGAAATGCTTTTCTTGTTACGGTTGATTTGCGAAAAGCAGGTCGACTCGCCGTTCACGTATGGCCCCATCTGACGGCTGTCATCGCCACCATTGAGTTTCTCTACCTTGATGACCTCGGCCCCCATATCCGCCAGCACCATGGTGCAGTAAGGGCCAGCCATGATCTGTGACACATCGAGTACTTTTATATCTTGTAAAGGAAGCATGCGCTTTCCTCCTCAAGCCTGTGATAGGCATCTACTGAGCAGAGCGGCAGCCTTACTGGCCGCGCCACTCAAAAGGCGTTTTATTGACGAACTTGTTCACCGCTGCCGAGAAATCCTGGCTCAGGTAGCAAGTGGCTACCCAATCGTCGCTGGCATCGGCCGGGAGCCGCCGCTGGGCCTGCACGCGATTGATCAGCGCCTTGCTGGCCTGCAGGGTCAGGGGTGCACGTTTGGCAAATTCGGCGGCAATGGTGGCAACTTCGGCGTAGATATCCGCCCTATCGAACAGCTGATTGACCAAACCCGCGCCCAGCGCCTCTTCTGCCGTCACCAGTTTCGCCATCATCAACACTTCTTTCGTGCGCGGGATACCGACCATATCCACCAGTCGAGACACGTTGGTAATGGAGAGCGTATTGCCCAGCGTCTTGGCAATGGGCACGCCAAATTTCAGCGTGTCGGTGGCATAGCGAAAATCACATACCAGCGCCAACGCCGCGCCACCGCCTACACAGGCCCCTTCGATCAGCGCCAGCGTGGGTTTCGGAAAGGCTTCCAGCTTTCCCACCACGCGGTCGATGCGCCGCTCGTAGCCAATGGCATCCTCCGCTTCCGCAAAATGTGCAAACTGGGTGATGTCGGTA
>MDTC01058368.1_pt1 | contig 10143 bp, 6 predicted proteins | sample 811181 | NCBI WGS metagenome assembly MDTC01 (sample SAMN05326644, study PRJNA326480) | marine metagenome | isolation source: seawater | place: Pacific Ocean: North | collected 2011
ACCATCGGTGTTATTCGATTACCAGAAGTTTGCGCAAATGTTTGCTTTGGAGGGGCAAAGCGAAACCGTTTATTTATGACTGCTAGTCAATCTCTATATTCTGTTTACGTAGGTGTCCGGGGGGCTGGGGTTGCCTAGAAATATACTTCGATCAATTTCCAACTCAAAATAATATTTTTTTAACACAGAATTTTATGTGTGAGCTATCACATCGTATAACGAGTAACATAAAGCAGATGCCATTAAGGCTCTTAATTTTGTTATTCCTAATAATAAAAAGCCAATTAATTCTAGGACAAATTCAACCAAATCCAACTCGATACGAGTCGCAAATTATTACTTTCGAAGAACAGGATTTTTCGTCGCCACCACCCAGCAATTCAATTTTACTTGTCGGCAGTTCCAGTATCCGCTTCTGGAATAATGCAGCGTCTGAACTTTCTCCACTTACGATAATTCAAAGAGGTTTTGGGGGTAGCGTGATGAACGACGTTATCTATTATTTTGAACGTATAGTTGCAAAATATAATCCACGCGCGATCGTTTTATATGAAGGAGACAATGATCTTGCCTGGGGTCTTTCTCCATCAACTATACTTTCACAATTCGACACTTTAACGCGCATGGTAAAAACCGAACTGCCCGATACACGAATTTACATTCTTTCAGTTAAGCCAAGCATTGCTCGTGCGCATCTTTGGGAATTAGCGAAAAAGGTTAATACAGGATTTTCTGAACGTGCCACCAATGATGAGAAAATTATTCACATAAACATAGACAAATATTTGCTCAAAGCCAACGGAGATTTTCGCGATGACATTTTCGTTTCCGATCAACTTCATTTAAATGCACTTGGTTACGATATTTGGAGTGATGTTATCAGAGCTGCCATAACTATTTATGAAGCCCCTCATGAACAAATTTCAATAGGGACTAACTATTACCAAACAACTTCAGACCTTATTTCTGATTGTGTGAAATTCAGCAGCGACCCGGAAACTCAAAATCTAATATTAAGTCTACGATTTAGATTGATAGACTTAAGTCTAGTAATTCAAGATTTTATGGTAAGAAATCGATCGACTGTTGACTGCACGGATCACCTTAAGATTGTGACCGATCCGGACGGTTCAGTAGCCTCCGCCCATTACCAAACCAGCAACCTTTTCATCCATGGAAGCAACGTCAGGTATAGCCTCCAAGCAGAGTATTCGGCTACTCGGAAGCCTTTATCGCAAAATAACGGCAAATTCCTGTTCGATCAAATTGTATATTCTATAACGAAGTAAGCTAAAGCCCCTTAATTAAAAGGGTTTCAGGACCCTAGGAATACCTTGACAGGTCAGTAAAGGCGGTTTATTTTGAGCTCTCAGGTGGGCGACTACGTGGTATTAAGCCTATTCGAATATAATAATTAAAAAATGAATATCTGCCTGGAGAACTCATGAATAAAACAGGCCTTTTTACCGCGGCAGTTCTATCAACTATTCTTTTTTTTGGTGTCGTTTTTCTTACCTCTGATAATTCACCATCCGTTGAATCTTATGAAGAGCCAAATGCATTGGCATCAATGCAAGACAACAATGCGATTGTTGAACAATACTGTGTGGTTTGCCATAACCAAGCACTCAAAACGGCCGGACTTGAGCTTGACGCCTATGATGCAAACAACGTAGCGGCACACCCCGAGGTATGGGAACGGGTTCTAAGAAAACTTCGCGCTAATGCGATGCCACCTACCGGCATGCCTAGACCAGATGAAACAAGATTCGCAAATTTTGAATCTGATATCGCGCAAGCGCTAGATACAGCGGCGATTAAGAATCCAAATCCTGGACGTACGGCAACATTCAGTCGTCTCAATCGGCTACAATATCAAAACACCATCCGCGACATGCTTGGTCTAAACGTAGACGTCTCTGAATTGCTTCCCAAGGACGACGCCAGCTTTGGTTTTGATAATGTTAATTTAACCAATCTCTCGCCTACGCTCATGGAGCGCTACCTAGCTACCGCACAAAAAATTTCTCGCCTCGCAGTAGGCTCGCCACTTAACAACCCAGTAAGTCATGTTGAACTCGTAGCCGCAGATCTTACTCAGGAAGACCGATTTGAAGGCTTGCCGTTCGGAACGCGCGGTGGGACCGTCTTTTCATATAATTTCCCTAGAAACGGTGAATATCGAATAGATGTCACTCTAGCGCGTGATCGTAACGAGAATATTGAAGGGTTAACCGAACCACATGAAGTGGAAGTCAACATTGACGGTCTACGCATTGGCATTTTTGAAATTGAGCCGAACCGTTCCGAAAACTTCGCGCAATACTATTATTCCGATCAAGGGGCAGGTACTGGGCTACAGACGTCTGCTTTAATTGATGCTGGTGAACACGAAGTTAGTGTAACCTTCATTAAAAAGAACTCGGCACTCATTGAAAGTACACGCCAACCTTACCAAGCTCACTTCAACCGCGACAGACATCCTCGGCAGCAACCTGCTGTATTATCTGTATCTGTGGCCGGTCCATACAACTCCGATGGAATTTCAGAAACGACAAGCCGAGAACGTATCTTTAAGTGCAGGCCAGACGCAAATACATCGGCTAGCGAATGTGCCAGCGATATAATTAGCTCTTTAGCCACCAAGGCATTTCGTCGTCCGGTCTCACAAGACGATATAACTGGATTACTTGGCTTTTTCGAGCAAGCAAATAAAGAAAAAGGTTTTGAGTCAGGGATTGAATTGGCTTTAAGGGCTCTTTTGGTTAGCCCTGAATTCCTCTTTCGGATCGAACAAGACCCACCCGACTTTGCTTCTGGTGAAATATACGCCATTAACGATTTGGAACTAGCGTCGCGACTTTCTTTCTTTTTATGGAGCAGCATCCCAGATACAGAACTACTAAACTTAGCGGCTCAAGAATCTTTAAGCAACCCCTCCGTTCTAGAACAACAAGTTTTACGAATGCTTGCTGATCCAAAAGCAAGTTCATTAGCATCAAACTTTGCCGATCAATGGCTTTATCTAAGAAACCTTGATGCCGCTGATCCTAATCTACGTTTGTTTCCAGACTTCGATGACAATCTCCGTAAAGCGATGCGCAAAGAAACTGAAATGCTATTTGAACGAATCATTAAAGACGATCGAAACGTGATGGAATTATTAAGCGCGGATTACACCTTCTTAAATGAAAGACTAGCTCAGCACTACAGCATTCCAAATGTTTACGGCGATCAATTCCGTAAAGTAGACCTAGATCAAGCAAGTCCTAGAATAGGTCTCCTTGGACATGGCAGCGTTCTCACAGTAACTTCGTACGCTACAAGAACCTCACCCGTTCAAAGAGGAAAATGGATACTAGAAAATATCCTAGGTATTCCACCACCCCCTCCACCAGACAACATACCTGCACTGCCAGAAAATCAGTCTGAGGTAAAAGTAACAACGATGCGAGATCGTATGGTTCAGCACCGCGCAAATCCGGCTTGTGCGTCATGTCATCAGGTTATGGACCCTATAGGCTTGGTCATGGAAAATTTTGATGCAATAGGACGCATTCGCAACGTAAACAGTGACCACCCAACTATCGATACGTCTGGAAACCTTCCAGGTAGCGAACCACTAGATGGGGTAGTTGGCTTAAGAAATATACTGTTACAAAACCCAGAAGCTTTCGTTGGAACCATGAGTGAAAAGCTTCTTACTTACGCGTTAGGACGGGGTCTCGAATATTATGATGCGCCCTCCATTCGCTCAGTAGTTAAAGAAGCGGCGGAGAAGAACTATAGCTTCAGCTCTATTGTTCTTTCCCTTGTTAACAGCACTCCCTTCCAAATGAGGAGAACACTATGATAATTACAAAAAAAGTATTGCCTAGAAGAACGCTTCTGCGTGGATTGGGCGCCGCTGTCGCACTACCTATGCTTGACGCAATGGTCCCAGCCCTTGCGCAAAGCGGAATAGCTGCGAAACCAATCCCTCGATTAGGATATTTTTATATTCCTATGGGAATGGACCCAGAACCCTGGGTTCCTAAAACTTCTGGGAAACTAAACAGCCTAACGCCTTCGTTGGAATCGCTTACCCCATTTATAAATAACGTTTCCATAATATCTAATCTCGAAATCAGAGACGCACATACTACTGGAAACCATGCATCTTCAAATTGTGCATTCTTAAGTTGTGTCAAGGCAAAACGAACAGAGGGCAGCGATTACTACTTAGGGACAACAGTCGATCAAATTGCCGCTAAGGTTATCGGAACAGAAACGCCGTTTCCTTCGTTAGAGCTGGGAACTGATATTATCTCTCAGGTCGGAAATTGTGATAACGGTTACGCATGTGTATATCAAAACAGCTTATCCTGGTCCTCTCCGACCACGGCTCTCCCAACAGAAGCAGATCCCCGAGTTTTGTTTGAGCGCCTTTTCGGTGACGGTGGTACACCTGAACAACGCAAGGCTGAACTTAACACAAATGCAAGTCTTCTAGACGCGGTTATGGATGATATTAGTAAACGTCAAAAAACGTTAGGGTCTTCCGATCAGAGGAAGGTCGATGAATACCTCACTACGGTAAGAGAAGTTGAGCGACGAATCCAAATGTCGCAAGCACAAAGCGAAATAACACAACTTCCAGAATTAACTCGCCCAACTAGCGTGCCAGAAGACTGGGAAGAGCATGTGAAGCTTATGATCGACCTGCAAATACTAGCATTACAATCCGATCTTACGCGGGTGGTTACTTTCCAACTCGCTCGCGAAGCAAGTACTCGGACCTATCCTCAGATTGGCGTCGCCGAACCTCACCATCCGATTTCACATCATGGTAATGATCCAGTTCAACTAGAAAAATTAGCTAAGATAAATAAATACCATGTATCACTCTTTGCTTACATGATTGAAAAAATGTCTTCGGTTACGGATGGAAATGGGACGTTATTTGATAACTCTACATACTTGCTAGGTAGCGGTATGGGTAATCCAGATATACATAACCATAAGAATTTACCAATCATAGTGGCTAGTGGAAAAAACAGCGGAATTATTGGTGGTCGTCATATACGCTACGAAGAAGAGCAAGCTCCTTTAGCTAATCTACACCTAACATTGCTGGATAGCGTAGGAGTTCACTTAGATAGCTTTGCAGACAATACCGGGCGTGTCGACGAACTGTTTCATTCAGCGTAGAAAATAACGAGATGAAGATGTTAAGAACATTAGTATTAATTACCCTATTGCTATTTAGCCACTTGTTAGCAGGGCAAGAGCATTCCCAATTAATTCATGCTGTCAAGGATAACGATCTCTCTAAGTTGAGGATCTTGTTAGATTCAGGGGAAAATGTTAACGAAAGTGAGCCGGACGGTTCTACAATATTACACTGGGCTGTACATAATAATTATTTTGATATGGCACAATTGATCATCAACGCTGGTGCAGATGTCAATACAAAAAATCGATACGGCGTCACCGCTCTTTCTTTAGCAGTAAATAATGGAAGTCCTGAAATAGTGAAAAGCCTTCTCGACGCTGGTGCGTTTCCTAATACAGCCATGGCGCAAAACGAAACGGCATTAATGACTGCGGCTCGTGTTGGCGTAGTAGAAACCGCGAGTTTACTTATAGAGGCAGGGGCAAATGTTAATGAAAGGGAAAGTTGGCGCGGACAATCCGCGCTTATGTGGGCGGCTGGCGAAGGCAATCTTGCAGTTCTAGAGCTCTTAATTTCTAGCGGTGCTGATGTTTATGCACGGTCAGAAAAGGGGTTCACGCCCCTGTTGTTTGCGGCCCGGGAAGGCGAAAGCGACGTGGTTATATCGTTACTTGATAATGGTGCTAATGTTAATGAAGCGCTTCCAGCTGGCGAGGCAGTGATCAACGAAAACGGCATGTCGGCAGCAGCACAAACAGGTATGACGCCATTATTAATGGCTATAGGAAGCGGACATTTTGAAACGGCAGCGCTGCTTTTAGACCGAGGAGCAGATCCAAATGCTGCTCCTTTAGGTTGGGCGCCCATTCATCAAATTACTTGGATTCGAAAAGCTGGACAAGCAGGGTCAAATAATCCTGCACCTCAAGGCTCAGGGGAAATGGGCAGTTTAGAGTTCACCCGAAAGTTGGTTGCGGCCGGAGCTGAAATCGATGCTCTCGTAACAAAGCGTCCGCCTGTTGGCGTTAGCTCATTAAATATGCGAGGCGCTACAGCGTTCTTATTGGCTGCTCGCACAGCCGATTCTGATCTAATGCGTTTGCTTGTTGAATTAGGTGCTGACCATCAAATTCCTAATGACGATAATACTACGCCTCTTATGGTTGCCGCAGGTCTTGGTACTGGAGCACCAGGCGAAGACCCTGGAACTGAAGAAGAAGCTCTAGAAGCAGTCAAATATACGCTCAGCCTAGGCGGAGATATCAATGCTGTAGATGAAAAAGGTAATACTGCGATGCATGGTGCAGCATACAAACACCTACCATCCGTAGTGAGTTATCTATATGAGCAGGGTGCTGAAATTTCAATCTGGAATCAAGAAAACGAAGTCGGTCATACGCCGTTACTTATCGCTTCAGGCATCCATCGTGGCATGAATATAGTCAGCTCAAGTATTACTGAAGAAGCGATAAGAAAAATTCTCGATCGCTTTCCACTTCCCCAATAAAAGAGGCTAATAGTTTTTATATTCTTTCGGAGAAAATCTTAAGATTTTTACCGAACGGAATGCTTTAATACAACTTTACCAAGTAGCAACCAAATTGTAAGGAAAAATAATGCCAGTTAATCATCTCAAGTTAAGACTAAGTCGTGTCGTTCTAATCATAGTATTCAGCTTACTTAACTATTCTAGCTTTGCGGAAATCGAACAAACTCGCTTAGATGCCGTGGAAAAAGATCTGCAAGGTCGTGTCGACGAAGGGAAGCTCTCAGGCGCCGTAATAATGATTGCCCAAGATGGTGAAATACAAATGACCAAGGCGCTTGGGTACCAAAATGTTGAAGATCAAGTCCCAATGCAGGATGACACAATTTTTCGTATTTTTTCGATGACCAAACCAGTCACTGGTACTGCACTAATGATCCTTCACGATGAAGGCAAATTCACTCTCGATGATCCAATCGAGAAACATTTACCGGAACTAGCTGACCTGCGTGTTGCAATTTCTGCGAGCGATGATGGGACCTGGGAAACAGAACCAACGAATCACCCAATGACTGTTAGAGAACTGATGAGCCATACAGGGGGGCTTCTCTATACTCCTCCCTTAAGTAATGGTCCCATAGCCGAAGCCTATGCCGACGCTGGGGTTCTTGGAGATTCAACTTTGGCCGAAAGCATCCCAAGGCTTAAAGATATTCCCTTGGATTACCAGCCTGGAACCAAATGGGTTTACAGTATTTCCGTCGATGTTCAGGGCTATCTGGTTGAACGATTGTCGGGACAAACCCTTGATAATTTTTTTAAGGAGAGGATTTTTGATCCCTTAGGTATGGAGGATACCGCCTTTTTCGTTTCGCAAGAGAAGTTGAGCCGCTTTTCTCGAATGTACATGCCCGCTAACGGTGAACTCCTTCGCACTGACAGTTTTGGTCCTGGACTAGGCGGATCCTTTACTGAAAAGCCTAAATTCCTATCAGGAGGTGGGGGCCTAACTTCTACTGCCTCAGACTATATGAAATTTGCGCAGATGCATCTTAATAAGGGCACTCTTAATGGAAATCGTGTCCTTTCAGAAAACTCGATCGATTTAATGCGCAGCAATCAGTTACCAGCGGCTGTTGCGGAAATAGGCCAACCGTATCCCGGAAATGTTTTTGGTTTAGACTTTGCTGTTGTTGAAAACCCTGGAATCTTTCAAGGCGCACCCGTTGGAACACATTGGTGGTGGGGCATAGCAGGCTCATGGTTCTGGATAGATCCAGTTAATAATACCGTTTTTATCGGAATGATACAGAACAACGATATCCTTCTTTCACTTCAAATTCATCGAGCTGCCCGCTCGGCCATTTACGAATAGAACAGCTTCAAGAAATTTACGAATCATTCAATGACGCCTTGTAAATATTGCACGGCGTCAGAGATCGAGTCTCCATCAACGTCAACTATTTTGTTTGCCTCGCGTATTTCTTCATCTGAAATTTTATTCACAAGAGATCGTAAAACTTCCATAAAAGTACTGTTTTGGGCTGCCGATGATGACGCAATAAGAAACCCATCATAGGGCAAGAAAGCACCTCTCGGGTCATCTAATATTTTTAAATTATACGCAGCAACTCGGCCATCACTCGTGTAAGCAGCAATGAGATCAACTTGACGATCATTGACTGCGTTGTACATTAATGCGGGATCGAAGGTAAGTTTCTGTGCAAAATCGATATCATAAACTTCTCGCAAGGCTAACCACTCTGGTCGACCAAAAAACTCTAGGTCACCCGCGGCAATTAAACTTCTAGCAACCGGTATAATATCTTCAATTGTTTCTACTCCAAGTTCTTCTGCCCGATCCCTCCTCATCGCTAATGCATATAAATTCTGAAAACCCAAAGTTCCAACGCTAACCATACCATCTCTATTTTCAACATGATCGATCACTCCTCGCATTACTGCTTCTCTGCCAGGGTTTTGGGATTTATTCATCCGATTAGCCCAAACCGTGCCGGTATATTCTAAATAGACATCAACTGTCTCGTTTGCCGTAGCCGAGTAAACCACCTCTGAACCAAGACCTAAACGCTGATCAACCTCAAAACCTGACCTTTCTAGTTCAGCCTTTAGCAACCCCGCGATTATATGTTGCTCTGTAAAACCTTTGCCACCTACTACAAAATCTGCTTCCGAATCAGGCAATAGACTGTAAGTGGAAAAAACTATGCCTATCAAAAAAGCAGTAGCAACAACAACTTTAACTTGCTTATATTTTTTTGTTGCAGAATGCTGATTCCTATTTTCAACAAGCCATTGCACTCCAGCTATCAGAGAATCAAGAATCACGGCCATAATTGCGGCGGCCAGAGAACCCACGGTGACTGCAACCAAATTTCGTATTTGAAGCCCAGTGAATATGTAGTTGCCAAAGCTCGTCGCACCAACAAGCGTCGATAATGTCGCGAGACCTACGGTCCATACGGTGGCCGTTCTGATACCTGCAATAATTATAGGCAGGGCTAATGGCAATCTTACTTTGACAAGAATTTGATTTGGACTCATCCCAATCCCCTTGGCAGCGTCTGCAACCTCGCTAGGAATTGTTTCTAATCCAGTTACTGTGTTGCGCACTATTGGCAGCATGGAATAAAGAACCAAAGCGATCACCGCAGGTATCGTTCCAATCTGACCTCCAAGCATCGCCACGACCAAGGCAAGAATTGCTACGCTGGGGAAGGTCTGAATAATACTTACGAGAGCAAGCAGTGGTCTTTTTACAGTTACTGATTGTGCGGCCCAAATTCCCAAGGGGATACTAATTACGATCCCAAGAGACAATGCAATAAGAGTAAGGATCAGGTGTCCCTGAAAATAATCTGGCAATAATAGTAACTGTTCTCGCAGATTTTCGTTCACGGCAATCGCATCAACTCTTCAAGTCGATCCGCTCTTTTTTTGGGCATTTCGACAATTTTTCTCACATAATCATGATCAGGGTGGTTTAATAATTCAGTGGGAGTACCAATCTGAAGTATTTCTCCGCCTTTCATAACAGCTATCCTGTCTGCCATAAGAAGCGCCTCGGTCATATCATGGGTCACCATAATAATCGTAAGATCTAATTGTTGGTGAATGCGTTTTACTTCTTCTTGCAGTTCAGCACGAGTAATTGGATCAAGCGCACCGAAAGGCTCGTCCATAAGAATTACTTCTGGTTCGGCCGCGAGCGCGCGCGCCACACCAACTCTTTGTTGTTGGCCACCAGAAAGTTGCGAAGGATAACGAGAACCATAAGATTCAATTGGAAGCCCAACCATTCTTAAGGTTTCTTCACAACGTTTATTAATTCGTTGTTTTTCCCAACGCAGTAATTCAGGGACAGCAGAAACATTTTCTAAAACTGTATAATGCGGGAATAATCCTATCCCCTGGAACACGTAACCAATATTGCGCCGCAGCTCTTCCGGATTTCGGTCTAGTACATTTTCGCCCTTAACCC
>MDTC01261663.1_pt1 | contig 10143 bp, 10 predicted proteins | sample 811181 | NCBI WGS metagenome assembly MDTC01 (sample SAMN05326644, study PRJNA326480) | marine metagenome | isolation source: seawater | place: Pacific Ocean: North | collected 2011
AGAGTTAACTGTACCGAGAGCAGATGACACTGAGTTCATCAAGAACTCTGGTTTCAATGCACCCGCTGTACTTTGTAATTGATCTACAAGATTTTCTTTATTAGTTAGATCTCCTATTGCACCAATCGCACCAACACCAACTGCACCCAGTGTTGTCTCGTTATACATTGCTTGATAACTTTCCTGCAATCCATTGGGTAAATATAAGAACACATTACCCACTAATCCTGCAGTAGATCTCTGAGCATTCAATGATTTTATATCTTGTCCACCGCTTCCTGCATAAGTATAAGGGTTAGCAATCTCCGAATCAAAAACTTGAATCTTCAAATAATCAACAAGTTCTGTCCGATATGTATCCTCAGCATCAATCTCTCTTCTACTAGAGAGGATGTCTGTTGGAAGGGTTCTTGGGTAGACTAATGGAGCAGTCATATGACACAGCGTAGTTATTCAGGACGGTTCAGACCTAGTTACCCAGGAAAATACAAAGGGGATCCCACAAACATTATTTATAGGAGTTTATGGGAAAGAAAATTAATGGTGTGGTGTGATAAGAATGAGAACGTTCTAGAGTGGGGTAGTGAGGAGATTATTATCCCTTACATATCACCTGTTGACGGTAGAGTTCACAGATATTTCCCAGACTTCTACATCAAAGGAAAAACTTCCTCTGGTACTACTAAATATATAGTGGAGGTAAAACCTAAAGCACAAACTCTCCCACCTAAGAAAGGTAGGAGGACGAAGAGATTATTGAATGAGATCGCCACTTACGGAGTCAATCAAGCGAAGTGGAAAGCAGCACGTGAGTATTGTGCAGATCGTAAGATGAAGTTTATGATCCTCACCGAAAAAGAACTCAAAGTATGACTGTCTATCAAGATCTAAGAGACCTAGCAAACTATAAATCTATGGCACCATCGTGGTGGAGGAGTCAGTTGTTCTTCTACCTTGCAGGTCGTGGTCTGGATAGTCCTGCTGTCGGTGGGGTGTGTACATTCAAGTACACAGCAGAGTATGCAGAGAAGTATCAGTTCTGGGACAAGTGTCCTATGGTGTACGTGATAGGTGAGTCAGCAGAACACTTTTGGGGTGCCAACGTGCACTATCTACCACCTCAAGCACGGGTGTCAGGGTTCTCCCCGTCACCACCTCCCGTTACTCTGCATAAATACTTGAGAAGTAATGTTTTATCTCCCTATTACAACATTGAAAACTCTGAGTGGGCAGATATTGGTTTGATTCCCTCCGAAGAATTCGTCACTACGATTAACGGAAGAAACATACCCGTACCAACGTCGGCAGTATTGAAGAAACTTTAATGGCATATTCAGCACCCAATTCATTCACACAGTTCCAATCCCTTGTTGCTAAAGGTGCTTGGGAACCCGTTCGTGGCAACCTGTACTCTGTAGACATTGGTTTCCCGAGAGTTCTTGGTGCAGGTGCTTTGCAACCTAATGAATTCAAACCTAGTGCAGAGTATTATGATGCTGTAAATTATTTTGCTGACTCAGTTACAATTCCTTCTAGAAATATTACTACAGGTGACACACAAAACTTTGGTCTTCAAAGATCATATGCTACAGGACAGACACCTAATGAACTAGGTATATCATTCCTGGTGACTAAGAACCAGTGGCATAGAAATTTCTTTGAGACTTGGATGAATGCTATCGCACCTGATGGTGAGAACAGAGTCTGTTTCTATGATGATTACATCTGTGACATCATCGTTAGAAAGTGGGAGAGAGGATCTAATTTTAAGGTAGAGACAACTAGGAAGAATATAAAGTACGAGACACGTCTGAATAAAGCGACGGGTATCTGGAGATTCACGGGTGCATATCCATTCAACCTAGGTACAATGAACTTTGGAAACGCTGCTGCAGATGTTATGAGATTGGATGTACAGTTTAAGTTCGAGCGTTATAGATTTACTACGAAAGAGAACAGAGTCAACGGATGGACTACCGAAAAGGTTATAAACAATATAGATAATGTGCTCGACAGTAGTGACTTTAGGACCTACGTCGGGGTCTAAATAGTTTTACTGAATTGTAATTTTACACAATGCCTTTACCTAAACTGAGCATTCCAGATTATGAATGCGTGCTTCCTCGTGGACAAAAGGTTACCTACAGACCTTTCCTAGTAAGAGAAGAGAAACTTCTTTACCTTGCTATGGAGACACAGGATAACAAGGAGATGATCAAAGCGGTTAAAGATATTATCAAAGCGTGCACTAACATTAAGAACGTTAATGAACTTGCCACTTTTGATATTGAATATCTTTTCCTTAAGATCCGTGGTAAATCTGTAGGTGAGGTGAGTGAATTCAAAATCACTTGTCCTGACGATGAGACCACTAAGGTTGACATTCAAGTCAATCTGGATGAAGTTAAGGTACAAATTCCTAAGGAACATACCAACAAACTTGTACTCAACGATGATATTACTATTACTATGAAGTATCCTTCACTGGATGTGTTCGTGAAAAATAATCTCGTTGATGATCCAGGTGTAGATGATCTATTCAAACTCGCTGCCTCTTGTACTGATAATATTGCTGAAGGCGAGGAAGTATATGAAGGAAAGGATCATACAACCAAGGAACTTGTAGAATTCTACGAGAGTATGGATTCAGTACAGTTCGCTAAGGTTCAGAAGTTCTTTGAAACTATGCCTAAACTTACTCATACTATTGAGGTTTTCAATCCTAAAACTGAAGTTACATCACCCATCGTGCTTGAAGGACTAGCAAGTTTTTTCGCGTAGCCCTAGCGCACGACTCCTTGATGAATATGTTTGAGACTAACTTTGCTTTGATGCAACACCATAAGTATAGTCTCACTGAGTTAGAAAATATGATGCCCTGGGAACGTGATGTTTATGTGAATCTTCTGATGCGTTATCTACGTGAAGAAGAAGCAAGGCAACGACAACAGTCGGGTCAACATCAATCACTTTAATGGCAAAATCAGCACCCAAGTTACAAATAAGAAACTTTCTTCCTGTCACTACCTCAGGTATGGACAAGAGAGATCCTGCTATGTCAATGACCTTGGCGGTCAACAGACTTGGAGCAACTGTAACTGATGTAGGTAAAATTCTAACCAGTTCACATCAAGCGAGACTAGATGCAGCGTATCAGGTGCAAGGAAGAAGGTCTTTAGCACAAGACAGGGCGAGAGAGAAACAGATTGAGAAGAAGACAGCAGAAAATATTGACAAGGAGTCAGAAGCAAGAGGATATAAGAAGGGTGGCAGTGGTATCTTTGGACTGCTATCACCACTAATCCAACCTCTAATTCAATTTGCAGGTACTATTGCAACGTTCTTTGCATTGGATTTCTTATCCAAACCAGAGAACAAAGAGATGATCAAGACTGGTTTCTCGTGGATCGGTAAGTGGTTGGGAACTGTATGGAAAGTTGGATCGTGGGGTTTCTCTATGATCTACGATGGTCTGTTTGATCCAGATGGTAACGACGGACCTGTAATGAGAGCACTGAAAGTTATAGGTGGTCTCGCAGGTATTTTTGTAGCAGGTAGAATATTAAGACCGTGGAAAATTGCAGGAGATATAAGTAAACTATCTAAACTCTTCAAAGGAAATAGAAAGGCAGGTCAGTTACAGAAGCAGCGCATCCAACAGCGCCAGATGAGAAATACTGGCACAAGACCAGGATTAAAAGGAAAACCTGGGATGAAACCTGGTGGTGGCGGTAAGTTGCTAGGTAAGATGGGTAAGTTCTTCAAATCTCCTGTCGGTGCAGGTGCACTGTCAGGTGTGTTTGCATTTGGATCTAGACTCGCTGCAGGTGACAAGTTGAACGTTGCAGCAGGTGGAGGTATCGGTGCTGCTGTTGGTACTACTGCGGTAACTGCATTGTTGGTGCCTGTCTTAGGACCATTTGCACCTCTTGTTGGTGGTGTCTTGGGTGGATTTATTGGAGATAAGATTGGAGCGTTCCTTGGAGAGTCAATGGAACCCATTCTGAAACCTATGGGTGATTTCTTTAAGAATATTGCTCTACCAATATGGAAAGCATATCTAATGCCACTGGTAGAACCACTGAAAGATTTGTTTGAACCACTGAAAGCATTATTTGGAATCATTATTGATGCGGTTGCACCTATTGCAACCAAGGCGTTCAGTGCCATTATGGATTTCATTGCAGGTCCTCTCGCTCAAGGAGCGTTAGATGGTATTGTCTGGATCATTGAGAAAGCAGCGTGGTTCATTAAGAATGGTGTCGCACTTGCACAAGGAACAGCGAATAATTTCGCGAGAGCATTTGGTTCAGATGCTCAGAAAGCAATCGCTCAGGCAGAGAATGAGGATTATGATGTTCGAAATCTGACTAAGCAGTTAGAGAAGATTAAGAAGCGTCAAGCAAAGGGTAAGGGTGGAAGCAGATCAATCTGGTTTGGTGTTGATGGTGTCATCAGGACATCCAATGGTGCACCAGGTATGCACATCGGAAATGGTCACGGTAACCCACTTGGTTCAACTAACGATGAAAAAGCGAAGCACTGGGAAGAGGTTTTAATACCCCACGCTAGAAAGAAAGCAAGAGAAGCAGCAATAGCATTACAAGAGATTGAGATGGCACAACCTCAAACTGATATGGTTTCCGATCCATCTATTGCTAATAAAGGTAAGGGTCCAGATGACGGTCCTGTGCCACCAGGAGGACGTTTAGATTTCCAAGGACACGGTGATGGTGCTACTGGTGTGTTACGTCTGTTTGATGGTAAGAATAAGAAGGTTGGTCAGTGGGAAGCAATCAGTGGTACATATAATACAGCAGGTACATCACAGAAACAAAGAAGAAACGTATCTGGTGCTTATTATCCTTTACCAGATGGTACTTATCCTCTTGTTGGATTTGCAGAACACGGAAATGTAAAAGGTATTGGAATTTGGTCTACCTTTATTAACAATATGAGTGGTACGATTGGTAAAAGATCTGCAATTCAACTTCATAATGATATTAATGACAATGGTACTGCAGGTTGTGTTGGTGTGACTCTTGGTGGTGTTGCAGGTAATAAAAAAGATAAGGATTTTGTGAAAAAATATAAAAAGGTGATGCCAAAAACTATAAGAGTTGCTATCGCTAAAGGTGCCAAAAAGTTGAGCAGTGGACCACCAAGCACTCCTGATAACAGGAGTATTACTAGTACAGATCTAAATAGTACGAAGACTAGTGAATTAACATCATCATCTCAAAGACAAGACACTGAACTTACTTCAGGTGATTCTTCACAGGTGGTCGTTATGCAACCAATCATCAAGACAGTGAAAGAAACTGTTGGCGTTGACAATACTCAGGTCATTCACACTGATCTCGGATCATTCACATCAGGTGGGTTCTAATGTCAGAAAATCGTATCAGGTTATATAAGTATGTAACACCACCCAAAGAGGCGGATGGTGCACAGATGACTGTGGGTAAAAAAACATTTACCACCACAGGTTTCGTCCCAACAGTTAAAGCAATTAATTCCCTAGGAGCAACTGTAAACAGCATTGGTATTGCTCTAAAGAAGAATCAGCAGGCACAAGCACGAATAATGGAGGACCAGAGACGTGCTGCTGCCCTCCAAGCAGATAGACAAAGAGAAGCAGCGATAGAGGCAGAAGAAGTAAGTGCAGATAGCGCAATCAGAAACACCACTGGTTCTGCTATGGGTTTTATGGATTACTTGTGGAAATTCCTCAAGAATCTGTTGATCTTTGGTGCACTGAACTTCTTATCTAAGAAAGAGAACCGAGAGAAGATAATAAAAGGGTTTGAGATGATAAGTGGGTTCTTCAAGTGGATTGGAGACACGATAAATTGGTGGAAACAGAAATTTGGTGAGTTATTTGGTGAAGATAGCGATGGATGGACTAGATTCAAAGCGGCAGCAAAAATGCTTGGTGCAGGAATTGCTGTATTAGCAGGTATAGCGTTCCTGAAGAATCCTATCGGAACCATCAAAGCATTTAGTGGTATCATCACCACTGTTGGTAAAGGTATTATGAATTTGGGTAAATTCCTTGGCGGGAATGCCCTTGGTCAGATGGCGATGGCGGGTGCCCAAGGTTATATGGCATACCAAGATGTGATGCAGAACTACGATGGTGCTGAAGAAGATCGAGTAGCAGCAGCGAGAGGTGCAGGTGTTGGTGCTGCAGGTGGCGGTATAGCACTTGGTATGATCGGTAACAAGATTGCAGGTCCTATCGGTGGATTGATTGGTAACGCTGTTGGTGGATTACTAGGAAAAGAGGCAGGTAAGTTCCTCGGACCTATGGTGGGCAATTTCTTCAATACAATGAAGGAAATGTTCGATACTATGATGGAGTTTTTGGACAAATTGTTCAAACCACTTAGAGATGCGATAGACGAACTTTTCAAGGCAATGGGTCCACCATTGCAGATGATCGTAGATGCGATAAAACCACATCTACCTAGATTGATGTCATTTGCTGAGACGATGGGTACGGTCGTATTCTTCCCATTGATCAAAATGTTGGAAGGATTGACTGGATTCCTCAAAATGATTCCTGGGGTCCAAGACAGGATGGACGCAGCGGACACTACAGGGGACAATACAGGCAATCCAGATGAGATGTCAAAAGGTGGTCTGATTCGACCACAGACCGCAGTGCTACCAGAGAAGTCCAAAGGTGGGTGGATCTCTGGACCACAATCAGGTTACCCAGTATCACTCGATGGTGGTAAGTCGGTTTCCTTTATCGGACACGGAACTGAATATGTGGCACAAAGATCCTCTGGGGGATTTGTCATTCCATTTAATACCCCCCATACTAAGAGAGACCCAGGTCTGACTAGTAGAAGAATGCAACAGGCGTCTGCTGCAGGATATAAAGTACCAAAATTCTCAAAAGGTGGTGTAGTTCCATTTGACTTCGGTGGTTCAAAATCATCTCTCACATCACCCCCTGCATTGCCCCCTACAAATTATGGTCAATATAAAGGATACTCATTTGGTGGATTTTTAGATAAAATTTCATCTGTAGCAGCAAATGCGACTTTACCACCACACGCAGCAGCAGCGATGAAATTCATCAAACCTCATATTGAATCTGCTAGTGAAAATATTGGTGGTGTCGTCAATAAAGTTGTTGATATTATGCCCCCTGCTCTAAAAGAGCGAACTGGTAAAATTATCCAGAAGACAGTTACAAATATCAAGAGTCTTGCTACAAAGGTCAAGAGTGATGACCTAAATGCTGCAGTAGAGACTATAGTTGCTGATGCTATCATATTACCCACAGAGAAAACTGCAACAAATGCAGGTGGCGGTGGTACTGTAGTTAACCAGAAAACTCAACCCAACCCTGCTGCTGAGTTCCTCACCAGTAGATTTGGTCGAGTCGCTGAAGCATCTAGTTCTTTGAGTAATCTATTCTAATGGCAGAAGAATCCACATATCAGGCGAAAGGTTATACGATCAAACAGTTCAATCTGTATATGAGTGATGAGTATAAACCTTCAGAAACGATCGAGGAGATAGCACCTGAGGATGGTAACCCTATCGATATTAGAGGTATTTGCCCTGGATTTAAGTATATTGAATCTCTCCAGTCTCCTTCTCTGAGAATGGAACTCGCAATGGCAGATACTATGGACTTGATTTCTGATTTGACTGGTAATGAATTCATTCAAATCGAATTGGAGTCAGATAGTGCTCCAGATCAACCTCTGACAATCAGACAACGTATTTTCAAGATTGGTTCTGTAACCAAATCTGAAAGAATGCAAGCATATGTGATATACACTGTTTCACCAGAAGCATATAATAATGAAACCAACAGAGTCTTTAAGTCATTCAAAAATAAGACTGGTGTAGATCACGTAAAAGAGGTTGTCGAAAAGTATTTGAAGTCTGCAGGTCGAGAATACTCGTATGAGGCATCGACAGGCAACTTCAATTTTATATCTCCCTCTTGGAGACCATTTGATGTAATTGCGTATATCTCAGACAAAATTGTTTCTTCGGAAACAAAAAAATCGGGGTATATGTTCTTTGAAAACAAGAATGGGTTCTATTTTAATACAATAGACACCCTTACCAAGGGAGAATTGATGAATGTGGAGGGAAATATCCCGCAATTCACATATGAACAAGCAAACGTTGGCGATTCTGAGTTTAACGCTTATAATATAGAATCGATGAACTATCCAGATCAGGGAAACCATCTGGAAAAGATGAGGACTGGTGCTTATGTAAATACTGTTATCGGTGTTAAAGCACCTGCACTTACATCAGGGAATCTACCTTCAGCAGGTAGTGGATCTGATGGACCATCTGGTTCAATCAAAAAACCTGTGACTCAAACCCTGTTACAGGTGTTTAGTGAAGCAGAAACGCTTAACGATGCATTCCCATTCCCTAAAATTAAGGAGGAATACTTCGATGAGAAAAAACCAACTCGTACGAAGATTCGTGCCTTGCCAGGGATGAAGGATGCAAAAACCGCCTTGGACGGATCCGCATCCGCAGGCAGTATGGATACAGATACAGTCGCTGCTAGTGCATATTCGTATTCACGATGGCAGTTGCTGAACTCTATCACACTTGACATAACCATCCCAGGTAATGTATCATTAACTGTCGGTATGGTTATTGAATGTAAAATACCTGCTTCGAAAAACGAAGAGGATAGAACTGTATTGGATCCAATTTATTCAGGACGGTATCTTATCACGGGACTCATACACGATTATAGTCCCACTGGGTTAACCACACGTTTACACCTATCTAAAGATAGTGTAACCTCATAGGAGACATTCAAATGCAAACACTAGAACAACACATCCAACACGATAAAGAGATTCTCGATAACCCACAGACAAGTCCACAGACTCGTCGTCATATTGAGGGTGAACTTCACGAGTTGGAAACTTACGTCAAAAACCACAAAGCAGAGATCGAAGCAGGAGATCATCACGATCCTACTGCACTAGAACTGTTCTGCGAAGTAGAACCATCTGAACCTGAGTGTCTAGTTTACGACGACTAATTTATCATCTATCATTATGGCAGCAGTACAATCGTTTATTGCGGGTGGCAAAATAAAAGAAGAAATTATTGACGGTGTAGTAGATTTCTACAATACCTGTGATTATCTTGCCAAAGTCCCTGGCGAATATAGTGGTGGAACCGATCCACTCATTAAGAACTCCACGGATATGTCTGTGCCATCTTGGATTAAAGATCCGAGAATTACAAATTACTTGGATGAGGTACAAGCGTGCATTCAACTGTACGTTGATCAATATCCTTGGGCGAAAATGGCGGATTTGGAGGTTATCGAACCATTCAATATCCAAGAATATGAACCAGGGCAAGCATTTTCACAACCCCACTGCGAAAGAGTGGGTTCAAATAAGACTACATCTTTCAGACATCTTGTCTGGATGACCTACCTAAATACAGTGCAAGAAGGCGGTGAGACCCAATGGGTGCATCAAGACCTCACAATTCAACCCGAAAAGGGACTGACATTGCTGTGGCCAGTTGATTGGACTCATATTCATCACGGTGTTCCTGCTCCCAATGAAAAGAAACTTATTGTAACTGGATGGATTTCGTATGCGTAATGTCCTATTGGCGACATTGTTGAGTTTGAGTTTACCTGTAGCAGCACATTCACTACCAAAACCCGTTGAAGGTAAAATTACTAAAGGGTGGTTTACAAATGATGCTATGGGTTGTATGTTACTACAGGAGTGTACTGAAGATGTAAAAAGGGTCCGTAATACGGACGATGTTCAAAAGATTTTTTCTAACCAAAACTTCAACGTAGTTAGACAAGAATTCGACAGTATTTCAAGATCATTTGACAAATTAGGAATAAACGTTTATATTGCAAGTCCAAAGTATTTTCCTGTTGGACATAGAGGTGTTTACCACACTGTGAGTAATAACTTCTATCTCAACGAAGCATACGTTAGTCGTCCTCACGTGTTTATGGCAGTAGTCAGACACGAAGGTTGGCACGCTGCTCAGGATTGTATGGCAGGCACCCTTGATAATTCGCTTCTCGCTATTATCTACCCAGAGGACAGAGTTCCTAAAATGTGGCAGGATATGGCAGAGAGAACGTATTTTCAA
>MDTC01073568.1_pt1 | contig 10142 bp, 11 predicted proteins | sample 811181 | NCBI WGS metagenome assembly MDTC01 (sample SAMN05326644, study PRJNA326480) | marine metagenome | isolation source: seawater | place: Pacific Ocean: North | collected 2011
GAGGCCTAGAAGTAATTTTGTATATGATTTTTCTCCAGCCATTTCTCCGCAAACAGTTACATCTATTTTAGACTTATTAGCTGATTCAATAACTTTTTTTATTAGAGTTAGAACTGCTGGATTGGTAGGGTCATATAAACTTGATACTTCATCATCAATACGATCTGTAGCAAGAGTATATTGAATCAAATCATTTGTGCCAATAGACATAAAATCTATATGTTTTGCTAATTCATCTGATTGTAATGCGCATGCAGGAACTTCTATCATGATGCCTAAGTCATATTTATTAGTAAATTTTTTTCTTTCTTTTTTTAATTCTAATTTTACATCATCGATTAATTCTTTTGTTTTAATAATTTCACTAAGTGATGTAATCATTGGTATAAGTATTCTTAGATAATTATTATATCCAGCTCTCAACATAGCTTTAACTTGAGTCTTGAATATATTTTTTTCAGTAAGACTATATCGTATCCCTCTAAGTCCAAGTGCTGGGTTTTTAGCTATTTCTCCTACTTTTATATTTTCTGAGACTTCTTTATCTGAACCAATATCTAATGTCCTTAATGTAACTGGCTTATTTTTCATAGCCTTAAAAACTTTTTTATATATAGATATTTGCTCTTTTTCAGAAGGAAGGTCTTTTCTGTTCATATATAAATATTCTGTTCTGAATAATCCGATTCCATCACAATCATTATTTAAGGACTTTATTTCATCAGATAGCTCTAGATTAGACATAATATTTATTTTAATGCCATCCTTGCTGAGCGATTTCTTTTTTAGAATCTTTCTTAAATCTTTCTGCAAAGAATACTTTTTTAATTGAAGATTTTTAAAATATTCAAGCTCAAATTTTTCTGGGTTGACAATAATAATTCCATTATCTGAATCCATAATAATGACATCATTATCTCTAATAATTTCTTTAGATGACTGCACTTTAACCAGCATTGGCAGAGAGAGACTTTTACTTAATATCGCGCTATGAGACGATATACTTCCATGAGATGTTATTACACCAATTCCTTTATTTTGATAGATATCAATAATATCTTTTGGCGTTATCTCATTAGTAACAACAAAACTATGCTCCAAGATAATATTGCTAAATACATTTTCTTTTTTACCTGATTGAAGAAAAGCTAGTAAGCTAATTACCATTTGTTTAATATCAATTAATCTCTCTCTGATATACTTATCTTTAATATTATCAAATGATTTTTTTATTTTTTTATATTCAGTTGCTATTGCCCAGTTTGCGGTATATAAATTATTTTCAATATTATTGACAATATGCTTTTGAAAATCTTTATCTTCTACAAAGAATAATTGTGTTTCCATAAGTTTAATTATAGAGGGATTGCCTTTAATTTTATCTCTAGATTTTTTATATTCTTCTTTAATACTTAATAATGAATTTATAAATCTATTAGTTTCAATTTTTATTTGAGACTTTTTGATGAATGACGGAGCATAGTCAATATCATCTTTGTTGATAAGAACTGCCTTGCCTATAGATATGCCTTCAGAAACACTTAGACCTTTAAGAAGTATACTCATAATCCTTCATCAAATTTATTTTGAAATAGCCTTTCTAGAGAAATCATAGCTTCATTTTCATCTGATCCATCTATAACAATTTTTATAATTGATCCCTTTGAAGCAGACAACATAAGTATTTTCATAATACTTTTAGCATCTGCCTGTTTGTTATCTTTTACAAGGGTAATGTTACATTCGAACTGGTTTGCCAAAAAAACTACTTTTGCAGCAGCTCTCGCATGAAGACCAAGTTTGTTTAGAACTGATAAATTTTGAGTTATCATTTTTCTATAAATCCATGATACCCTCAACGCCTCCCTCAATTGCTTTGTTAGCAAGTTTTTTAAGGGAATATTTAGGATAATTAAAAACATTTAGAATCATAGATAAATTTAAACCAGCCACTACTTTAATATTTTGATGTTTAATAGCCTTTGCAATATTGGATGGCGTAGTTCCTATAATATCTGTTAAAACTAATACTCCATTCCCCTTGTCTAAAAAATTAACATATTTTTGTCCCAGCTGTATAACATCATTGGGTTGATCAAAATTATCAACTGACAATAGCTCGACACGAAAAGGGTTTGCTCCAAAAACTGAAGTTGCTGTAAGGAGCATTTGTTTTCCAATATCACTATGAGTTATAATTAAAATGCCTACATTCATACTATATAAATTTTAAATTGGTTGATTCCAAACAAGCTAATATTTGTTGGCTATTTCTCGCACTTCTAAGTTTCTTTCTATTTGATATTTGATCGAGAGTTTCACTAAGATTTGATAAGAGTGTAAGATGATTTTCAGTTTCGTCATAGGGCACAATTAGACAAACAATAATATCTACATCAAGATTATCAATATTATCAAAATCAATTGGGTTGTCTAATACAATAACTGAAACAAATGGGTCTTCAACACCTTTGATTCTTGCATGTGGCAGGGCTACGCCATTGCCAACGGATGTCGACCCTAGCTTCTCTCTCTCGTATAATTCTGTAAATATTCTGTCAACATGGATTCCAGAAGATTTACTCAGTAATTGAGACAATTTTTCGAGAATACTTTTTTTACTCCTGCAATTATCATTAATTGATATATGAGAGTCGTCCAATTTAATATTTATCATTTTAATTCTTTAGTTTTTCTCTCTGTTGATTTTTGTATATTCATTTTCTCTCTATATTTTGTCACCGTTCTTCTAGCAACTGAAACTCCTTGATCTTCAAAATATTTGGAAATTTGACTATCACTTGATGGTTTCGTCTTATCTTCATCCTTAATGACTTCTTCAATCATCTTCATTAAGGCTTTTGATGATATCATTTTTCCAGTATCAGTGTTTAATTCTGAAGAAAAGAAATATTTAAGCTCATAAGTCCCTCTTGGAGTCTGAACATATTTATTATTAGTAGCTCTTGATACTGTAGACTCGTGAATATCTAACGAAGTAGCTATTTCTTTTAAAGTCAACGGTACCATTCCTATATCACCATCAATTAAAAATCTAGCTTGCCTTTTAAATATTTCATTGGATACATTGAGTATAGTCATATTTCTATTTTTAATTGATTTGATAATGAACTTTGCTTGGTTATAGTTCTTTTCTAGATAATCTTTATCTGTCTTAATTTTACTATCTTTCATTAATGAAACATATTCCTTATTTAAAGTTAGTGTTGGAGTATTCTTTGTCGACTCCACTATCCATTGATTGCTTCTTTTAAATATTACTACATCTGGATATATATGATATGTGTTTAGTTTTTTAGATATTATCAACCCAGGTTTTGGATTAAGCGTTCTTAGAAGTGCCCATACTTGATCATTGGATATTTCATTATTAATTGATTTAAAAATAGGATCTAAATTTAATTTTTCATTGATATCTATTCTACTAAGTGTATCTATCATTCTTTTAGTATCATGATAATATTTTGATTCTCTATGTGCATTATCTAGTTGTATATTTAATGAATCACATAAATCAATAGAACAGGTTCCAACAGGATCAAATCTTTGAACAGTATGAAGTATATAAAAAATGTCTTGAAACGAAGCTTCACTTAATTTATTTGCTTGTATAAAAATATCTTTCAAGTCTTCAGTTAAGTACCCATTATCATCAACGCAATCAATTATTATCAAAGCCACTTTTTTTTCTTCTTTAGAAAGTGAAGAAGTTTCAAGTTGTTTAATTAGATGTTCTCGTAAATTATCTGAATCATAATGATAATTTAATACATCATCTATATCAGTATTGCTAGATGTTATAGAATGTTCTAAATTATAATCAGGCTCCATCTCAACTTCTTTTTCGAGAAAAGGGTTCTCAAGAATAATATTTTCTATTTCTTTATGCAAATCAAAAGAATTATATTGTAAAATTTTAATTGCCTGCCTTGTTTGCTGAGAAAGAACCTTTCCTTGTTTTAGCTTTGTAGATTGTTGCAATTTATTCACAGCTTAAATTTTTCACCAAGATATACTTTTTTAACAGTATCATTCTTAATTAAATCCTTTGTCTTTCCTGAAGCAAGCACCTGTCCTGAATTAATTACATATGATTTATCACAAATCTTGAGAGTTTCTCTAACATTATGATCTGTTATTAAAATACCTATATTATCTTGAGATAGATTTTTAATAATTTCTTGAATATCTATTACGGAAAGAGGATCTATTCCCGCAAAAGGCTCATCTAGAAGAAGGAATTTGGGTTTTAAAGCTAACGCTCTTGCGATTTCAACTCTTCTCCTTTCGCCACCTGATAACTGCATGCCTTGTGTATTTAAGAATTCTTTTAAATCAAACTTTGTGATTAGATCTTCAAGTATATCATTCTTATTTTCCTTACTTAATCTATTATCTGTTTCTAATATTGCCTTAATATTATCAAGCGCTGTCATATTGCGGAAAATAGACGGCTCTTGGGGTAGGTAACTAATTCCGTATTCAAATCTTTTATGAATTGGTATCGAGGTGATATCTATGCCATCTAGTTTTATAGAACCGAAATCTAACTTTATAAGGCCTACTATCATATAAAAAGTTGTTGTTTTACCAGCCCCATTAGGACCTAGCAAACCAATAACTTCCCCTGAGTTAACCTCTACAGATATATCTTGAACAACTATCTTTGTATCATATTTTTTTTCAAGATTATTGCATTTAAGTATGGACATATTATTCGATGTTAAATGTTGTGGAAACTTTCTTTCTAATTTTTTTTTTCAAATCACTCGCAGCCGTATCCTTAACAATCCAATTTTTATTTTTTGAATCATAGATCATTTGATTACCTTCAATTATCCTGAATTTATCATTTTCTTTGATTCTTCTCTTAACATTGCTCAATACCATTATCATACCAGTGTCCATATTAGCAGATAAACCTGACCCAGTAGTTGTTGAGCCAGATGTAATAATAGTAACATCACGATCTGTTTCTACTAGATTTTTTGATATATAAAATATTGCATATGATGTATACATTTTCATTGGGGCATCATCTGTAAGATAAATTTTGTTTATAAAAACATTATTTTTTAAGTAAATCTCTTCCATCTTACCCGATGGATCTATAGCACTATCAGATTTAATATTTATTGAAGAATCAACTTTATACATATTAAGATATGGATTATTGATGAGAGTTATATCATTATTATATTTGGTCATCATACTTCCTTCGAGTTGCCATTCAGTCTTCATATCTTTATTTTTTTTTATCGTATAGAAGTTATTAAGTTGGCTTTTGATAAGAGTGTCATTTTCTATGGGATTTCCAATAGCAGAAGTATTTAAATAAATAAATATAAAAAAGACAAGATAATATTTATTATTACTAAGCATTAATTATCTTTGAAAAGTGTATTAAATCACAGATATCTCTTATTGCCCCGTATCCCCCTTGTCGAGGTGTCACCCAGTCGAAACCTAATTGATTTAGAATTAGATTTGAATTTGGAACAATCACAGATAAACCTACATATTGAAGAAGTTCAATATCAACAGTGTCATCCCCAACATAACAAACCTTGTCTTTTGCTAAATTTATATCTTGTTCATGAAATGATTTCAGTTTATCTCTAGTACCTTGAACGATTCGCTCAATTTTGAGTTCATCTCCTCTTTGTGTCACACATTTCGAATAACGGCCTGAAATAATCATTATTTCAATACCTATAGATTGTAATATTTTTATTCCATGTCCATCTTGCGCATAAAATCTCTTACTTTCTTTGCCATTATGATCAATATGTAATCCACCGTCTGTGAGAACGCCATCTACATCAAAAGCAAGTAATTCTATCTTTGAAGCTTTAGCAATGAGTTTATCAGTATATAAGTTTTTAGCTAATTTTAGATATTTGGATTTATCAATCATTTTAGTTTATTGATTTAATTATATCTTTAATTGTAACAATACCTTTTATTTTTGATTTATCTATTACAGGTAAAGCGCTAATATTATTTTTTTCAAGTATTGATAATGCTTCTACTGCAAGGATATCACTACTTATTTTTAAAGGCTTTCTAGTCATTACTTTTTCAATTTGTATCTGTTCAGTACTTTTATGAGTATTCATAATTCTTTTGATATCACCATCAGTTATTACGCCCACTAAATATTTTTCTTTATCTACTATCAAGGCAATCCCAAGGTTACATTTTGTTGTGACATTAATAAGCTCTGAAAAGGCAGCATTTTTATTTAATATAGGAATATTTTTCATAATCATTATGTCTTTGATATTTTTTAATAATCTTTTCCCCAAAGAGCCTTCAGGATGAGTCTTTGCAAAATCTTTTATTGTAAATTTCTTTTGTGATGAAACTGTCAAAGCCAAAGCATCTGAAATAGCAAGTGCACATATAATACTAGATGTTGGAGCTAGATTATTAGGACAAGCTTCTTTCGTAACAGAAGCATCGAGAACTATATCTGAATACGTGGCTAATTGTGATTTCTTATTACCTGTTATCGCAATTATTTTACACTTGATAATTTTTAGTAAAGGAATAAGTTTTATTATCTCTTCAGTTTCTCCAGAATTTGAGTAGATTATAATTACATCTTTACTATTTATTACACCCATGTCTCCATGGAGTGCCTCTGTAGCATGTATAAATATAGATGGAGTTCCAGTACTACTTAAAGTAGCGGCTGTTTTCATAGCAATATACCCAGACTTACCAAGACCTATCGTTATTATTTTTCCTGTGTTCTCATTTACTAATTCACATGCTCTATCAAAACTTAAATCAATCCTTTTCAGCGTTCTAGTTAATGCTGATATCTCACTTTTGATAATTGCTGTTGCAAGACTGATATTAGATTTATTTTTCATATTATTTAAAAATTAATATTAGATATAGAAAGTATGTTATTACTAATATCGCTGAATATACAGTTCTAAACATACTATTTGATTGAATAATTAGATAGAGAGCTAGAGTACATAATCCAAGCATTGAAATATCTCTTATAAGATCACTAGCATCTATATCAGATGAGCTGATTATTCCGGCAAAAGACATAGCTATTGCAATATTGAAAATATTTGAACCAATAATATTTCCAACTATAAAGTCAACTTTACCTTTTCTTGCAGATTGAATGGCAGCAACTAGCTCAGGTAAACTAGTCCCTAGAGCGGTCAGCGTAAGACCAATAGTATATGCACTTATTCCTAGAAATGTTGCAATTTGTGTAGCGCCATTAATGAAGTAGATTGACCCATATATTAGCATACCAAGGCTGAGTATCAGATAAACTATCAAACTTGTTAAGCTTGCATGACCATGAGTATTAACAGATTCTTTTTCATTTTGTGATTTAAAATAAAATATACTAAATAGAAATAGTATTATTAATATAAAAGAGTCTTTTATATCAAGATTCTCATCAAAATACATTAATAAAAAAGCAATAAAACTCAATACAGCCATACTTAAGTATGGCCTTATTGGTAGATTGTCTTTATTTAATTTTCCTTTAATAAAAATAATTGAAACACAAAATACCAAAGCTATATTTGATATATTTGAACCAAAAGCATTTCCTATTGCTAAAATTGTTTTGTTTCGTAGAGCCGATTCAATTGATATAAAAATTTCTGGAGCAGATGTTGCAATACCAATCATAAAGAAACTTGCATAGAAACCAGATATTGAGAATTTTCTAGCAGCATTATCGGTTGACGTGACTAATATATTTGATCCTACTAATAATAGTAGTAGTCCTATAGATAAGATAGATATGGATTCTATCATAATATTTATAATTGAAAAATATTAAATGTTTTACTAGTAGTTAATTTCAAGAACATCAATTTCAAAATCTTGAATGTCTTTGCCGTCTGCAATCATTTTAGTTCTTTTTTGTAAATAAGATTCTCTTAGGAAGATATATTTATCTTTTGCTGCAGTATCCAAGATTTTTGTAGCTTGTAATAAGTTAGCTCTAGTATCTATAACATTAGTCGCTTGTATAACTTGTCTTTCTTCGTGATGAAGTTCTGTATGTACAGGTGATATACTCTTCTCAACTGCTATGTCAGTATAGAATCCAGGCGCATCTCTCAAAGTGCTTGGTCCAAAAAATGGTAAAACTAAATATGGTCCGGCAGAAACACCATAATATCCCAGCGTTTGACCAAAATCTTCTCTGTGTCTTTCAATTCCTAAACTTGATGCAACATCAAATAAACCAAAAATACCTACTGTAGAATTTATAACAAACCTACTTGAAGAGGAAATCGTTTTATCTAGTTTCATCTGTAATGTACTATTGATAATTGTATTTATCTCGCCTAGATTATTGAAAAAGTTTGATACACTATCTTCAATAGGATCTGGTGTAATTGCTCGGTAACCTTTGGCAACCGGTTCTAAGACTGTGTCATCAATCACTTCATTAAAACCAAAGATAGCTCTATTTAAAGGTTCTAAAGGATCTTCATCTGATGCAAAAGCATAGTTAGCGTTATGGTTTATTGAAGCAGAAAGTATAAATGCTATAGGTATTGCAAATATTTTGCATATATTTTTAAATTTAAACGGTGACATACATAGATTATATACTAAAATAGGTTACATGATTAAAAAATTATCAATCTTCAGCGTCTTTTTCATATTTATTATATCCGCAGCATATTCATCAGAAGGCCCTGATGATTTCTTGAAAAAATCAGTGCTAGAGGTGACTGCGCTTGTGTCTAAACACAAAGAAAGATTTGAAGATGACGAAGATTTTTTAAGGAGTAAAATGAACTCTGTTGTAATGCCTAAACTTGACATTACTTTAATGTCTAAGATTATACTTGGAAAAAAAATTTGGACAGGAATAACTGCAAAACAAAAAACTGATTTTGTTCAAGCATTCAAATATAGGATGACAAGTACTTATATGAAATCAATAACAGCATTTGATGGTGAGAAAATAGAATTCCTGCCGTATGTACCAGGGAAAAAAGGAAGAATAGCGCTTGTGAAATCTAAATATTTAATTGCAGCAGGCAATATAGATGTTGATTATCGACTGATTAAAAATGATGACGGTTGGAAAGTCTATGATATTATTTTTGAAGGTATCAGTTTAATGAAAAATTATAGAGCAGATTTTAGAGAACATGTTAATAAGAACGGGATTGACTCTCTTATTATAAGTTTAGGGAAATAACTGCTTGTTAAATAGGCTTAAATGAAATAAGCATTCTAGGTAGTAATGTCAGAACTGCTATAAGTGCGACAAACATTGCGAAACCTGTTAAAACTCCAAATATGATAGTTGGTATAAAATTAGATAGTATCAATATAGAAAATCCAAATATTACAGTAATACCAGTGAAAAATATTGCTTTGCCTATTGTCGAGTGACAAACTTGTACCGTTTTTTCATAGTCTTTGCAAACTTTTAATTCCTCTTTAAATCGATAAATATAATGAATACTATTATCAACAGCTATGCCCACTGTTATAGCTGCTATTGTGATTGTCATCATATCCAATGGTAATTTCATTATTCCCATTATTCCGAGTACTAATAGTGCTGAAATTAGATTAGGTATAATTCCTATAATCATCAATGCTATTGATTTGAATAAAATTAGGAACATAGAAGCAATAATAATCATTACAAAACCAAGAGACATAATTTGAGAATCAAATAAACTTTGTAGCATATTGTTATATAAAAGTAGAATTCCAGTAAGTGTAATTTGCTCTGACTTAAGATATAAATCTTGATTTAAGTCATTTTGAATTTTCTTAATGAGATCAGCTCTTCGAAGATTAGGATTTGAATCTATGATTCTAACATTTATTCTTGCTTCATTATTTTCTATTGATAAATAAGGCGTTACTGCAATATCTTTAACTTCATTAGGTAATTTCTTATAGAGCAACGACATTTCAAGACTATCCAATTCTTTATCATCATTGACAATTTCAGCAACACGAATTGAGGAAGCAAAAGATAAAACCTTTCCTATATACTTATTGTTATCCAAATAATCATGAACGTATTTAATTTTATTAACCTTATCAGTTGTAAACCAGTTCGATTCTAAAGACGCTTCCTCTTCGCC
>MDTC01097925.1_pt1 | contig 10142 bp, 9 predicted proteins | sample 811181 | NCBI WGS metagenome assembly MDTC01 (sample SAMN05326644, study PRJNA326480) | marine metagenome | isolation source: seawater | place: Pacific Ocean: North | collected 2011
AATATAATTATTAAATGATTATTCACAATTATCTACGCAAATTTGTGTTTTATTTTTAACTTCATTAACATGATCAGTTTGTGTATTATTGAAATAAAAGGTACCTCTATTATCTTTAATTTTGTATGCTCTCTTTTTAGAAACAATATATTGTGATTGACTAGTAGAATTAGCATTATCAATATGACATATACCTGATTTTTCTTGATTACCATATGGGCAAGGATGACAACGAAGGAGTTCAGAAATGTAAGATTTAGTATCCATTGTAGCATCTTGAATAGGTTTATGTAAAGTAACATTACTATTATTTCTATTTATATTGCTCTCAGTAAAGCCAGAATTAACAATATTAATATTATATTTATTTTGTGAAGATCCATAGCCTTGTGGTCCACCATTTCTAGTAAAACGAGTACGTTTTGTATTGTTAATTAAATTTGTTCCTATATAGTGATGTTTACGAACAGTACCGTATAAATTAAACGAAGTATTATGAGAAGATTGATTAAAATTAGTAGTTTGAACTTTTTTTAATAATGTTGCCGTTGACATTTAATATATAAAAACTATAGAAAAAAAAAGTACTATAATAATATATGAAGATTAACTATAAAAATATACTTTACTATTCTTTTGTAGGATTAATTTCATTATTGATTTTATTAATGATAATAGATTTAATGTATGATGATGAAACAAACGTACAAAGGGAAAATTTTAAACCTTCAGGTGATAAATTTATAGATGACAAAGTGAATGAAGTATTAAATAATGAAATATTGAATAAAGTATTAGGTAAGGAAAAATTAGAACAATTAGCAAATGAAAGTTTTGGTACAGATGATTTAAATGCTAAAGAAATACCAGAAGGTTTTAAAAAAGAACAAAAAAAAGAACAAAAAATAGATGATGATTTTGATGTTGTAGATGGTGATGGAAACGATCCAGAACAAGTAAAACAAACTTTGAATGATGTAATAGGGCCATATGATACAATATATCATAAAAAATCAAAATACCAAGATATTCAGGTTATTAAATTTAAAAAGAATGAAAAGGGATATGATAAATGTTTAATGTTAAACTATGAACCACAATTATGTAATAATGATGAAATTGAATATCATGAATTAATTGTACATTTTCCAGCAGCATATTTGTCAAAAATAGATAATGTTTTGATAATAGGTGGTGGAGATTGTATGACATTAAGAGAAGTAATGAAATATAATGTTAAAAAAGTAGTTATGCTTGAATTAGATCAAGAAGTTATTAATACAAGTAAAAAATATTTTAATCAAAGTGACTATAAAAATGATTCAAGAGTAAATATAATTATTGGAGATGCAACAAAAAATATACAAAAATTACCAAATAATAGTTTTGATTTAGTAATAATAGATACAACAGAAGACAGTAGTAACAATTCACCAATTGATAATATTAATTTTATAAAAGAATGTAAAAATAAAACATTGAAAGATGGTGTTTTTATTAAAAATGGCCAAAATCGAAAAAATATAGTATCCATTTCAGAAGTTTTTAAATATATGGATATGTTTGTAATTAATAAACAAACATTTTTAGGAGATTATAAGTTTATATTAGGTTCAAATACAGTGGATTTTAGAAATGCTTCAACTAAAAATAAAGAAACACATGATTTATGTAATAAAAAAGAAGTAAAATATTATGATATTAAATCACAAAAAGGTCATTATCTTAATTGGAATTAAAAAAAATTATAATATCAAAATATATTATATTATTAATGAAACTATCAAAAGGATATTATGTATTTATAGCGTTATTATTATTACTAATAATAGTATCATTTTTTTATCAAAGTAAAATTATTAAAAGAATTCCAGTAGGCATACACTATATTATAGATATTGATGATGTTGAAAATGAAGAATTATTTAAAAATAAAAAAATACTAAAACTGTGTGAAGAAATTTTAAAAGTAACAAAAGTAACAGTATTAGAAAAAGCAGTACATGAGTTTAAACCTCAAGGTTTAACAGCTATGTATTTATTAGCAGAGAGCCATTTATCATTACATACATGGCCAGAATTGAAAAAATTACGTTTTGATTTATTTTCTTGTACTATGAATGGTAAATTTAATGAAGCTCTAGAAATTATTAAACAATATTTTGCTGGTGCTGAAATAGATATTAAAGTAATTTATAGATAAATTGCGTTTTCAATAGTTACTATTAATATATTATTAATTATATGACATTAATTAATAATATAACAAATTCATATGGAAAGTCAATTGATATAATAAGTATATATTTAGATGAAAATTATAACATAAACTATATAAATAAAAATCCTTATCATTTAAAAACACCTTATTTAATAAGATCAGATGAAATATTATTTATAGTTAAAGAAAAGCAAAAACTAAATAATGTAAAAAATAAATTAATAAATATATATAGTTATGAATTAGATGCTAATGTAAAAGAATTAAATGCTAATAAATTAAATCATTTTATTAATTATAAAAAAATAAATATTTTTAATGATATAAATTTCAATATAACAAATTCAATTTTGAGTAAGTATAATTCAATAATAATAATATTTGGAGTTGTCAATAAATCAATGAAAAATAAAACGAAGAAAGTACGTTTTAATATATAATTATATTTCATCAAAATTAATATCATCGTCATCAAATGCTATAGTAGAAGATTCAGTATTAGATTTATTTTTTTCATAATTAATTTCATTTTGTAGTTCTTCATCAACATCAACATTATTTCCACCGAGAATAAAACCCAAATCATCGTCATCGTCATTATTATTATTATTATGTAATCCACCAGTAATTTCATTAAATATTTTCCAATTTACAGAAACTTTATCTTTGAGTTCACGTACTTCATTATCATTATAAACTTCAAGAAGATCACAATCTTGTTCTTTTTTTTCAGTTTTTGTTTCCCATAATCTTACACCAGCAAGTATGTGACTACCAACAATAACAGTGTTATCACGTTTAGATCTACCTCTAAATTTATTTCTAATTACACAGTTACGTTCTACACCATCAATGCATAAAATAAGACATCTTCCATTACCAAATAATTTTTTTACACAAGCATACATTTCGCCATCTTCTTTTTCATCTTTTAAACGTAATTTTCTTTGAGATTGATTAGATGAAATAAATTTTCTTCCTTGTTTTTTACTTTTGTTACCTCCAAAATTTTTTACCATATTAATATTTTATATAAAATAATTAATTTAAATCATAATCAATTTTTAAATTAATTAAACATAAAAAATATAATACTATATTATGAATAATATATTAATAGTTTTTAATATATTGTATTCTTTAAATGTACTATTACTATCACAATATCACAATTTAAATTCATTTTATTTTGTTACAAAAAATAAATTATTAATTAACGAAATTACAAATGAAGTAAAAGATTTATATAAATGGAATAATAAAAATGTAACAAAACATTATTGGGTAGACGAATTAAATATAAATTTACAACAAAAAATAAATATAATAAATGATGAAATAATAGAAAATCTAGGTGATGAATTTAAAAATGTACGGGGTATGGATGAAATATATTATAGTACACATAATAATAAAAATTCAGATTTATCTTTTGTAAATACACATACAGATGGTCCATTATATTATTGTAGTGTATATCGTGGTTTAATAGTATTACAAGGAAATAAAAATACAAACACAATATTAGATTCAAATAGAAAAATATATAATTTACAAAAATATGATATATTATTATTTGATTATAATAACAATTTACATTATATTGAAACAAATAATATTTATAATGATACTAATAATCGTATATTAATAAAATTACATTATGTAAAAGATAATAATTTTAATTGTGGAAATATGAATATTAAATATAATAAATTTGCCCGTGATTTATTTAATTATAATAAGTATATTTTAAATTTATCAGGAAAAATGATGTTATTTGGACAAATAATAAATTCATTTAGAGTATATTTTTTCTATATGTATGTTTGTTTATATTTATTAAAAATGAAATTAAAAAATAACAAAACAATAGAAAATATGTTAACAATATTATCAATATTACCTTTATCACATTTATATTTTATTATTTACATTAATTATTTTATGTAATTTGTTCTTTTTTATTTTGATCATAAATACGTTCTACTAAAATTGAAAAACTATAATCAGTATTATTTAAATTAATTGAATTACCTCTTTCATCAAATAAACGAATTCGAAATCTATTAATATTTACAGGACCAAAATAGTCACGTTTATTAATGCCAAAATTAATACCACGACTGCTAATTAAAGCACCCAAAGTGCGATTTGTATCAAGAGGAATCATAGAAAAAATGTCAGGAATAGCAGCTGGAATATTTCTACTAGATTGTTTACGAAGTTCATTAACAGTATCTAAAATTTGTTCATTATTTGCATATAAACTAGCAAGTGATTTTCTTCTTGGATTAACAGGAACTTGAAGATTTCCCAAATCTTCAGGATTACATTCTAATAAATTTCTAAGAGGAACAGTATTATTAGTTCCATCGCTTGCGGTTATGACATTTTGATTTAATCTATTTTGATTATAATCATCAATAGACAAAATAACATATTTTGGTTGTTGTATATCAATAATACCTTCACTAATTATAGTATTAAAAGTGTTATCTAATACATATGTAGTGACTTCAGTATCAATACTACCTTCACCCTGTTGTTCAATTAAATAATAACCTAAACCAAGAGGATTATTTTTAAAAAATTTGCGAAAACCTAAAAAATAACCTAGATTAAAATTAACTTTTGATTGTCCTGCAACGACTTCTAAATCAAAAAATTTTAAATACTTAAAAATATTTTTAATACGTACCGTTGTCTTACCATTATTTGAATTATAAGAAAAAATGATAAGTTCGTTAAAATCAGTAATATAAGGGTAAGAATTATGAAATAATGTGGAATTTGTAAAAAACGTAGTTATTTTACTATTTATTTCATTTATTAATAATTCAGGACTTGTATATAAACCTTGATCAACTTTAATTGAATGAAAATTATTAGATGTATCTGTAACATAAAATATATTAGTACCATTCATATCATCAATATTGTAAATACTATAAATGAATTGATATGATTCCATTTTTAAAGAAATAACATTAACTAATGGTTCAGTAAGATCTATATGGAAATCATTTACTTGACTGCCTAATGGTCTAAATTGACTGTCAAAAATTAGTGATCGTTTTAATGTAGATTTATTTAATGAATTTATGTTAGAAATATTATCTATTTTTTTAAATTTATTAATAAAACGAAAATTAGAAGAAGAATTAGTATCTTGTTCGAAAACAGGTAATTCACTTTTTGTAAAACCTAACATGTACATATTTTTATCTTCATCTTCTTCACTATAGTTAAAACCAACAGTATTAACTTCAGTATTTTCAGTAATATTTGTAATATTTTTAATACTATCGTCAGGATTTAACTGATTATATTTAATATATTCAATATTATTATCACGTTTATTTTGATAATTTTCAAAAGCAATATTTTGTTGTATTTGTTCTTTTGATAATAAATCAGGAGATTTTCTATCAATATCAAAACCTCTAACTTTACCAATATTAACAGTATTAATATCCGTTAATTCTTTTTGTTTTTGTTTTAATATAATTTTTTCACTATGTGTAGCATTATTCCATTCGTCAATAAATTCTTTATTATTATCCTTTTCTTGAACATTTATATTATTTTCACTTATAAATTCATTTATTTTTTCTTTCATTTTTAGAAAAAAATTACTCATAATAGTATCACCAGATTCATCATATTTATCAATGTATTCATCAATAACGTTTAAAGCTTCAAAAAAATCACCTTTTTCTATTGAAATAATATCAAATAAATCATCGATTGAATAATTGTCAATATTTAATTCTTTTAAAACAGTCATTATTATAGTTTATATATATTCTCTCTCTATATTTTTATAAATTGTATAATAAATGTTATAGATTAAAAATGAACCATAACATTTATAAAATTATTTTTTAATTATAGATTTTTCAGAGAACTACTAGGAAGAGAGAAATTACTATTATTTTGAATGTGTTGACTATGAATAATACGAATGATTTCTTCAGGAATTAATAATTTATTTTCTACAAGTTTAATAGCACATTTATCAATAATATCTTTTGAACTTAATATTAGATGACTAGCGCTTTGATAAGCAGATTCTATTAATCTTTCAATATCTCTATCAATAAATTCTTTTGAGGTTTCACTGTTATATGCATAAATAGTTTTTTTCCCCATACCATATTTTACTATCATTTCTTCTGCTAATTTATATGCTCTTTCAAGATCATTTGAAGCACCACTAGTAATACTATTACCGAAAAATATTTCTTCAGCTATTCTACCTCCTAATAGCACTGTTAGTCGTTCCATCAATCTTTCTTTAGTAAATATTAAACTGTCTACCTCAGGATGTTCAAAAATAGTATAACCAGGACTACTAGGAGACCATAAATTTAAGCAAACTTTCACTAATTTAGGATGATTAGGTGACATTAAACCAATTAAAGCATGACCCATTTCGTGAATAGAAATTCTATATATCATATCATCACTAAAAGCATTTTCAATTGGTTGATAACCACCATATACACGACCTAATATTGTTTCCAAATCTTTTGAATTCATTTCTTCACGGTCTTCTCTTAAAGCTAATAACATTGCTTCATTAAGTAAATTTTCTATTTGAGCACCTGAAAGTCCATTAGACATTTCAATTAAATTAGTCATTTCAACATTTTTATTAACAGGTTTGCCTTCTATGTGTATATTTAAAATAGCTTCACGTGTTTTAGCATCAGGATTTCCAATATATATTTTTTTATCAATTCTTCCTGGTCTCATCAATGCAGGATCTAATAAATCAACTCTATTTGTAGCACCAACTACAAAAATGCCAGAAGAATTTTTATATCCGTCTAAGGCGACTAACAATTCATTAAGTGTTTGATCTCTTTCTGTATTTGCGTCAACATTTCCAAGTGAACGACTTCTACCAAGAGCATCCACTTCATCAATAAATATAACACAAGGAGTATTTTTTCTAGCAAGTTCAAATAGTTCTCTTATACGACTAGCACCAACACCAACATATTTTTCTTGAAATTGACTACCTGAAACAGCAATAAAAGAAGAATTTACTTCACCACTAAAAGCTCTAGCTAATAATGTTTTACCATTACCAGGAGGACCTTCTAAAATTAAACCTTTTGGTACACGTACATTAAATTTAGCATATTTTTCAAAATTTTTCAACATATCAACACTTTGCATCATTTCAGCTTTAACATTATCATAACCACCAACTTGGTCAAAATTATATGGTAAGTTTTGAATTACTTCAAAATTTTCGCTTTCAGTTTCTTTTTTTTGATCATTATTGCGTTTAAAAAAAACACGTATTCCAGGAGGCATATTAGCTTGCATTTGTTGTCTTAATGTTTCTTCAAAATATCGTGCTGTTTCATCATCATATTCTGTTTCATTAATACCATTTACTCTGCTGTGAGGTGTTTTATCACTAAGATTTTTTTCAAATATATCATATTCGTCTGGATTTTTGTGATCATCTAGAACCAAAATCGTAGCATTTTTATCTTTAGTTCTTTCTCTTAATTTTTCTTGTATTTTTTTTAAAAACAAATTTTGCCTGTAAATATTGCCAGTTTTGGAAGCATTTTCAAATTTTTCAAATAAATCTTCTGGTTCAATATCGTTAATATCAGGATATGTAATATTTCTATACATTTCTCTAGGTAATCCAGTATTATTCGATTTAAGTGTAAGTTTTAAAGGAATAATAACTCTTGACATATTTTTTGAAGGTTCATTATATTGTTCATTTTGATTCATTTTCAATTTAGTTTTAATAGGTAGTTTAATATTATTATTAACAATAAAACTATTACTAGTTAGTAAAAAAGACGAAAAAATTATTAAATTACTTAATAACATAATAGTATAAAATATCCACATTTTTCTAAATTAAATATTACGAATTACATACGTCATTAGTATATTCAACTTCAACTTCATTATTGTCTTTTTTAAATAATGATTTAATAAACGCAGTTAATGTAATTGAATCATATTCTGCGTCATTCCTGAATATACAATGTAAAATATCAGGAACATTTTGAATACCATGTCCTCGTTTTAAATGTGATTTTGTATAAAATATTTTTGATTCGATTAAAGTTAAATATCTTAAATCTTTATCATCTAATTCTTCTCTTGTAATTCTTTTTTTCCCCTCATATGAAAATCTATTGAAATTTGTGTCTTTATATATTTTATGTTTACGTACATATGTTTTTGCATTTATAATACCAATTCCCATGATTTTATTAATTGAATTATTCATTTCAATAACATATAATTTTTTTGATGGGGCAATACTTTCTTTTATTCTAACTGGAGAATTATATACACAACCTTCAATTGTATTATTATATTTTGAAAAATATTCATAAGTTTCATTATTAAATCTTGTTACAGAAATACTCATTTTATTTAATTTTACATAAAATGATTATGAGATAGATAAGTCAATTTTTTTAAAAACCTATATATTTTTTTTTTATAAAATTGTTAACATAATTTTCTTCTATTTCATTCAATTCAAAAAAATTACATACACTTTTATTTGTAATATTTGATGGAAAATCATTAATTAAATGTATTTGTGGTAATAATTCAAATATATATTTTTCTAAATATTTCATACGATATGTAGTTGTACTAAATAGAAAAATCACTAATTTTAATGTTAAAAAATGTTTATATTTTTCATATATTTCTCTTCTTTCATTTTTATTCATGTCTTTAATTCCATCTATTATAATAACATAATTATCACGATTACTTATTCCAAAATAACCATCATCATCATAAAAAGGAAAGCCATACATTTTATGAGCTAATACTAATTTTTCTGTACCATAGTAAGGACAAGGTTTATTACTATACATTACTTTCAAACTTGCTGTATTTTCATCTAAAATACAACTATGAATATTGGGATATATCACTGAATTAATAGTATCTATTGTATCATAAATTTTCGTATGAATAGAAGGCATATTTGATTTATAAACAATTGATTTCATAGAAGGTACATTATATATAAGCATTTTCAATGATATTTTATATAATATAGAAACACCATTTACTGGTATTGGATTATCACGTAATAAAGAATAACATATATAATCTTTATTGACTTTATCATACAAATCGATATCTTGCTTCAAATATTCAACATTATGATTACATTTTTGTAAATAAATAATACATGTTGGTGTTTGTGCTTCTTTATTAAATATTTTATTTGTTTCTGTATTTGTAAAAGAACGTATAGAAATTATTTTATTATATTTTGTAAGCAAATCATAAATCCCTGCTTTATCAGGTTTCATCCATATAATAGGAACAATATAAACCAATTCACCATTAACAGGTAAAATTTCTAATGAACGTTTTAAAAAAGAACACCATAATGTTATACCATCATACTGCTTTTCTTTTTCGGTATTTGTTGGAACTTTTTTAATACCATTTGCATTAAATGGTGGATTGCCTATAATAATGTCGGGTTGTATTATTTTTATATTTTTATCCAAATAGTTTTCAAATATTACATTTACATCATTACCAAATATTGTTTTAATTATTTTAATGTTTTCGTGATTTATTTCAATCATATATAACATATTTTTAATTATATGATTATGTCTTTCTTGTTTATCAGGAAATACATTTATCAATCCATTCATTAATTTGTAATATACATATAATGATATACGACCTTGTCCAGCACCTGTATCTAACCATTTATTTTTTGGATTTTTCCATTTATCATTATTAAATCTTTCAAATAATAAATCAATAAACCATAATGGTGTATGAACTTCACCATATTTTTCTTTATTCTCACGTTTATATTCAATATTTTTTATATAGTTTATATCTATTTCTCCTAACGTTAAATATTTAAAACATAGAGATG
>MDTC01237536.1_pt1 | contig 10141 bp, 11 predicted proteins | sample 811181 | NCBI WGS metagenome assembly MDTC01 (sample SAMN05326644, study PRJNA326480) | marine metagenome | isolation source: seawater | place: Pacific Ocean: North | collected 2011
CATCTGAAAGACTAACATGTGTTTTTGTTATTCCCAAGTTGCCTATATATTTTTTAAATCCATCAATAGCATTAAGAATTGGTTTTCCATTCTTATCTCTAAGAATTTCAATATCTTTGAATCTTGTATGTTTTGTAATCCCTATTCCGGTTGCTTTAGATATTGCCTCCTTGCCTGCAAATTGTTTAGAAAGAAAGGTAATTTTTTTTTCTTGCTTTAATTTATTAAAAATATTCAACTCATTTTCACTAAGTATTTTATTAGCAAATCTATCAATTGAATTAATACTCTTAATTCTTTTTATTTCAACTATGTCTGTGCCAATTCCAAATATCATTGCTTTATTGTTCTAAAAATCTTTCTACTTGTTAAATCTTTGCCATCCAAACATGAATTAATTGCTTTAGTTGTTATCTCTTTTAAATACTTTAGTGGAACTTCTTCAAGCTTTCTATTTTTGAGGCTCATTATATCTTTTCCTAAAAAATTTGAATTATTGGATTTTCTAAATCCTTTCTCAGATACAAATGAATAACTTGAGTCAATTTCAATAGGTTGCTGATTGTCAATTTCTGAATCATAATCAAAGCCATATCCAAGCATGTCCAATAAATCTAGCTCAAAGTGTCTTAATGTCAGCTCTAGATTGTTATTACTATTAACTTCTTCTAAAAATTTTTCATAAAGATTAAATAAATCTACTTGTTGAGCATCTTTAGGTAAAAGTTTGATTAATAGTTCATTTATATAAAGCAAACTGTAGCTTGTTTTAGTTAATGTATTTGCTTGATTGCTTAAATTTCTATCTATGCTAGTCAAAGTTTTTAAGTCAGATCTACCTGAATACGTTATATTTAATTTATAGAAAGGCACTAAATAACCAAAAAATTTTGATCTAGGTTTTTTTGCGCCCTTTGCGATAAGAGACATTTTTCCATTATTTTTAGAAAAAACATCTGCAATAACACTAGTTTCGCCATAAGACCGATTATGAAGCAGAAAGCATTCATCCGAGTTACTTTGACTCATAATTGCCTCCCACACCTAGACTTTGTATAAACCCTGAATCGGTATTCCAATTCTTTTTAACCTTTACCCAAGTTTTCAAGAAAACCTTTTTATTTAAATGTTTTTCTATCTCAAGCCTAGAAAGTTTTCCTATTTGTTTAAGAACCTCGCCACCAGAACCAATAACAATTTGTTTTTGTGATTTTCTACTTACATAAATTGTTGCATGAATTTTAACAAGCTCTTCTTTATCTTCTATTAAATCAATCTCAACAAAAGTATCGTGAGGAAGTTCATCTCCAAGCTTTCTAATGATTTTTTCTCTAATAAGCTCTGAAAACATAAATTTATCATGATCATTTTCAATTTTAAAATTATTGTCGTATATATGATTATTTTCTGGGAGATTGCTTTTAATAATCGAAACAAGATCATCTAAACCATCTTTTGTCTTGGCGGATACTAATATAATTTCATCAAACGCGTTCATAGAAGAAATTTTTTCTATGAAAGGTAAGAATTTATTTTTATTATCAACTTGATCAATTTTATTTATAACACAAATTGTTTTTTGGCATGTTTCTTGTAATCTTTTTAGAATCAACTCATCCTCTAAATCTATACTAAGTCGTTGAATTACAAAAAGAACAATATCTGAATCTTCAATAATGCCTTGAGCAGACTTATTAAGAATTTTGTTCATTGTTCTTTTAGATTTTATATGCATACCTGGGGTATCAATAAAGATCATTTGCTTATTGTTTTCAGTTTTAATTCCAAGGATATTATTTCTTGTTGTTTGTGATTTTCTTGAAGTGATTGATACTTTTTTATCTAGAATTGAATTGAGTATTGTTGATTTTCCAACATTAGGCTTACCAATAATTGAAATATAGCCACAGTACTCTTTATGCATTTTCTGATTTAAGATGAATCAAAGCTTTTTTTGCTGCTGCGATCTCAGCTTGCCTTTTTGAGTTACCCGTTGCGGTATATATATTTTTATTCAATACAACCTCACAATCAAACCCATTGTGCGATTCTTTTGAAATATATTTAGGAAGTTTTAATTTCTTCGATTGCAATAATTCTTGTAACTCTGTTTTTGAATCTCTAAATTCTTGATCACTTCCCAATTCAGACAACTCCTTGCTAAATATTTCCATAATAAATAATTTTGCTTTGTCCCAACCATTATCAAGAAATACAGCTCCTATTAGAGATTCGATTGATCCTTCGAGTATTGAATATTTTCTATTTTCAGATAAGTTTGCAGTTCCTTTGGACAGTTTTATATACTTAATTAAACCTAATTCATTTGCTTTTTTAGTTAAGGTCTCTCCTTTAACAAGAAAAGATCTCATACGAGTCAACTTACCCTCTTTCTCATTAGGAAACTTTAAAAATAAATATTCTGAGATAACTCCATTAAGGATTGAGTCACCCAGGTACTCAAGTCTTTCATTATTTGAGGAGTTATTAGAACTTTTGTGAGTTAATGCTAATTCCAGCAATGAAATGTTAGTGAAGCAATATCCTAATTTTTTTTCTACATCTTTTATAGCCATTATTTAATTTTTCCAGCCTTTTCAAAAGAAGGGAGACAGCCCCAGCATGCCCATGTCATCCATAAATAATCTGCTCTACCAAAAAAGTTTTCTCTTGGAACAAACCCAACATCTTTAGTGCTATCGTTTGAATTATCTCTATTATCACCCATTACAAAATAATGACCTTCAGGAACTTTCCACTCTTGAGGGTATTGAGTGTTTAACCCTCTAGTATTCCTAATAATATATTCAGCATCACCATTTTTTTCAGAATATAAATCTCCTACAGCATCGATTATATTTGTTTTAATTTCTCCAGTGGATTGATATCTAACTCTTCTTTCATATGAGTAATCTTCGGTATTGATAAAATTTCTCTCTAGAGCAATGCCATTGATATATAGTCGCTTATTAATTATTTTAACGGTATCTCCAGGCTTGCCAACAAGTCGCTTGATATAAGGCACTGGATTGTGAGGAGGAATGAGAACAACGGTATCTCCATATTGCGGATCTTTCCTTAAAAAATTTGGAATACCTATTCTGTTTACTTTGAGACCATATGCAAATTTATTTACTAATAAAAAGTCTCCTTTTTTTAATTGAGGCTCCATTGACCCAGAGGGGATTTGATATGGTTCATAAAGAAAAGTTCTTAGAACAAATATTAGAACTATCGGTATAAAATATCCTCTTGCTGTAATTTTTATCTCATTATTATTTACGTAGTAACCAAAAACCATAACAATAAAGGCGATAATTGACCCAGCAAGCAATACTATTCCTAAATCGCCAGAATTATAAAAAATGCTTAGCAAAAGCGCTAAGCCTGAGATAAAACTGATTGATGATAAATATCTCATAATAAATGGTTCAACATCACTTTTATTTAAATTAAATTTAATCCAGCCAAAAAGACATAAAGCCATACCTAAAATACCTATTATGAATAAGGGATCGGTTGCCATTTTATTGCTCAGAATTAAAATAGTTCAAGAATGCATCTTGTGGAATTGAAACTCTTCCAAGTTGTTTCATTTTTTTCTTACCTTTTTTCTGTTTTTCTAATAATTTCATCTTTCTTGTTACATCACCACCATAAAGCTTTGCAGTTACATTCTTTCTAAAAGCTTTTACAGTTTCTCTAGATATAATTTTAGCACCCAGTGCAACCTGAATGGGAACATCAAACATTTGTCTTGGTATTAGTTTTTGAAGGTTTTTAGCAATTTCTCTAGCTTTTGATGTAGAGAAAGATTTATGAACTATCATTGATAAAGCATCAATTTTTTTATTATTAATTAGGACATCGATTTTGGTAAGATCTGATTTTTGAAATCCAATCAATGAATATTCAATTGAGGCAAAACCCTTCGTGGAAGATTTAATTTGATCAAAGAAGTCAATAATTACAGAAGATAGTGGCATCTCAAAGATGATAGACACTTGATTTCCAAAGTATTTCATATCTTTTTGAATTCCTCTTTTTGAGGTGCATAAGGTGATAATATTACCGATATATTCATTTGGTGAGATGATTGTAGTGTTAACAATTGGCTCTCTAATTTCTTCAATTTCATTAGGTGTTGGTAACTGTGATGGATTGTCACATTTTAGTATTTCACCATCTGTCTTTAAAACTTCGTATTCAACTGAAGGAGCAGTAGATATAAGGTCTAGATCATATTCCCTTTCGAGTCTCTCGCGAACCACTTCCATGTGCAAAGTTCCCAAAAACCCACATCTAAAACCGAAGCCAAGAGCGTCTGAAACCTCAGGTTCATAAATTAATGAGGAATCATTCAAAACTAATTTTGAAAGAGCATCCCTAAATTTTTCATAATCGTCTGAGTTTAAGGTAAATATTGAAGCAAAAACCTTTGGATTTACTTTTTTAAATCCAGAAAGAGCTTCTGTAATTTCATCACTTGACTCTATTAATGTATCACCAACTGGAGCTCCTTTTATATCCTTTATGCCCGCAACTAGATATCCTACTTCGCCTGCACTTAGTTTATTTTTAGATATCTTCTTAGGTGAAAAAACTCCAATATCATCAACAATATGTGATTGTCTATTAGAATGAATTTTAAACTTTTGTCCTTTTTCTATAGAACCATTTTTAATTCTAATCAAAGAAACAACACCTAGATAGGAATCAAACCAGGAATCAATTATTAACGCTTGAAGACTGGCATTAGGATCTCCGTCTGGACTTGGTATATCAGATACCAGCTTATCTAATAAAATCTCTATTCCTTCCCCTGTTTTTGCGCTTACTTGTGGTGCTTCAGATGCATTAATGCCAACCATTTCTTCAATTTCTGATTTCACTCTATCTGGTTCTGCTTGAGGTAAGTCAATCTTATTAATTACAGGAAGAACCTCTAAACCTTCTTCTACAGCTGTATAACAATTTGCCAATGTTTGAGCTTCAACGCCTTGAGAACCATCAACTACTAGCAATGCTCCTTCACACGCTGACAATGATCTTGATACTTCATATGAAAAATCAACGTGTCCAGGAGTGTCGATAAAATTTAAGAGATATTCTGTATTATCTTTCTTATATATTAAAGATACTGCTTGAGCTTTTATTGTTATTCCTCTTTCTCTCTCTATATCCATAGAATCTAAAATTTGGTCTGCCATCTCTCTTGACGACAGTCCGCCACAAAATTCTATCAATCTATCAGACAGAGTCGATTTCCCATGATCAATATGGGCAATAACAGAAAAATTTCTAATGTTATTCATAATTTGCAGCTATTTTACAAGCAAACAAAGAAAATAAGTAAATAATAGTTACTGCTAAGAGAGGGTTACTGATGTAATAAGTCTATTTCCGCCTCTTATCAAATGAATAGCTATCTTATTGCCAGATGAAAAATTTTCCAAAGCCTTAGCAAACGATTCAATATCAGAGACTTCATACTTTTTTCCTTTATATTGAATCATGGTTATGAGATCTCCTCTATTAACTTTCCCTGATGCGGCTGAATTTGGGTTGACTCTTGAGACTATTACCCCATCTGGCATATTTGCCATAGATGGATTGTCTCTATCAATGTCTGCTACCTTCAAACCAAGTGGATCTGAAGATGATTGTGTTTTTGCAGGTATAAATGATTCTTTGTTCACAGGTAACTCACCTAAAATAAAATCAAGATTAATTTCATCTCCATCTCTTACAACTGTTGCAGAAGCTCTGGTATTTGGCTTTATTTGACCAACAACATGAGGCAAGTCTGAACTAAATTTAATTTCTTTGTCGTCAAACTCAATAATTACATCTCCAGGAACTAGGCCAGCTAAATCTGCAGATTCACCCTCCTCAACGTCATTTATTAGAGCTCCGTATGGTTTTTTCATTCCTAGAGCATCTGCTAGATCACTATCTACTTCACTCATTCTAACACCAAGGTAACCACGTGAAACCTCTCCATTTTTTATAATTTGTTCTGCAACATCAGTAGCAACATTTATTGGTATTGCAAATGCAAGTCCTTGATAGCCTCCGCTTCTGGAGTATATTTGAGAATTGATTCCAACAACCTCCCCGTCTAAATTAAATAGTGGGCCGCCTGAGTTTCCTGGATTAATTGCTACATCTGTTTGAAGAAAAGGAACATAATTTCCAATATTATTATTTTGTATACTTCTGCCCTTGGCGCTAACAATTCCAGCTGTTACTGAAAAATCAAAACTAAACGGAGATCCTATCGCAACCACCCAATCACCAACTTTTAAATTGTCACTATTGCCAACGTTTACAGTTGGCAAGTCTTTGCCTTTAACCTTTAATACAGCAAGATCAGATAACGGGTCTACTCCAATAACTTCAGCTACATATTCTCTCCTGTCAGATAAGGAAATGATAACTTCTGTTGCATTCTCAACAACATGGAAATTAGTCATAATATAATTTTCTTTAAGAATAAAACCTGATCCATAAGAAATAGACTCTCTTTTTTGCTGAGGCATTTCCCGCTCTCGAAACTCTCTAGGAATGCCAAATCTTTCAAGCATTTCGTCAGGAATACCTCCATAGCCAAAAGATGACCTTTGTGATACTTCTTTTTTAGCAGTTATATTTACAACAGCAGGAGCAGAATTATCGACTAAGTCAGAAATATTTTCAGGTAATTCTGAATAAATATCATTAGTGAATGCTAATGATAGAAATATTATTAAACTTTTATAGAAATTGATCATGATTTATTACTTATTTAGTGATTTAGCAACAGCCATAGCTGAAGAAAGTGAAATATTACCATACAGAGTAAGAATTCTGCCATCTTTCATTGGAACTAAATAAATCATTTTGTTTCCATGCTTCCAGTACTTAATATCATTAAGTCTAAAGTTCTTTTTTTCCAGTCTTAGTTGAAAATTTTCATTGCCTCTTGAGTAGCCCAAGCCCTGGATTGTGTCAATTTTGTATCCAACATTCCTAAGATCTATATTTTTATTAGAAGTAGAAATCATAAAGTTTGGGTCATTAATAACTTTCATAATGTGATCAGTTAGATATTCTTCTGATTTTTCAGCTATATTTTTTGCTTCTTTGCTATTGATAGCAGATGATATTTGGTTAAAAGAATCAGAATCAACATCCATCCTTGAAAAATCATTACCGTTAATAATGGTTAAAGTTAATAAAACAGATGCTGCAGCTGTCATAGCATTAGATAGCCATAAATTAGCGAAGATATTATTTATTTTTTTTGGCACAATTTTAACAACATTGTTAGATTCATGATTAGATGCCATGTTAATAATGCTGAACATAGATAATTTCTTTTGTAACTTTGTGTCTTTGCTTACTAAATCTATCAATTCGTCAATTTCAGAGCTATCAAGCTCTCCATCATATAATGCAGATAGTTTTTCATTGATTTCTAATTCATTCATTGTTTATTAGCTCCTTTTCCATGTAATCGATAATTGATTCCCTTGCTCTAAAAATTCTTGAGCGAACTGTTCCTATTGGAGTTTGGGTAATGTCACTTATTTCTTCATAGCTTTTACCTTCAACCTCTCTCATTACAAAAGCAGTCTTAAGCGATTCAGGCATTGTAATAATAAAATCATTTATCTCTTTGATTGACTGTTCGTGAATAACAATTGATTCTAAGTCATCAAAGGATTGAACATCTATTTCATGAAAATCAATCGAACTACTAATCTTTTGTTTCTTGTAACCAGCACTTGATACATAGTTTTTAGCTAAGTTAATGGCTATTCTATAGACCCAAGTAAAAAAAGCACTTTCGCCTCTAAATGATTTAAGTTGTTGCCAAACTTTAATGAATGTTTGTTGAGATAAGTCTTCAGAATCTTCTTTTGATTTTGTGAAAGAAAATAATGAAGCATAGACTCTTGGATGATACTTGTTCACTAAAATACTAAATGCTCCTTCGCTACCGTTTTTTGCCTTTTCAATTAAAGCGGAATCAATATCATCTGAACTTTTTTTCATATAATTATGCTTCCTATACTTTCTGACAAAAAAATAACCTAAAAGTTTCCTTGTTTTGAAAATGTTTTTAAATATTTATTAATAAATATTTCATGGTCTTTATTTCCAAGAGAGTCGTTCTTAAAAATAAAGTCATATAGTTTTTGGTCATCATAATCTAAGACTTCATCAAAGGTTGATATGTCATTTGAATTCAATTCTTTCATTGAAGTGTTTGAAAACTCGCGAAGAAGCAAGTCAATTTCTCGCATACCTCTTCTACACTTCCAATGAATTCTGTTTATTTCTTTGCTCATTGGTTAAAATATAGTTTTATAACATTGATTTTACTTGAAAAAAGATACTCATAATAACTTAATAAAATTTGGATCGCTTGAAATAAGTGAATTAATAGTTTTAAAGCTTATGGGTGAATCAAAAAAAGTAGAAGAATTTCTTCAAGGGCAAGCAACCTCAGACATTACCTTATTATCAAATGATTGTTGTCAACTATCATCAATTTGCAATCACAAAGGCCAGGTTCTAACTGATTTTATTATTTTTAAAAAGGATGACGAGTATAAGATAGTTATTAAAAAAGATTTAAAAGATATTTTAATAGATGAATTAAGGCCGTTTGCTAAGTTTTCATCCATTGAATTTGAGGAAGCAACTCATAAAATTATAGGAACTATTTCAGATCAAAAAAATTCTAACGGCGTATTTGGTACTAATGGTGAATATAGTCTGAAAATAGATCTAAAATCGTCTAATTTTGATTTAAAAAACCAAATAAGTATTGACGATTGGGCGGTTGCTAATAAGTTACAAGGTATTTTGTATCTTGATAAAGGGGACACAGAAAAATATAGACCATTAGAGATAAATTTTGATAAGTTAAGGGTGTCTTTTGACAAAGGGTGTTATAGGGGTCAAGAAATTGTTGCAAGGATGAAGTACCTGGGAATTGATAGAAGAAAATTTTGTACTTTCATTACTCAAGTTAGCTTTAAAGAATCATCCGATATAAAAATCTTGGGAAAAGTTATTAAAATAGGTGATACAAAAGTATTTAATGCTATTGTTAAAAAAGATCTTATTAGCAAAGTAACAAATTCTCACGGTGTTGTTGAAATAATTTAAACTACCAATCTATTTTTTTTATATTCTTGTTTTCTAAATATGTATTACATTGTGAAAAATGCTTACAGCCAAAAAAACCTCTATAAGATGATAGTGGTGAAGGATGAGATGAAGTTAGAATTAAGTTATTTTTTGAATCTATAAACTTTACATATTTCTTTGCATGGTTACCCCATAAAATAAAAACAACTTCTCTTTTACAGCTTAAAATTTTTACAATTTCACTTACAAAATCCTCCCAGCCAATATTCGAATGAGATTCTGGGTATCCTAATTCAACAGTTAACGAAGAATTAAGTAATAGCACACCCTGACTAGACCAATCTTTTAAAAATCCATTCATATTGCTAATTTGACCTATATCATTTTTTATTTCTTTGTAAATATTTTGTAAAGATGATGGTATTTTTTTTCCCTCATTTACGGAAAAAGCTAGACCGTTAGCAACACCTTTTTGGAAATACGGATCTTGACCAAATATAACTACTCTAGTTGAAGAAAACGGACAGAATTCAAATGCTTTAAAAATATCATTTTGATTTGGGCATATACTTTTATTATTATCGATTTCTTTTTTAATAAACTTAATTGGGCGTTCTAATGACCACAGCCCTGATACCTTTTGTAATTCATTTTCCCAATCTTTTGGAAGCTTTATATTGGTGTTAACTAACGACATAATTTTTATAATTTTTATCCACAGTTTCTGTGGATAAAGTTATGGATAACTTTATTTATACCACATAAAACCCCTTAAAATAAGGCTTTCATAGAAGTTGTATAAAAATTATACAAAAATACAAAAAATAACCTTATATCAGTAATTTAAGTAATATTTAGTTAATTTCTATACACAAATCAGACATAAAATATACGTACCTAATAACACTAAATTTATCTGTTGACAAGTCTTTTTATAAATTAAAGTTTGTTAATTTAATTTTCGACTTATGTTGGTCTTAAAATATTGAATTTCTTA
>MDTC01007484.1_pt1 | contig 10140 bp, 5 predicted proteins | sample 811181 | NCBI WGS metagenome assembly MDTC01 (sample SAMN05326644, study PRJNA326480) | marine metagenome | isolation source: seawater | place: Pacific Ocean: North | collected 2011
CCCCTCATCGCCGCCCTCCCGTCCCACGGACCGAGTGCCGCGCCGTCGCGCTACTACCCTGGAGGAACCTCCGATCTAGAGGAACCGGAACGCGTGGGGCCTCCGTCAGATCTCCGGGGCTCGGCTCCTCCGTGGTGAAGACCGCCACACGAAGCTCGGACACCGTTGGCGGCGAAGCCCCACCGACGGCCGCACCCTTCAGACCTCTTCGACGCTCAGACCTCTTCCACGCTCAGACCTCTTCCAAGGTCTCCGGCTCGTCCACGAAGGGCACGTCGAACACGACCTCGTCGTCCTGCATCGTCGCGTGCAGGGTCCGCCTTCCCTGCGGGTCTCCGGCCAGGAGCAGGCCGCCGAGGGGCTCGCCGACGAGGGTGTCGATGGCTCGGATGGCCGGGCGGGCGCCGTACTGTGGGTCCTGGTTCTGGGCGATGCAGGCCTCGACGACGCTGTCGTCCCAGGTGAGCACCACGTTGGCCTCGAGCGCGCGGCCGGCGAGGCGGCCGAGGTGGAGCTCCACGACGTCGCGCAGGCTGGCCTCGTCGAGGGCGCCGAAGGGCACGATGTCGTCGATGCGGTTGACCAGCTCGGGGCGGAAGCGCTTCTTGACCTGCTCGAGGAGCACGCTCTGGTCGAGCCCCTTGCGGGTGCCGCCGAAGCCCATGCGACCCTTGAGCGCCGCCTCGGTGCCGGCGTTGCTGGTCAGGATGAACAGCGCCTCGCGGGCGTCGACCTCGCGGCCTTCTGCGTCGGTGACGTGGCCCTCGTCGAAGAGCGACAGGAAGAGCGTCTGCACCTCGGGGTGGGCCTTCTCGAACTCGTCGAGCAGGACGACCGCGTAGGGACGGCGACGCAGCTTGCCGGTGAGCTGACCGGGCTCGCCGTGGCCGGCGTAGCCGGGGGGCGCCCCGATGAGCCGGCTCATGGTGAACTTGTCGGCGAACTCGCTCATGTCGAAGCGGACGAAGGCGTTGCCCTCGGGGAAGAGGTGGTCGGCCAGCTGGCGGGCGAGCTCGGTCTTGCCGACGCCGCTCGGGCCGACGAAGAGGAAGACGCCGCGCGGACGCCGGGGATCGCGCAGGCCGCTGCGGGCGAGGCGCACGGTGCGGGCGAGGCGCTCGACGGCGACCCGCTGACCCTTGACCTTCTCCTCCAGCGCGTCCTCGAGGTGGACCAGGCGCTCGCGCTCCTCGGCGGAGAGCTGACCCGCGGGGATGCCGGTGCGCTCGGAGAGCACGAGGGCGACCACGGTGGAGGTGACGACGGGCTGGCCGCCCAGGCTGGCCTCGGCCGCGGCCTCGTCGAGCAGGTCGAGCGCCTTGTCGGGCAGGCGACGATCGGGCAGGAAGCGGACCGACAGGCGCACGCAGGCGCGCAGGGCCGCGTCATCGATCTCGACGCCGTGGTGATCGGCGTAGCGGTGGCTCACCCGGCGCAGCAGCTCGAGCGCGTCCTCCGGGCTGGGCTCCTCGATGTTGACCGGCTGGAAGCGTCGCTCCAACGCCGAGTCCGACTCGATGTGCTTGCGATACTCGGCGACGGTGGTGGCGCCGATGATGGTGATCTCGCCGCGGGCGAGGGCGGGCTTGAGGATGTTGGCCGCATCCAGCGAGCCACCCTCCGTGCGCCCGGCGCCGACCAGGGTGTGGATCTCATCGATGAAGAGCACGGTTCCGGTGTTCTCCCGCGCCTCCTCGACGATCTTCTTGAGGCGGTCCTCGAAGGTGCCGCGGTACTTGGTGCCGGCGACGAGGGTGCCCATCGACAGCTCGATGATCCGCAGGTCGGTGAGGCGCTCGGGGACCTCGTCGCTGACCAGGACCTGGGCGAGGCCCTCGACGACGGCGGTCTTGCCGACGCCGGGATCGCCGATGAGCAGCGGGTTCGCCTTCTGCCGGCGGACCAGGGTCTTCATGACGGCGCGGATCTCGGACTGACGGCCGATCACCTCGCCGAGGTCGCCCGCCCGGGCGAGGGCGGTCAGATCGCGGCCCTGCTCGTCGAGGGTGGGCGTGGTGCTCTGCTCGTCCTCGTCGACCTCGGTCCGGGTGGACTCCTCGGTCGTGCGCGGCTTGACGCCGAGGCGGCGCAGCTGGGCCTCGCAGAACGCCTTGCCGTCCAGGGCGAACTGGGACTGGGAGTCGATGTCGACGGCCTGATCCCACAGGGGCAGGGCCTCGGAGAAGCGGTGCAGGGCGTTGAGGCTCGCGGCCTTGCCCTGTATGGCGAAGGCGTGGCGCGGCTCCTGGGCGAGTGCCCGGTCGAACCAGCCCAGCGACTCCTGGTACTGGCCGAGCATGCGCATGCACTCGGCGCGGCCGGCGAGCGCGTAGAGGTAGTCGGGGCGCAGGGCGAGGGCGCGGTCGTACGCGCTGATCGCGTCGCGGTAGCGCTCGGCCTTGCGGTGGGCCTCACCGATGTTGGTGGCGGCCTGGTAGCTGCTGCCGTCCAGGGCGAGACAGCGCTCGTACGCCTCGATCGCCTCGTCGAAGCGGCGCTGGTCCTCCAGCACGATCCCCAGGCGCAGGGCAGCCTCGGCAAAGGACGGGTCGAGCGTCAGCGCCTCGCGGTAGGCCTCGACGGCCGCCTCCCGGTCGCCGGACTTCTGGCGCGACCGGCCCCGCTCGAGGGCGGCGCGGGCAGCCATCTCGTCCGAGGTCTGGCGGCGATCGCGGGCGGAGCGAGCCAGACAGTGGGCCAGCCCCCGCTTCACGAAGCTGCTGTTGGGGTTCTCCTCGCGGGCAGACAGCCACAGCGGGCGGGCCTCGGCGTACCGATGCAGCGCGTTGAGCGCCGCGGCCTTGCCACACAGGCTGAAGTAGTGACGGGGCTTCTCGGCCAGCACGCGGTCGAACGCCTCGAGCGCGTCCTCGAACCGGCCCATGAGGCGCAGGGTCTCGGCGCGGCCGGCCAGGATCCGGAGGTCGGACGGGGCCAGCTCGGCGGCATCGGCGTAGGCCTCGAGCGCCTTGGGCAGGTCGTTGTGCTTGCGCAGGCAGTCGCCACGGTGCACGGCGGCCTCGACGTGGTCGGACTGGCGCACCATGCAGGCCTCGAAGGCGCGCACGGCCTGCGGGTACTGGCGCTCCTCCTGCCAGGCCACGCCCTGCAGGAACCAGGGCTCGTGCCAGTCAGGATCGATGTCGGCGGCCTTGCGCAGGGCACGAATGGCCTCGCGGTAGCGGCCCTGCTGCAGGTAGGCACGGCCCATGTCGAGGTGGGCGCGGGCCCGGGAGCGAGCCGGATCGCGCGGCTCCTGGGAGCGGCTCGCGGCGACGGCGGCCTGGCTCTCGGACAGCCCCGCCTGGGCAAACGCGTTGCCCGGGTCGAGGTCCAGGGAGCGCTGCCACAGGGGGATCGCCTCCTGGTGCCGGCGGATGGCGGCCAGGGTGGCGGCCTTGCCGCGCATGGCGAAGGCGTGGGTCGGCTTGCGCGCCAGCGCGGCGTCGAAGCCGGCGAGGGCCTGCTCGTCGTGGCCGAGCATGCGCAGGGCCTCGGCGCGTCCAGCGAGCGCGAACACATAGTCGGGATCGACGGCCAGCACGCCGTCGTACGCCTCGAGCGCCTGACCGTAGCGCTCGGCCTTGCGCAGGCACTCGGCCAGGCTGCAGCGGGCGTCCAGGCGGTCGGGATCCTGCGATGCGAGGGAGGCCCACACGTCGCAAGCGCCCTCCCACTCGCCGAGGGACTCGAGGACCTGGGCGCGCTCGGAGAGGGCCCGGTCGTTGGTGCGATCGGCCTCGACCGCGCGAGAGAGGGCGTCAGACGCCTCTTCTGCGCGATCGTCCCGCAGCAGGGCGCGGCCCCACTCGACCCAGCGATCCGACTCGAGGCGCTCCTCGGTCGGGGTGGGCGGATCGGCGACGGCGATCAGGCTGCCGGCGGCCTCGCGGGCCCGGCGACGGGTCTCGTCCAGGCCCTGGTGGGCAAAGGACGAGGTGGGATCGATGGCGAGGGCCCGGCTCCACAGGCGCTCGGACTCCTCGAAGCGACCGAGGGCGGAGAGGGTGGCGGCCTTGCCACGCAGGGCGAAGGCGTGCTCCCCGTGCACGGTCAGGGCGCGATCGAACCAGGTCTCGGCGGCGCCGAAGCGGCCGAGCATGCGCAGGGTCTCGCCCTTGCCGGCCAGGGCGAAGAGGTGGGTGTCATCGATCTCGAGGGCACGGGTGTACGCGTCGAGCGCGGCCAGGTGGCAGCGCGCCTGGCGCAGGGCCTCGGCGAGGCCGATCACCCGGTCGATGTGGCTGGTGGTGCCGGTTGCGTTGGACGTCCGGGGGCGGGCGGGTGGAGCGTCGCCGGCGAACTCCCGGCCGAGCTCGACCGCGATCCGCCACGCCTCCACCGCGCGCGACCAGGCGCGGGTGGCTTCGTGACATCGAGCCAGTCGCGACGCCGCCTCCCCGTTGGACGGGTCGTGCTCGAGCGCCTGCTGGTACGCCTTGGCCGCCTCGGCATGGTCGCCGGCCGCCTGGAGGCGGGTGGCCTCGGCGACAAGGCGCTTGGCCTCTGCGGCGTCTGGCCGGGCTGGTTCGCGCCTGCTCATGCACTGCTCCGGACGTTGGCTGGCTCTAGCTGGACGGTGCGTCCGACCACTCTGTTCGATCTCTTCGGATCAGTACTCTTTGGGTTGGAGTGGGTGGTGGGCCCGGCTGCGATCGCGTCTCGTCAACTCTACCCGGGACGCGCGTCCACCGCGCTGCTTTGGCTTGCGACCGGCTGTCCACATCGGCAAGACCCACGACGGGTATGGAGGCATCCGCCACCCGGGGTCAGACGTCCAGCGCGTCCGGATCCCGAAGGGACTCCGCCTCTTCCATGAGGAAGCGGTAGCGGGGAGCAGCGTCCTTTCCCATGAGGTGGCCGAGCGTCACGTTGGCCTGCATCGGCTCGGGTACCGTGACCTGCAGCAGCTTGCGGCGCTGGGGGTCCATGGTGGTCTCGAACAGGGTCTTGGGGTTCATCTCGCCGAGACCCTTGAAGCGCGTGACCTCGGGCTTGGCCCGGGGCGGCAGGGCCGCCAGGATGCGATCCCGGTCGGCGTCGGACATCGCCCACTCGGTGTTCTTGCCCACGTTCACGCGGAACAGCGGGGGCTGGGCCAGGTAGACGTAGCCGCCCTCCACGAGCGGGCGCAGGTAGCGGTAGAAGAACGTCAGCAGCAGGGTCGTGATGTGGTGGCCGTCGGAGTCGGCGTCCATCAGCAGGATGATCCGGCCGTATCGAAGCCGATCCTCGCGCAGGTCGTCCCCCAGGCCGCAGCCGAGCGCGGTGACGATGTTGGACAGCTCCTCGTTGGCGAGCACCTTCTTGATCGAGGCCTGCTCGGCGTTGAGCACCTTGCCGCGCAGAGGCAGGATGGCCTGGGTGCGCCGGTCCCGCCCCGACTTGGCGGAGCCGCCTGCGGAGTCGCCCTCGACGATGAACAGCTCGGTCTCGGACGGGTCGTTGCTGGAGCAGTCCGACAGCTTGCCGGGCAGGGTCGTGCGCCCGCTGGTCGGGGTCTTGCGGCGGACCTTGCGGGCGGCGTCCCGAGAGGCGGCGCGGGCGCGGGCGGCCTGCACCGCGCGCATGACCACCGCCTCGCCGCGGGAGCGGTTCTCGTGCAGCCACTGCTCGAGCACCGGGCGGATGTTTCCGTCGATGATGCCGCGAGCTTCGGGGTTGTTGAGCTTGTCCTTGGTCTGGCCCTGGAACTGGGGCTCCTTGACGTAGAAGGACAGGATGCCGACCGCGCCCTCGCGGATGTCGTCGGCGTTGAGGGTGACGCCGCGGGGCACCAGGCTGTGGGTCTCGCTGAAGCTGCGCACCGCCTTGACCAGGGCGTCCTTGAGGCCTTGCTCGTGGGTGCCGCCGTCGCCGGTGGGGATGCCGTTGACGAAGGTCTGCCAGTGCTCCCGCGGCGACTCGGTCCAGGTGAGCGCCAGATCCGCGCGCCAGTCCTCGCCCTCGCGGTCGAAGTGGAAGGGCGCATCGACAATGGCGCGGTGGCCCTCCTTGTCGATGGTGGACGACAGGTACTCCTGCAGGCCCCCCGGGTGCTCGAGCTCATGGGTCTGGCCGCTGGTGCGGTCCTTGAAGACGACCCGCAGGCCGGCGTGCAGGTAGGTCTTCTGGTCGAGCACGCGCAGGATGCGGTCGGGGTCGAAGACGATGTCCTCGAAGATGCTCGGGTCCGGCGAGAACTGGATGGTCGTGCCGGTACCACGCGCCGCGCCGACCGCCGCGACGGGCTTCTGGGGCACGCCGCGCTTGTACTCCTGCTTGTACAGCTGGCCGTCGCGCTTGACCTGGGCGGTGAGCCGCTTCGAGAGCGCGTTGACGACCGAGCTGCCGACGCCGTGCAGACCGCCCGAGGTCTTGTAGCTGCCCTCGTCGAACTTGCCGCCGGCGTGGAGCGTACAGAAGATCAGCTGCAACGCCGAGACCTTCTCGGTCGGGTGGATGTCGACCGGGATGCCGCGGCCGTTGTCCTCCACGGTGCAGGTCGAGCCGTCCTCGTGGAGCGTGACCACGATGCGGCTCGCGTGGCCGTTCATGACCTCGTCGACCGAGTTGTCGACGATCTCCCACAGCAGGTGGTGCAGGCCGTCGACGCCGGTGCCGCCGATGTACATGCCGGGCCGCTTGCGCACGGGCTCGAGGCCCTTGAGCACGGCGATCTGGCGGGCGTCGTACTTGGGGGGCGGGCTCACTCCTCACCCCCGTCGTCCTCGGCGCCGAGCGCCACCTCGTCGGTGTCGGCGTCCTCCTCGGACTCCTCGGACTCCTCTTCGGGGATCCAGACCTCCGGCCCCTCGCGCTTCCACACGTCTACGCTGCCGCGCTGGATGATCGTGCCGCCCCGGTTGCCGCGGCTGCCGCCGAACTTGCCCTCGCGCACCGTGAGCTCGCGCCCGCGGCTGGTGACGACGGTCGGGCCCTCGGTGCGGTCGCGGACCAGCTGGGCGGCCATGACCTTGGCGCCCTTGGGCAGCTTGATGCCGGTCACGCCCTTGCCCGGCGCCTTGAGCAGGGTCACCTCGTCGACCGGGAAGACGAGGCCATTGCCGGCGGAGCTGACCAGGGCGATCCGATCCTCCGGCTGGGCGATGAGCACGGCAAAGACGGCGTCTCCCTTGGACAAGCGCGCGAACATCCGCCCGTTCTTGGTCGAGACCTCGGCGTGGTCGGCGAGGCTGAAGCGCAGGGCCTTGCCGCCCTCCATGACCGCGAGTGCCCAGGGTGGATCGGGGTCGTCCTCGGTCTTGACCTCGTCCCAGGGCGAGGGGTCGTCCCAGTGCCGCGGGTCGTTGCTGACCACGGCGACCACGCGCTCGCCGTCGGAGAAGCTGAAGTGCTTCTGGATGGGCTCGCCGTAGCCGGTGGTGGCGGGAACGTCGTCGACCTTGATGACGTAGGCGCGGCCGCTGCTGCCGAAGACGGTCAGCGTCGAGCGGGTGCTGGCCTCGAGCAGCCAGCCGATCTCGTCCTCGTCGCGGATGCGGATCTTGTCGATGTCGGTGAAGCTCGACTGGCGCTTCATCCACCCGTCGCGGGTGATGACGACGAAGGCGTCCTCGTCGACGATGTAGGCGTTCTCGTCGTACTCGAGCTCGCGCACGGGCTCGCCGACGGTGGTGCGGCGACCGTCCGCGTAGAGCTTGCGCAGCTCGAGCAGCTCCTCCTTGACGACCGACCACAGCTGCAGGTCGCTCGCCAGGATGCCCTCGATCCGCTCGGCCTCGGCCATCTTCTCCTCGAGCTCGTCCAGCACCATCTGGATCTCGAGCTGGGCGAGCTTGTAGAGGCGCAGCTCGAGGATGGCGTCGGCCTGCACGTCGGACAGCCCGAAGCGCTCGATGAGCTTCTCGTGGGCGTCGCGCCGGCCGTGGCTGCCGCGGATGATGGCGATCGCCTCGTCCAGAGCGTCGAAGAGGATCCGGAAGCCCTCGAGGACGTGGATGCGCTCGCGCAGGCGCTCGAGGTCGAACTCGAAGCGGCGGCGGACGGTCTCGAAGCGGAAGTCGAGCCAGAAGCGGAGGATCTGCTGCAGGTCGAGCTGGGCGGGGCGGGCGACGCCACCGGGACCAGGCACGAGTGCGGTCAGGTTCATCGGGAAGTTGGCCTGCAGCGGCGTCTTCTTGAAGAGGTAGGCCATGACGGCCTCGGCGCTGGCGCCCTGCTTGAGCTCCAGCACGATGCGCACGTCCTCCTTGGACTCGTCGCGCACGTCGACCACCTGGGGCAGCTTCTTCTGCTGCACCTCCAGGCCGACCTTCTCGATGACCTTGGCCTTGTTCTGGCCGTAGGGCACCGACGTCAGCACGATGAGGCGGCGGCGGCCGTCCTTCTCCTCGTGCCAGTCGGCGCGGATGTGGAACGTTCCGCGACCTTGCTCGTAGAACGAGCGGATCTCCTGCGCGTCGTTCATCAGCCGACCGCCGATCGGGAAGTCGGGTCCCTGCACGAACTGGCACAGGTCCGCGACGGTGGCGTCGGGGTTGTCGATGAGGTGCACGGTCGCGTCGACCACCTCGCCCAGATCGTGCGGCGGGATCCGGGTCGCCATGCCGACGGCGATGCCCTCGCTGCCGTTGACGAGCAGCTGGGGGAACTGGGCGGGCAGGACGATGGGCTCGAAGCGCTGGGTGTCGTAGGTGGGGCGGAAGTCGACCGTGCGCTTCTTGATCTCGGAGAGCAGCTCGATGGCGAGCGGCATGAGCCGGCACTCGGTGTAGCGGAAGGCCGCAGCACCGTCGCCGTCGAGGCTGCCGAAGTTGCCCTGGCCGTCGACCAGGGGGGCGCGCAGGGTGAAGGGCTGGGCCATGCGCACGAGTGCGTCGTAGATGGCCTGGTCACCGTGCGGGTGGAACTTGGCCATCGTGTCGCCGACGACCGCGGCGCACTTGCGGTAGCGGCTGTCCGGTCGGAGGCCCAGCTCGGCGTACATGGCGTAGAGGATGCGGCGCTGGACGGGCTTGAGGCCGTCTCGCACGTCGGGGAGGGCCCGGCTGGTGACGACCGACAACGCGTACGCCAGGTAGCGCTCGCGCGTCGCCTCGTGCAGCGCAACGGGCTCGACGTCCATCATGGATGGCTCCGGGGGATCGGCAAGGAGGGAAGAGTGGAGAAGCGAGGGGCCGTGGCCCAGGAGGGAGATCCGGCAGCGGATGGGCTGCGGGACAGGGGGGCGCGCCGCGGGGAGGGGATGCGGCGGAAAGCCCGCGAGGGACGGGGGAGTGTAGCACGTCTGCCGGCGGAGCGGGGGCAGGGTGATGCACCCCCTTGGCGGATCGGTCCCCGGTGAGAAGGGATGGTACATCCAGGAGGTCGTCATGGCCGACGACAGGTACTTCCGCTGCGGAAGCTGCGGCGGAGTCAACCGGGTCCCCAGCAGCAAGCTCCACGATGGGCCGACCTGCGGGCGGTGCAAGGCGACGCTGGACGTCAAGGCGACGCCCCAGGAGGTGGACGACGACGCCCTGCAGCGGCTGGTGCGCTCGGCGCCGGTGCCGGTCCTGGCGGACTTCTGGGCGCCCTGGTGCGGCCCGTGTCGGGCGGTGGCGCCCCACCTGCAGAGCCTCGCGGCCGAGGAGGCGGGCAGGCTGATCGTGGTCAAGGTCAACACCGACCAGCACCAGCGCACCGCCGGACAGCTGGGCGTGCAGGGCATCCCGACGCTCGCGGTCTGGAAGGGCGGCGAGCTCAAGCGCAGCGAGGCGGGCGCGCGGATGGGGCCGGCGTTGAAGGCGTTCGTCGAGCCTTATCTTGGATAGTCCCGCGGCTCCCGACCGCACGCGCAGCGCGCTGGTGGTGCTGGTGCTCGTGGGCCTCGCCGCGTGTCTGGGCGTGCAGCGCTCCATGGACGAGGCCGCGGAGGACCTGTCGACCGCGCCGGCGTTCGTGCAGACCGCGGCCCGGGTGGCCGAGGACTGTGGTGGCGGCGCCGGTGTCGACCTCGAGGTGCACTACCACCAGGGCGAGCCCGCGCGGATCAGCTCCCACAGCACGGCATCGACCGAGGCCGCGGCGAGCTGCATGGAGCGCGGGCTCTCGGAGGGGAGCCTCGAGGGTGGGCTCACCGGGGTGGCCCACTGGCGGGGCCCGGAGGAGTGAGCCTCAGCTCTTGACGACCACGAACTGGATCTTGCCAAAGCCGGC
>MDTC01084015.1_pt1 | contig 10140 bp, 10 predicted proteins | sample 811181 | NCBI WGS metagenome assembly MDTC01 (sample SAMN05326644, study PRJNA326480) | marine metagenome | isolation source: seawater | place: Pacific Ocean: North | collected 2011
CTGGTAGCCACTTTGAAGGACAACCTGATGAAAGAACGGTTTGGCACTTACGGAGAATTGATCTCCTACCCACTCTCCAAGTCTGTAGTCCGGTTTCTGGGCTCGAACGCCTTGGGAAAGAACCAGCAGCAGAAATACGATTGCAGACTTAGATAAGGCCGCGCTCGCTTTTTTGCACAAAAGAGATGATTTCCTGGATTTCGGGGCTTGAGGAAAAGGAATCAGCCATAGCTTTAACTGCTTCATCTTTATCCATTTTCGAGCGAAACAAAAGTCTGTAAGCTTCTTTGATTTCTATCCTTTTCTCACCTGAAAAGCCCCTACGTCGCAAACCGATAGCATTAATTCCGGAGAATTTGAGCGGCTCGCCGGCAGCCATAATGTACGGCGGCACATCCTGAACGGCACGGTAACCGCCTCCGATCATTGCATGGGCACCAATTTTCGTGAACTGATGGACCAGCACCCCTCCCCCCAGAATAGCCCAGTCACCGATCTCTACATGGCCGCCCATATGGATAGCGTTGGCCATAATGACATTATTGCCAATGGTACAATCGTGTGCTACATGGACGTAAGCCATGAGATAACTTTTGTTACCTATTGTCGTTTTGCCTAAAGCTTTTGTGCCCCGGTTTACGGTAACAAACTCCCGAATGATGACATCATCACCCAAAATAGCTGTACTTTCCTCACCCTCAAATTTCAAATCCTGTGGTACCTCTCCGATCACGGCCGAATGATAAATTTTACACCTTTTACCGACATGAGCACCTGAGCGGAGATTCACATGGTTTCCGATCCAACTGTTTTCACCCACTTCAACATCAGCTTCAACAACAGTATAGGCGCCTATTTCTACACCATCGCCAATGATCGCGGCGGGATCAACGACCGCAGTAGAATGAATCTTTGAAGGGATGGTTACTCCTTCCGGTCGCCAATGGTCGTGATGAAGGTAGCTTCCGCAACTACTTTATCATCAACATAGGCAATGCCATGGAGTTTGCAGGTTCCCATTTTCAGTTTTAAGAGATCAATTTTGAAGAAGATTTGATCCCCAGGAAGAACCTGACGACGAAAACGGGATTTATCAATGCCAGTGAAATACATCAACTTTTTCTCCGGCTCATCTGTCGTGTGCAGCAAAAGGAAACTTCCAGCTTGTGCCATGGCCTCAATGATCAGTACTCCTGGCATGACCGGCTGATTTGGGAAATGTCCCTGAAAGAATGGCTCGCTTACAGAAACATTTTTTATAGCGGTTAGTGATTCTCCCGGCTGCATTTCAAGAATCCTGTCGATCAGTAAAAAAGGATAACGTTGTGGAAGTATTTTCTTTATAGCGTTAATATCAAAAAGATAATCCGATGATACCTGAGCTTGATATTTCTTTTGAAGTATCTTTTTTCCATATTCCTTCCTGATAGTTTTTACCATCTCCACATTGGAAGCGTGTCCCGGTCGTGCCGCAATTACATGACCCTTGATAGGCATTCCAAGCAGAGCAAGATCACCGATCACATCAAGCGCCTTGTGGCGGACAGGTTCATTCTCGAATCTCAGCTTAACACCGTGAAGAATGCCGTTGGTACCGATTTTAATGTTCTCTTCTATGTTAAACAGTTTCCGCAATCGATCAATTTCTACCTTGTCTACCTCTTTGTCAAGAATGACAATAGCGTTGTCCAATCGACCACCCTGAACCAATCCAGCCTCCTTCAAGTCTTCAACCTCACTTAAGAAGCTGAATGTCCTGGCCGGAGCAATCTCCTTGGGAAAGTCATCAATGGAATGTATAGTGAAATACTGAGTCCCAATCCAAGGGTATTTATAATCAATGATACAGGTTATACGATAACAATCTGAAGGGAGGACAGAAATGTCCGTCTTATTCACCGGGTCATTGTAGGAAATCGCCTTATCGATCTCAAGATATTCTCTCTCGTGTTTCTGATCAACGATCCCCGCTTTTTGAAGAACCTTAACAAACTCCTTTGAACTGCCGTCCATGACCGGCGGCTCCTTGTTGGTTACTTCTATAAGTATATTGTCGATTTCAAGTCCCACCAGCGTTGCTAAAACGTGTTCTACAGTATGGATACGATTACCATTCTGAGCCAGTGTGGTTCCGCGAGAAATGTCAACCACATGTTCAATGTCGGCCTTTATTTTAGGACACCCCTCCACATCCGTTCGAATAAAACGAATACCTGTATTTTCAGGACTGGGTTTAAAAGTGATGGTACTGTCAACGCCGGTATGAAGACCGATGCCGGAACAAGAAACAGGATTTTTTATAGTCCTTTGTTTAGCCATTTTTCTCCAGTTGGGCTAACCGTTCTTCCAAAGCTTGTAACTGTTTCACCATTTCGGGTAATTTGCTGAACAGTGCATCCTGTTTGTTTTTCTTAGATATCTTTCGGGCTGGCATCCCGGCATAGGTTTCATTACCAGGGAGTGATTTGGTAACACCACTTTTAGCTGCAAGTTGGGCGTGACTCCCAACTTCTAAATGTCCGGCAACGGAAGCTTTACCCCCAAAAGCTACATAGTCACCGATGACTGAACTCCCAGCTACAGCAGTTTGTGCTGTAAGAAGACATCTTTTACCGATTATTACATTGTGAGCAATATGCACAAGGTTGTCCAGCTTGGAGCCTTCACCAATCACAGTATTGCCTATGGTGCCCCTATCGATGGCGCAATTTCCACCAATTTCTACATCGTCCCCGATTTCAACGCCTCCGATTTGCGGAATCTTCAAATGAACTCCGCCTTCTGTGGCGAAGCCGTAACCGTCACATCCGATAACCGTTCCGCTATGGATCAGGACGTCTGCCCCAATCTTACACCCCTCGTAGATAGCTACCAAAGATTTCAGCTCACTGCCTCCAGCTATGGAGGAACCGATTCCAACCGTACATTGGGGACCGATCCGAACATCATCGCCTATCTGAACATTCCGCTCAATGACAGTGAACGGTCCTATGGCCACATTCTTTCCTATGACAGCTGAATCATCAATTACCGCCGTTTTGTGAATACCGGCGGTGTCAGCTCCTTTGGGGGCAAAATGATTCAGAATCTTGGAGAAGGCGACTGTAGGATTATCTGAAATTATTCCATTCATATCGTCCAAATTTTCATCTTTCCCCGTGAGGACAGCTGACGCTTCAGTTGTATTTAGATATTGTTTATATTTTGGATAATTTACAAAAGTAATGGTGCCGGGAATCCCATTCTTTACTTCGGAAACGCCCGTAATTTCAAGGTCAGGGTTTCCTACCAGTGCCCCGTCGACCAGCAGAGACAATTCCTTGAGTTTAGTCAAAGGTTAATTATTATTCGATTTTTCTTGGCTAATCTTACGAAGCTCGTAAAGAACGTCGTCAGTGAGATTATGCGTCGGTTTTCCATAAAGAAGACTGACCGAATCGAGGATGTAATCGTAACCCTTATCAATTGCTACCTTGTTAACTGCCCTCTGCACCTTCTGAATGATCTGAGTTTCCAGCTGTAGTTGCTTTCTGTAGAGCTCACCTTCCGGACCAACTTTTTGTGTCTGATAATCTTTTACCTGCTGATCCAGAAGCGAAATTTCATTTTCCTTTTCTCTCCGCCGATCAGGCGAGCTCATGAGCCTTTGTGTTTCAAAAGCTCCCTTAAGGCTATCAAGTCTTTCCGTCATGGTCTGAAATTCAAATTGCACTTTCCTGAACTCCAGCTGCAGCTCACTCTCAGCCTCTTTGAACTCTTCATACTCAGCACGAATACGTTCAGACTGGACGAAGCCCACCTTCAGCTGTGCAAACATGACAGCGGGAAGAAGAAATAAAACTCCACCGGAAAATAATCTTTTCATGGGTTTCACATTAACCTCCATGTTCTATCTATAACGATAATTAATACAAGTGCCTGCAGACAATTAGGCAAATTTAAGCAATATTAGTCCTATAATGGCATTCCAAAGAGTACATGAAAACGCCATCCTTCAGGGTTCTTTTCAGTCAAGTAGATATCATCGAAACCGTACCCCATATCGAAGCCGAGCATACCAAGCATTGGCATGAACATCCGAATACCGAAACCAGCGGAACGTTTCAGGTCAAACGGATCTGTCTCGCCAAAATTGAGCCAGTTGTTTCCCATCTCAGCAAATATGAGGCCATAGACGGTAGGATTGTCCGAAAAGGGAAATCTCAGCTCGGTCACATATTTCATCATTACACGGCCACCTATAGGATATCGCTTGTAAGGCCCTACCGAATTGTCCTGATATCCACGAAGTAAAGTACCGTAAGGGATACCGCTACCGCCCATGATGAACTTCTCATCGATGGGAATAATCGTTTTTTCCGTGTGCCGAGAGTTGAGCTCCTTAATTACACCAAACTGCCATGAACTAACAATGGCTGCCTTCCAGAACGGGTTGGTATACCAGTCAAACTTCCAAGTGTGCTTGTGAAAATTTTCGTGTACAGGCAACAGTTCGGAACTTAACGGTCCTCCCGATAGGGTAGACATCCATGCAAAGCTTGAGCCTCTGGAAGGAAACTCAGGATGATTACGGCTATCTCTTGTAACAGTCTGGGAAATACTCAGTCCAACACTATTGCTGATTCCAGCTAGACCATAGTCGATTAAGTCTTCCTCATTACCCTTGTAGGTCTTCTGAGAAGCGCTGATTGTCCAAAACGCGCGGAAGTAGTTGTCTGGCCACTTCAGTCTTTTACCTATCCTGAAACTGGCACCCTGCATCTCACGATCAAACGGTATACTAAAAGAGTACCGATTCTGTCCCCTAAGATAATAGAAAACAGAAAAGCCAAGCAGGATTGGACGGTCATTCACCATGGGATCGGTGAAACTGAAAGAGACACTCTTGTACTGGGCAGCTTGATAGCCGAAACCATATCCAAAAGATCGTTGCATACCCCCCTGAACACCTTGACTCAGATTCACAGCTAACTGCTGTCCTTTCCCACGAAAATTATTCATTTGGACTCCCGCACCACCCATGAGACCGAACTCCGCCGAATAACCAATATTTGCATTGGCCTGATCTGAAGATTTCTCCTCCACAGTAACCAGAATATCGATTTCGTCCTCATCCACCGGAACCACATCAGGCCTGACATCGGCGAAATAGTTAAGAATAAAAACTTCTCTGGCACTTCGCATGAGCAATTCTCTGTTAAAAACCTCCCCGGGAATCACCTTCATTTCCCGCCGAATCACATTCTCCCTTGTCCGATCATTTCCGGTGATTTTCAATCTCCTCACAGAAACCTGGTGATTTTCAGTGATTGAAAAATGGACATCGAGAGAATCCTCACCCACAGGCGTAAAGAGAGGATTAATAGCACTGTAGATGTACCCCCGATCCATGTAGAGTGCATGAACTCTTTCATTAACTGCCTTCTCAAATTCCTCCAAATTGTACAGATCACCCTTCCGCATATTCAGAGCATAATCCAACGCTTCAGTTTCGTAAAGGTCGTTTCCTTCCCACGTGAAGTTTCTGAAATAGTATTTATTTCCTTCGTGAACCCAAAAATCGATGCTCATTTTCTTTTCATTTTCTGAGTAGGAAATTGAATCAGCAACAATCCGAAAATCCTTATAACCGTTTTTCTGATAAAATTTCGTAAGAAGACCCTTGTCTTCCCGAAACTTGTCCTTGTCGTAGTTCGAACGCCAAAACATATACCACTTCTGAATCTTTGTGTCTTTCAGCTCTTTCCGGAGCTTTCTATCCTTAAATGCTTCATTGTTGTGAAATTGTATATTCCCGATCTTCACCTTATTTCGTGTTTTGATATTAAATGTAAGATCTCTGACATTATCCATAGCTCCTTCGGAAAGGGATGCATCGACTTCAGAACGAAGGTATCCGTCTTCAGCCAGCAGTCTTTTGATCGTCTCCACAGATTCCTTGAGTAGATGTGGCCGAATCCTTTGGCCTGTTTTTAGATCAAGCTCTTCCTCAATGTCTCTCCGCTTTTTCTTATCCCCCTCGAAGGTTACATCGCCTAAAATGGGTGTCTCCTCAACTATGATTGTAATGTAAAGACCTTCCGGAGTCTCTTTATCAAGTTGTATCCGAATGTCCGAGAAAAAACCGGTCGCCCACAGTTTTTTGACAGATTTACCAAAATCACCGGGCACCATCTCTTTCCCTTCCAAAATTCCCGAAGTGTATTTTACCACAGTTGCCGTTGTAATATTGTTTCCTTCAACTTCTACACCGGCAATTTTTATGGGAGTCAATCCTTGAGCTGATAGAATTGAAACTAACGAAATTGTGACCGCGAGAGAAAAAAAGTTGAACTTCATTGTCAGGCTTCCGGTAATTGCTCGGACACTTTCCCAAATCTGCGTTCCCTGGACTGGAAGACAAGAATCGCTTCATACAACTCCTTCCTACGAAAAGCAGGCCAGAGCGTGGAAGTAATGATTATTTCAGAATAGGCCATCTGCCACAAAAGAAAATTACTTACCCTCGATTCACCGCTGGTCCTGATCACCATATCAGGGTCTGGCATTCCTTCGGTATAGAGGTATCTTTCGAAAACCTGTTCCGTCAATTCAGAAAAATCCAGTCCATCTTGTTGTTCCTGGCAAAGTCTGGTAACAGCATCAAGAATCTCAATTCTGCCGCCGTAGTTTAGTGCGAGCACCAGATTTAGACCGTTGTTTTCGGCGGTCCGTCTGATTCCCTCTTCCATCTCAACTCGCGGCTTTTCCGGAAGTTCCTCCATTCTTCCGATGACATGGAGACAGACATTGTTTTCCATTAATTCATCAATTTCACGTCGGATCGTTTCAACCAAAAGGTTCATGAGGGCGGAAACTTCCATTCTGGGGCGGCTCCAGTTTTCCTGAGAAAAGGTATAGAGCGTGAGATAACCGATTCCCATCTCACCGCATGCTCGGGTAATCTCCCTTACAGAATTGATCCCCTCCTTGTGCCCTGCGATCCTCGGGAGTTTTCGGCTTCTCGCCCAACGACCGTTGCCGTCCATAATAATAGCAATATGGCAAGGCAGGTTACCCGCTGATTCTACCTGACTTTTTAGTTCTTCCTCTATATTCATTCCCGTCATTAGCTTGGAAAGTTACTTCGCGAAAATCCGATTTTCAAGTTGACCTCAACTTTCATATAGTTCGCTAATGTGGTGATTAAACAATTCTACTGTCTCCGGGATTGGACCAAAACCACGGAACTCGGCGCCGCACTTGTAGCAAACTATCAATTCTGCAACCCGCCGATAGAGAATTAAGTCTACCAGCAAAACAACAACAAGGCTGAGTCCGTACGTAACCGGCACAAAAAGAGCACCCACAATGATAATCAGGCATCCCAGAAGTTGATTGAAATCTTTCCGGCGGTAAAACTGATTGCAATTACAGCAAGTACAGACATCGAAAGACCATTTTTTTGCCGAAACTTGAATGGTCTCATTTTCGCAATTCGGGCAAATGATCTCTTTTCCATTGGCATCTCCACTATAGTATTTCCCGCACTCTTTGCACTCTTTCGAAACTGACGCCATCAGAGAAATAAGGCATACTGGATTGAATAGAATTTGTAGAAAAGATCCCCCATAAGAACTGATATGACCAATACGTAAAGAAGACCGGTGGCAGACTGAGTAGAATGGATGGCCACCGTCCGGAGGGCAAGATATGACAGAACCAACGGTAAAAGGGTACCGAAAAAAATCCCGAACCATAGAAAAATACCTTCCAATGTCCAGAGAAACTCAGTGAGTGACATTTCAAATCCGTTGGCATTCACGGACTGTGAAAAAAGGGCGAAGACATTCCACACCGCTCTTAATGACAAAAAAAACAAAATCGATTTTGTAGCAGACCGAAGCAAAGAGATCGGAAGATTTACCACATTCAGATACCAGTGTCCGAGAATCATGGCAAACAGTGAACCGGAAAGTATCAAACCACCCAGAATTAACACCAGGAGGGAGATCAGATCTGCGTTGATTAAGTGTTCTAAAATCCGGGCGATAAAAATAGTACCAACCATTGAAGAAATGGTGACTACCCAACTTGCAGCCCATGGCCTTCTCCAGAAAAAGAGTGTGATGGCAAAGAGAGAGATTAGCCAGACAAACCCGGCCACCATGAGAGTCCGCTCCAGCCCCAACGAAAAAGTGAGCAATATACCCCCAGTTGCTGCTGAAAGTGCCAGACTGAGGACAAATCGATGAATGTTGATTCCCAGTTTTTCTCTATCCACGATCCAGAGAAAAAGCGGAAATAACGCCCCAAAAAGGCAGAGAGTAAACGTTAGAAGAAGTGTTAACATTGAAGTGAGAAAGAGAGGAGATGAGAAGCGCTCAGGCTACGGCGTCCTCAATCTTGTCCACAATGAACGAAAAGACGTGACTGATACGTGATTGTCTGTCCTTAACAACGATGGGCGTCCCTTCATCACACGCTTCCATCAGCTCCTGAGAAATGGGAATCTCGCCCAGAAGAGGGACATTTAGCCTCTCACTCTCAGATTTACCGCCACCGCGCTTGAACAGATCAATCTCAAGTTCAAACTTCCCGTCCTTCGAAACATCCACGTCTCGGAAGCTGTCTCTTTTGGCGAAAGATACCGAACCTTCGGTCATGAGATTACCGTCTTTATCCCGCACAAATCCCGACACAACATAGCCGGACATATTCTCTATCACACCCAGAACAGGTGTTTGAACTTTTCCAAACATATCGGCCCCTTTTCGGACATCAGAAATAGCCAAATTTTGCGGGGTTGTAACGATAACGGCACCAGAAATTTTCAGTTTCTGAACGAGAGTCAGTTGAATGTCTCCCGTTCCTGGCGGAAGATCGAGTATCAGATAATCCAGGCTCTCCCAGAGAACGTCACCAAAAAATTGTTCCGTCATTCTTGCTACCATAGGGCCGCGCCAAATGACGGGTGTATCGTTGCCGCTGATGAAACCGAAAGACATAATCTTCATCCCGTATTTTTCCAGCGGAATCAGTTTCTTTTCTGGCGTCATGGATGGCCTGTCGTTTATTCCGAGCAGGATAGGAAGGCTGGGGCCATAAATGTCGAGATCAAGGAGCCCCACGGTACGGCCCCGATTCATGAGTTCGGCGGCAATATTCACCGCCACTGTTGACTTGCCGACACCCCCTTTTCCACTAGCCACGGCAATAGTGTGCTTCACATCAGGAATCAGTTCCGCTTGTTGCGTCGCTGTAGGTCCGGGAGCAGCCTGAGCTACCTGCACATCAACATCTGAGAAACTTTCTTCAAGTGTCGCTTTCACTCTTCCGCAGATTTCTTTCTGACTCTCATCGCTGGCGGAGGACATCTGAAGATTGATCCTGACAGAGTCACCCTCCACATCAACATTTTTCACAATACCAAAGGAGACGATATCCCGGCTGAAACCTGGATACTTCACCTCCTTCAGACGTTCCATTATTTCATTTTTGATCATGGTTATTTGAGATTAGCGTACTTTCCAGACATGAAAAACGGTTGTTCAAAAATGAACAACCGTTGAAAGATCGGTTCGGTTCTTCCTTAAGGTTCTTGTCCGAAGAACTGATAATTGAGCGCAGTATATTTCGACCATTCCTCAGGAACTTCACTTTCTTCAAATATGGCTTCAACTGGGCACTCAGGTTCGCATGCGCCACAATCAATGCACTCCTCGGGATCAATAAAAAGCTGTTTCCCATCAGGATCAAAACCATCAGCCTTCGCTTCCGCGCCGGCACCCTTTGGATCTTCCGGTCCGTGAATGCAATCCACTGGACAAACTTCAACACATGCTGTATCACACACACCAACACATGGTTCAGTGATAATGTAGGTCATCTTTGCCTCCTAATATTCTAATTGTCTCAAACCACAAAGGTTCTCGCCAAAAATTTAGTTTGAGCCAAACGACATGTAAAAACTTTTTTCAACTGATATTATTGTTTTTATAAAGTGCTTGAAATAGCAGTTTCTCTTTGAATGTGCTGAGACAGTGGCATAATTTCTGAGTGAGACTCAGACTGATTCTCATCAAACATGGCAAAACTGTACGACCACTACAAACCTGTACCAGAACTTGCTGAAGATCCCGGACGCAAGAAAAAGAAACC
>MDTC01213571.1_pt1 | contig 10140 bp, 8 predicted proteins | sample 811181 | NCBI WGS metagenome assembly MDTC01 (sample SAMN05326644, study PRJNA326480) | marine metagenome | isolation source: seawater | place: Pacific Ocean: North | collected 2011
CAGTACGGTTGATGGTAGCGAGGGATGGATTTGAACCATCGATCTCCGGGTTATGAGCCCGACGGGATATCCAGACTACCCCACCTCGCTAAACATTCGGCCACTGTTCACTGTTTTGAATCCACCGATAAGCGACGCTACTCAAAAATCTCGTATTTCCACTTATTTGATGAACTTGAAGCATCTACCCCTACTCATGCGAGTGATTTCAACCCGGCCTTGGTTGTTGCTTGCAATGTTGATCTCATGCGCACTATCGGGATGCTTAACCGGAGACGGAGAAAACTCGAATGGAAATCCAATCGATATGGAAGTTTACTATGAGTCCACGTCCGGAACCATTGAAGAAGTCGTACAAAATGGAGCAACGCTTTCGCAGAACGGTGTTGAGTTGTCGTTTGATTTCGCACGCGTGACATCGAAAGCTGGAAACATGAAATCCTTCAGTTATGACCCCGGAGATGACGACGACGGCTCCAACACCATAGAAGTCAATGCCAACGAACAAGCTGAAATCTCATACACCTACCAAACCCACGGAATGTTTTCTGCCGTGCTCACCGCAACGGATGAGAGCGATAATACTGAAACCATCACTTTGCAAATTCGTATTGATAAACAGGTTCAGTGGACTCAAACGAATACCAACAATCCCGCTCAAATGCTGATACCGACAACGCCAGATTGTGATTGTCCCGTTCCTGAAAAAATCGATATTGATTCTACCATCACAAACAGGAATTCGTTCCCGCCGGGCCCGGCCATTACCGTTACTTGGCACATCAACAACCCAGATGGGGAAGAACAAGCATTCCATACCGAGCAAATCGGTGAGGGGGATGATGGGGGTTGGACGCATTCACAATACAATTTGGTTGGCGGTGATTGGGCTCTTGAGGTAACCGTCGATACTACTGATGGCAACGACGAGCGAATTGACATCGCTCATACGGTCATCGTCCTGTACGAACCGTTGGAATCCGAACCAAATCCATTCTCTGCTGAAGATTCGGATTCTTAGCCAAATTCACTTTCACAACTGCTAAATCAAAACGAAAAGTGAAATAATCGCAGCATTGCGAGCCAATCCAACACCGAATATCTTGCTTTATTCTACTAGTTTTTTACGCGCCGTCCATCGTTGGTTCATATATGGAAGCCTGCTCATCTCAAACGGAAGTGAACAGAAATGGCATCAAAAGGTAAGAAAAAAGTCAGCATTGAAGTTGAAAAGAATGAAAGTCCTAAGGCACTAGAGGAAGAAGCAATGCCAGAAGAAGAAGAGGAGAAAGTCACCATCGAGGACCTGCCTGGTGTTGGTCCTGCAACCGCTGAAAAATTGCGAGAAGCCGGTTTTGAAGAACTCCTAGCGTTGGCAGTGATGTCCCCAGCAGACCTTGCAGAAGAAGCCGAGCTCGGCGAGGGTGTCGCCGGTAAAATTATTGCAGCCGCAAAGAAAATGGCCAACATCGGAGGATTCGTTTCTGGAGACGCCCTACTCGAGCGACGACGTGAAGTCCAGAAATTATCATCAAAGGTTCAATCCATTGACGACTTACTTGGAGGAGGTTTTGAAACCCAAGCACTGGTAGAAGTTTACGGAGAATTCGGTAGTGGGAAAACGCAAATTGGACATCAGTTGGCAGTGAATTGCACCATGCCTCTTGAACAAGGTGGATTTGATGGCGATGTGTTCTACATCGATACAGAAGATACCTTCCGCCCTGAGCGAATCACACAGATGGCTCGTGGCCATGGTGTTGACCCCGAATATGTTCTATCAAGAATCCATGTAGCGCGCGCCTACAACTCGGCTCACCAAATGCTCCTTGCAGACGAAATCAAGCGAATGAGCAAGGGACTCAATGTGAAAATGATCATCGTTGATTCCCTCACAAGCCACTTCAGAGCAGAGTTCATCGGAAGAGGAATGCTTGCTCGTCGACAACAAAAACTCAACAGCCATTTGAAAGACCTGAAACAACTTGCCGACATCAACAACGCAATGGTGCTCGTGACCAATCAGGTCCATTCAAAGCCCGATGCAATGTGGGGAGACCCAACCAAGCCAATTGGCGGTCACATCCTCGCTCACGCCAGTACCTTCCGACTCTACCTTCGCAAGGCCAAGGGCGGTCGACGCATCGCACGGTTGGTCGATTCACCCAACTTGCCTGATGGCGAGTGTGTCTATCAAGTCACAGAAGAAGGCCTACGTGACTGACGGTTATCTGGTTAAGGGCTTCAAACAGCCTTGGGACCCCTTGTTGTGGGCGGCACATTCAAATTCTCTTCAACGAGAATAAGGTCCATGCGCCATTTAATTGAACGTGTACTTGAACTGTCAGACGACGAGCAACGCGTCGTGACCCATACCCAAGTACCCGACCAAGGATCAGAAGAAGAACTGCGAGCATTGCTTGAATCACTCCAGCCACGAATCCGTGTTTATGGAGCGGGGGGTGCAGGTTGCAATGCCATCAATCGACTCTTTGAGGAAGGGTTGTTTGAATCCTCTTACGTAACTGGATACGCCATCAATACGGATGCACAAGCCCTTCTTCAATCGCCCATCCAAGAGAAAGTACTGATTGGAAGAACGGCAAGAGGACGTGGAGCAGGGGGCGACCCTACAAAGGGCGAAGCTGCCGCACTTGAATCTGAAATGGTACTTCGTAGGATTACCAACGATACACAACTCGCGATTATTACTGCAGGGATGGGCGGTGGTTCTGGAACCGGGGCTGCGGGTCATATCGCTCGCCTCGCCAAGGCTCAAGGCGCAATGACAATCGCTGTTGTAACCTATCCCTTCAAATCAGAAGGTTCACTTAGAAAACAAAATGCAGAATGGGGTCTTGAACGATTGCGAGAGCACTGCGACACTATTCTTGTCATACCAAATGAACGCTTATTGGAGATAGAAGGGGTCAAAGACTTACCAATTGCAAGTGCATTTAGAGTCGGAGACGAATTGCTCGTTCGCTCTATTACTGGCGTTACTGAGTTGCTTACAACCGACGGAATGGTCAACCTTGACTTTGAGGACCTCAAGGCAGTCATCAACTCAGGAGGCGGTGTCGCAATGATTGGACTGGGTGCTGCAAAAGGACCTGGGCGAGCGGAGGCGGCAACAATGGAAGCATTGCATTCACCGTTACTTGAACTTGACATGAGTGACGCCCGAGGTGCTCTCATCAATGTTGTCGGAGGGAACAATCTTACCTTGGGCGAAGCGGAACGGTGCGCTCAACTTATCCAAGAACAAATTTCACCAAATGCCAAAATCATTTGGGGAGCGGCTGTGGATGAATCACTCTCCGATGAAATACGCGTCATGTTGGTGTTAACAGGCGTTAAGAGCGACCAAATTCATGGGGCGACTGAGAACCGTCAACTTCGAGCATTAAGGAACAGACAGATTGAGTTTGTTAATTGATCAAGAACGATTGACTGACCAAAGCATCCCTACTAGGGCACAAAGACCTACAAGAAGCAACACCTTGTCATAAGTGCCAAGCCCATTCAACCCAGCCCTTTCGGCGAGGTCACCGTCATGCTCGACTCCTGGAAGTACGATTGAATATGTACTCCAGCCATCTCCAGTTTGCAGCCCGTTACCGTTTACTGCATTACCATGGACAGTAAATTCGGTTCGGCTTGAATTATCATCTGGAGAGGTCCAAGAGAAATCCCAAGAACGCTGGTATGTCCCGTTTTCAAGATGTGTCCATCCACCATCCATCTCTTGAGCCTCCGTATCATTGAACAGCAATGTTCCGTTTGAAACCGTCATTCGGAAACCTCCTTGAGATTGGTTCGCCTCAATCCCTACAGGACTTGAGATAGAGAGTGTCATTTCGTAGGTTGTATTGGCTTCGTATTTGGAAGGAAAACCGTCCACACTTAGTTTGGTTTCGTCCATAGGGGTGTGACAAAGGCAGCCTTCGTTGGCCTCATTTCCAACTCCGTATGGCGTACTGCTAACAGAAGTAGGTAGAAGCAATGCGGTCAACATCACAAGTGCCGCAAGGCCTCGCAAAACCATGCCCATGCCTCACCTTCTCGCCCGTTCTCCTTGAATGCTTTCCTTGGCGCGTTAACAAGCTCCAATATCTTGATGCAGGAGGGTTCGGGAAAAACTATCTTTTAATTAGTAAGAGAACCGATGAAAGGTCATGTTCAGTGAAGAACCGTTGTTGACAATGGACGAAGATGATGATGACCTTGACATCTATGCCGCTCTAGGTTTGAATGCACCCATCGAGGATGCACCTGTTGCCAACAATTTGAGTTCTGCACTCCATATTGACCCTACCGATCCGCTTGCAGCATTCATGGACGATGATGATGAGGAAGAAGAACCACTGTTGTTCGGAGCGATTTCATCCCCAAGTGTTCCTGTGGAAGAATTGCTTGCAATCCTCGTTAAAGACACGCTCGGTGATGCACAACTCCACGAATCACTACCAACAGAAAACGTAAGCGTGAACCTTGACTCAACCCATATTCAAAAAGATCGAGATGCATACCATCTTTCGCTCATCATTGAAATGGGCGGCGAACAAATCAGGCCATTTGCCACGGTAAAGGCCTCGGGAGACACATGGACGCCGATGGAACCTCCAAAGAGCCTCCATCAAGGCTGGATACCGCTCTACCAATCATTAGCAAAAGCACTCACCAACGCACTGATGCAACAAGGGCGTCCTTCAAGCTTCTGAAGGCGAGTGTACGGCACTGCTGTGCGTGATGGTGATCTTCTCATTGAACATATGAGATACGCTGCAGTATTTCTCATGACTTTTCTGCACGATTCGCTCAACAAGTTTGAGCGGAACATCTCCACGAACATGGTACTCAAGATGAATTGATGTGAACACGCGAGGCGTTCCTGAAGCACGCTCAGCATCCATCTCTACCCAAACCTTGTCGAAATTTCGCTCTTTGAGGCCAAGCACAACGTCCGCCATTGAGCACAGACCGATCATTTGGAGCGTCACCTGCATCGGAGTAGGGCCGTCATCCCAGTCAAAATCAAGGCGGTCTCCCGAGTCATTGAGCCCAAATGCTTGCGACCCTTCCACCCATTCTACTCTTCCGTGCATGCAGATGCTAAGGGCGGTTGATTCTTGAAGGAGATGCATGTGGGTTCTGCTGAGAGACATGTCAGGAACACCAGTATCCATGGAAAACGGTCAACTAAGCGTACCAAACGACCCCATTATACACTACATTGAGGGTGATGGAATCGGTGTTGACATCACACCTGTAATGATGAGCGTCGTAGATGCTGCAATTCACAAAGCATACGGTGGAGAGAAAACGATCGTTTGGAAGGAAGTTCTCGCCGGAGAAAAGGCGTTCAATGCAACAGGTGAATGGCTCCCACAAGCTACTCTCGACGCTATGCGAAACGGTTTGGTTTCAATCAAGGGACCATTGACCACGCCCGTTGGCGGTGGCATCCGTTCCCTCAATGTTGCTCTGCGACAAAAATTGGACCTCTATGCTTGTGTTCGCCCAGTACGATGGTACGATGGAACGCCTTCTCCAGTCAAAGCACCCGGAGATGTTGACATGATTATTTTCCGTGAAAACAGCGAAGATGTGTATGCTGGAATTGAATGGGAGGCTGGAAGCGACGAGGTGAAGAAGGTCATCGATTTCCTGCAAAATGAAATGGGAGTTTCCAAGATACGTTTCCCTGAAACATCTGGAATCGGAATTAAACCTGTATCTCAAGAAGGGACTGCTCGTATCGTTCGAGCGGCCATCCAATATGCCATTGAAAATGACAAACCAAGTGTTACACTTGTTCACAAGGGGAACATCATGAAGTTCACTGAAGGTGGCTTTAGAGACTGGGGCTACGCCATTGCAAAGGACGAATTCGGAGCGACCGAACTTGACGGAGGCCCGTGGTGCACCCTTGAAAATCCAATGACAGGCAACACCATTCTCATCAAAGATGTCATCGCGGATGCTATGCTCCAACAAATCATCACCCGTCCTGCAGAATACAGTGTTTTGACAACCATGAATCTCAACGGCGATTACATTTCAGACGCCCTTGCTGCACAGGTTGGAGGCATCGGTATTGCACCAGGCGCCAACATCAACTACGATTCTGGAATCTCAATCTTCGAAGCAACCCATGGAACTGCTCCAAAATATGCTGGACAAAACAAGGTGAACCCCGGTTCTCTTATTCTCTCTGCCGAAATGATGCTGCGCCATATGGGCTGGAAAGATGCTGCTGACCTCATCGTCAAGGGAATGGAAGGAGCCATTTCCAACAAAACCGTGACCTATGACTTTGAACGCCTCATGGACGATGCAACGCTGTTGTCATGCAGCGCTTTCGGTAAAGAAATGATCACTCACATGTGATATGGCCCAATAGAAAGAGCCTCACGAGTGAACATCGTTACCTGTTTCGACGATAGCAGCCTTCACTTTAGTGAGAGTTTGAGCCAAGGCTTCAATGTGCGATGGTTCTTTGCGACACTGAAGCCGAATTTTTCCTCAATCGCACGGTCAAGAAGCGTGAAATCTCCGTCCATGGTCGCTACCAAAACTGCACCGATTTCGGGCAGGGGTTGACTTGCAAGGTGTGTTGCGAGTCGGTAAATATCCAAGTCGGTTGCTTCAGGGTAGATGTGGCGTCCATCCATGGTTGTACGGTAAGTGGGGCCGCGGGCTTGTTTCAATTCCGTGAGGTCGGTAAACACATCTGTGTGCTTTTTCAAGAAGTTGGTCAAGTTGTCAGAACTGTCCGGTAATGATTCCAACATCTTTGATGTAGGCGTCCAGGTATTGTATTCTGCAAGAACCTCATCAACAAGACCGAGAAGAACGGTTTCATTAAGTGCTTTATCGAGTGTTTCTGTAGCGATCATCGCGCTACTGAATCGGTGACTAATGCGGTTGTCTTTAGCGAATTGTTTCAGTTCACCACGGACATCGTCAGGAATCATCAAATGGAGTTGCTTTGAGGAGGCATGATGTCGCAAAACGTCGTGGAATCGGTTGCTTCCGATGATATTCACATTTGCACCAAAGACCAAATTCATGTGTTCGTAGACTTTCTGCACCAAAGCGTCAACCAAAATATTCGTATCAAGAATGACGAGCGGAGCAAGTTTTAGATTGTGTAAAAAGCGTCGCTTTGAGGTAGGGATGCTCTCCTTGTATTGAGAGAACAAGGTCTGTTCAACTCCGGCAAGACGTTGCCGGTCGGTGATGGCAAACTTGGAGGAGTTCTGAGCGCGTTCAAGGTACATCAGCCCCTCAAATGCTCCGTCCTCAGCCGCTGATTTTGCAATATCGTAAACCTCATTCATCGAAGGTGAACTCACCATCATGGCTTGACGGAATAGATTCTCATATTGATTACGGGACCGTCGGTTGTCCTTGCTAATGCGAGTAGAGGCTGCCGTTACACGACCAAGGAATGGGTCTGCTGGAAGAACATGCGCTTTCTCATACGGATAGTTTCGTAACAGGTCCAATTCCTCTTCAAGATAAATGGTCCTTGATTTTTCAATGACGTTGCCTTCAACATCTTCTTCTTCATAGGTCTGCTTTCGTTGAACAAACCGGCGAATAAGGCGGGTCGCTTCGTCAGTATCTGATGTAGCAGTATGACATACATTGAGGTAGAGTTTGAATCGTTCTGTAATGGCCCCTTTCAATGCAGGCACCTTATTGAGCAACCCAATCGCTTCATCCCAATGCTTAGCATGTGCATAATGGATCAATGATTTACGGTACAGAGTGATGGGGAGTGCGAGAATGGAATCATCGTCTTCACCGTTTCCTTCCTGGTTCTTATCGCTCAATGAGGTCGCAGTAAACAATTCAGCCGCCCTTGAATACTCTCGCGCTGAGTTCAATTCGTCTTCTTGTGATGCAAACAAAGCTGCTCGAGCCAAGGGCGCCCAAGGGGAGCGGGGGTCGGCTTGTTGATACCATTCCACGAAATGCGGAAGGCCAAGGTCGTGTTCCAGGACGAGGTAGGAAAACGACGGGATCAAACGTATTGGAAGCGAGGAATCGTTCATCAATTCATCCACTGCGGTTACATTTTCAGCGCGAGCCAAACCGATGTGGTAATTTTGCAACAGTCCATTCATGGTCAATGTGACTAAAATAACCTCAAAGAGGCGGTGTTCAATCGGTGAGAGGTCAAGTTCCGAGAGGCTGTTGCGCATCTTCTTGATGCTGGTTGGACTGACAACTCCTCCACTGCCGCTCTGCGAAAGAGCGGCTTTTATGGGCGAATATGCTTGAAGTGCCGTCTTGGTATTGATGACCTCAACAACTTCAGGAGTCTCTTTGTAAATGCCCTCAAGAAGCAGGAGAAGATGTTCAGCAACTGGGCTGAAAACAGACGGTACTTCCAAGCCATGAATGGCCAAGAGCGCTTGTTGACGGCATCGTGTTAATTTTTCACTCAGATGAACCGACTGGTGAGCGGTTGCTACATGAGAGACAAAGAGCGCTTCATATGGATGGCTGAGCGGTAGCATTTCATCGTGGGAAAAGACATGGCAGAGACGTTCAAGGTCCAAAGCCACCATGAGCAAATCAATGATGATTGATTTGGCCTCTTCCCAAGATGGTCCTTGGTTGTCACAAAGACGTTGGGCCACTACCGTTCTGACTTCATTTGAAAGACCATCGTGGATGATCATATTGAACCACGCGCTATCGTCCAATTGGTCGATATAACTCAACAGCCATGACTCGGCATCAGCACTTTTTAGCGAAACGATGAGGGGGAGGAGTTCTGAAACATCGGACGAAGAATCAAGTGTGAGACTTTGTAAGACTTCAATGGCTTCTTTGTCTTTCTTCTCGCGGTGAAGAGCCTTCAATTGCCACCATGTTAAGCGGTCCACTGAATCGGTAATTCCCGCATCGTTCAATATCGAAAGGCCGTCCGAAAGTTGCTGCGAGGTGAGGTTCTCTGCCGAGGCAGGGGCATGGGACCAGGCCAAACGGAGACGAGCGAGGTTCAAACCATCGTCGCCATCCAAGAGCAGCATGTTGTCCCAATCCGAAACCGTTCCGTTGAGGAGGTGTTCCAGGTCCTGAAGCGCTTTTGTTAGGTCTTCGTTTGAAGTGGTGCATTCCTTGAGTGTGGCTTTGTCCAACGTGGTTCTGGAATGAATCGCAAGAAGGAGGCTGACAAAGGCCATGCTTCCTTTGAGTTTCAACAGATGTGGGTCGGGTTGGACCGAACGCCCTCCTGAAAGTTGATTGATGACTTTTTGCAAAGCGACCTTTGTTTCAGCATCTTCTGCGGATTTGGCTGCCAATTGGAGTGCCGCAGACAAGGAGGCTGCGTCATCGGGGTTGATTCTAAACAACTCGGATTCCAACGATTTCTTTGCCGATTTTTTGGAAGCCTTGCTTTTCGGAAACGCCATGAATTGTCCAAGTAATGTCGTTTTTTCTCCAACGGTGTGCCACACAGGGTGAACGCCTTTGGACATACAGACCTCTCTACGATTGCTTTCTTCGACGTCCCATGCTTCATCCCACGAATCCGCATCCAATTGCTTGTGGATGAGGAGGGCGGCCAGTTGGAAGGCTACTGAATACGGCTCGTCCTCAATGATTTCAGCAGGTTTGGGCAGCCAATCCATGTGAGCGGCACCACTTGAACGGCCACTACGACGCATGCGCCCTCGGTGGCGGGGCATAGCAGGGCGGCGGGACGAGGGATTGTCCTCATCATCATCAGGAGCGGGTGGTTCCGTCTCATGAGCTGCGAAAACAAGAATGGAGCGGAGGGGTTTGTCGAGCATTTGCCATGCTGCTTCTTTGTTCATTGTAGCAACTCGAACATTGTTGGACATGGGTCTGGAGAATGCCGCTTTGAGGCAAGTTTCCATGTACGATTCCTCCAACAGCGTGCCCCCTTGGAAGAAGCGCCTATACGCGCCGCTTTCAATGCACCGATGCTGATGTTTGGGTTCTTGGTTAGGAAGCAACACATAGTTCAATGAACAAAAGCCTCCACGGAGTTACGAGGACCATCATGGAACTTGTACCAACGATTGCCCTTTTACTCCATCCACTGCTTGCCAGTTGCTTGGTTGTGTGGATTTGGTGGCAGTATGCTTGGCG